>Ga0209208_10005925_pt1 | contig 16937 bp, 12 predicted proteins | sample S1TSphfallax_3_FD_187694 | JGI IMG/M metagenome (GOLD analysis project Ga0209208, IMG submission 187694) | Host-associated microbial communities from peat moss isolated from Minnesota, USA - S1T2_Fd - Sphagnum fallax MG (SPAdes) (version 2) | ecosystem: Host-associated > Plants > Peat moss >...
CCGGCTGAAGATCGGCGGGCGTGTACTCGTTGTAATAGGCCGCGCCATAAAGTACGTCGTTCATGACCGGCGGCTTGGTCTGCGCGGCACCCACGCAGCACACCAGACCCATTGCAATCATCGATACCTTCAAAGCTCTGCGCATGGAACCTGCCCCTTAGTGCGATGCCATCTCGCCGATACGTGGAAGCTCATGCAGCCGGATTCGGACCACCCGCTGGTTGGCTCCCTTGAAGTTGAGACCTCGATCCGTCTGGTCGCCGTTCCATATACGCGAAGCCCTCCACACACCGTTCTCGTAGCTTCCTTCTTCTGCGCGGAGTATCTCAAGCTGCGCGTTGTGCGCCTTCGCATACTCGGGCGCAAACGCAAAGCTCACACTCGCGTCGAAACCCGTCACCAGATACTCAAACGGCCCAACCTCCGCCACCAGCGCCCGGCCGTGCGTATCCGCCGTTCCCGGCGGCACCTCGCCATCCTCCTGCGGATACCCAAAGGAGGCCGTCGCGACCACATCGCCAAAGCGCATCTGCTTGCGCGGAACTCCCGGATCCTCGACCGCGGTCTGCAGCTTGCCTTCAAGGTTGAGCTGCGCGATCTCCTCTTCCATCGGCGCAAGCAGCGCGTAGTTCTCCGCCAGGAACTCCGGCACCTCGCGCTTCTTCAGCGTCCAATTCGTATAGTCGATACCGAAGGGGGAAAACCCGATCGCGCCATGCCCCAGCGCATAGAAGAGGTAGCTGCCGAAGTTCTTTGCGATGCCTGTCTCCGGGATGAACAGCGGGTTGTCGTCGCGATGGTACGCCGCAACAACCGAGCGGAAAAGCGCCGCATCGTCCGAATAAAAGTCCGGGGCCAGAACGTCGATGCTCGGCGCTGCGGCCTTCCACATGGCGATGTTCTGCTGCTGCGGTCCGCCGCTCGGATAGCCCTGGCCCGCGCTCGGGCGGTCGCGATTTTCCAGCGCATGCACAGGGTATGTGATCCATACATTGCAGTACATGGGCAGCGGATACTCCGCCTTGCCTGCCTTGGCAACCTCGTTGATGTAGCTTGCAGTCGAGTACGCCGCAAAGCTCTCATCGGCGTCTGCCGCAAAGGTCTGCGGCCAGGTTCCGCCAGGCCTCTCGTGCAGCGCCGTTGCAACCCCCGCCGGCACCTGCGACTCAAACTGTCTCTGCGCCGCCGGCGAAAAGTCGCGCACCGACCCCACCGATCCCGACTCGTTCTCCACCTGGATCATGATCACCGTGTGCCGCACACCGTCGATCTCTTTCAGGTGATGCATCAGCGCAGCGAAGGCATGTTTATCCGCATCGAGATTCGCGCTCGAACTGGGCGACATCACGTCCAGCAGCTTCCCATGGTCGTTCTGCTCGCGCGGATACTTCACCGGATCGCTCTTCATCCACTCCGGCACATAGTGGTTCTGGCCGTTCTTCCACGTGCCGAACCACAGCAGCACCAGATGCAGGTTATGCTCCCGCGCGCCAGCCACCAGAAGGTCCACGTTCGCGAAGTCGAACTTGCCGGGCTCGGGCTCCATCACCTCCCAGTACACCGGCGCTTCTACTGTATTTGCATGCAGATCGGCCAGCGCGGGCCACACATCCGGCAGCGTGCTCGCCCAGGAGCTCGAGTTGTTGATCTGCGCGCCCAGCACCAGGAACGGTTTGCCGTCCACGACCATTGCGTAGTTCGCGCCGCGCCTTTCGATGTGCGGCATGCTCTGCGCCGCAGCCCCGTGAGCGATCGCTGCCGCCGGGAGAACGCTTACCGAGAGTGCCACGAGCCGATGCAGCTTCTTGCCGAGATTCAACGTTGTGCTCCTGAACGATGCTGCACTGCCTGCTCGGTCCGCTAGTTCGCAAGCAGCTTCACGGCGAGCCTGGATCGAGTTGCGGAACCTAACCACTAGACGACAAAACCATGGCGATGTAAAGCCGTAGATGCCGGAGGAACTGATCGCAACGCCCGCTCACGTCAGCAGCGCCAACAACTCCGACATCCCGATCGGGCTGTCCGAGATGGTCCCTCGCGGCAGGTCCGGCCCAATCGCAACCGCCTCGCCGTGCCCTTCAAACCAGGCGACAAAACGCGACTGCGCGCTGCCCGTCAGGCGCTGCAGGTTCAGCCACGTGTAGAACGCGCCCATATCCGCGTCGATCAGCGATCCCGCCGGATCCGGCCCCCCCGGCAGCTCTCCGCTCAGCATGGCGTTCATCGGCTGCTGCTGCTGGCGCGGCGCGTAACGCAGCACCAGTGTCACAGGCTGCGCACGGCGCAGGCACTCACGTCCCGCCCACTGCACAAACGTCGTCGAAAAGATCTGCGTGCCGGAGCCCTGCGTAAGCAGGCTAAGCTGAAAGCGGTCCAGCACCTGATCCGGCGGAGACTTGCCCATCCCGACATCCTCCGGCTTCATCCGCGCAAGCATCGACCGCAGCGCCTCCGGGCCCGCGTCGCCAGAGTTGATGATCCTCTGTGTCCGTTCGAGCAGCGCCGCACGCGCCGATGCCAGCGCGTCGTAGGAGACCTGGGTCAGTCGCGGCGCGCGGGCCGGAGCGCCGCCATCGATATACCAATGGTCGAACGAGTCGCCGCCCGGAGCCGATGCCGCACGCGCGGATGCATGCGCCAGCAGCGTGTCTACGCCGCCTTCGGGTTTGACCCGGTTGAAGTACGTCCCATGCGGACGCAGCTTCCGGAAGGGGTTGAAGCTGGTCTCGTCCACCCCTTGACCCACGATCACGATCGCCAGCCGCGGCATCGCCGGCGGCGGCGCGGGCGCGGCATCCGCGAGATACGAGGTGTACACGTTGGCGGCGGCGTGGAAGGCGTCCATCTGATGTGTGGCCCAGAGCCAGGCGGTGAGCTGTTCGAGAAAGCTGGAGGGAAGGTTGACCCAATCCGCGGATTCGAGATCCGTATTCAGCCGCAGCGCAGCGAAGGCATGCATGCGGGATGCAAGCTGTTCCGGCGAGAGCGCTGAAAGGCAGGCCATCTCCCGCGTAATCTGCGCCCGTTCCGCGGGCAGCTTCCAGTCGTAGCCGATCGCCTCATTCAGAAAGCTCGGCAGCAGCGCCAGCGGCATCTGCCGCAGCACGGCGATATTCTGGACCGCAAACGCACGCGCCTCTGGCGGATACGCGGAGAAGCTCTCCGCATTGAGCTGGACGGGAAGCATCGTCAGAGCACCTCCCGCAGCGGCGAGCCGGCAGCGTATGTCGGTGAGAAGCCCAGCAGCCGCCCGAGCGTCGGCACCAGGTCCAGTGAGTCGACTGGCCGCTCCACCACCGCATTCTGCCGCACCCCCGGTCCCAACACCATCATCCACGTCGTTCGGGAGAGAGCATCCCCGGTGCGGTGGTGCTGGAAGCCGTTGCCTCCGGGCGAAACATCCGAGTCGCGACCGAAGTCGGGCAGGATGAACATCGTCGTCCGCCCCTTGTACTCCGGATCCGTCTCGATCGCCCGCCAGATCTCGCCGCACAGTCGGTCCGACCGCTGGATGCCGTCGAGATAGAGGGAGTACGCGCCCGAGTGCGCGATGTCGATATCGTGCAGCGTGATCCACAGCAGGCTGGGAGCAAGCTGGCGCATCAACTGCCGGGCAATGAAGACCGACAACTCGTCCGGACTCGCGAGGGAACGCGCATGCGCCTTGAAGTCGTCCAACGACAGCTTCAGAATCCCCGCAACCTTCTCTACCTCTAGATCGCGCGGCAGAACGTCGCCTCCCGCCAACGGCGTGTACAGCGGCGACTCGTAGTTGTCGCGCAGCAGGTGTTCGTAGTCGCCGCCAGACTTGCCGCCCATCGCCGCCGCCAGAAGCTGCTTCGGCAGCAGCACCTCCGCGCCCAGCTCCGGCCCGTAGCCGCGACGTTCGCTCGCGCCGATGCGGTTGAACCCGTTGCTCGGTGCCACGATCCAGGCGTCGTTCGCCGGGCGTTTAAGGTCCTTGCGGAAGTATTCGAAGACAGTCGGGTTCGCCGGCGGCGTCTGCGCGAAGTTGTTGAAGGTCTCATAGGCTCCTGTCGCCAGCGACGCCGTCGCGACGTAGTGCCCCAGAATGCCGTGGTTGATCACCTGCGTGAAGAACGTCCCCTGCGGGATCAGTTCACCAAGCATGTGCGGGATGTTCTCCTGGCCTTCGGGCGCGAAGGTCTCTTCGTCGCGCGCTCCGCCGCCGAAGGTCACAACCACCGCCTTGTGGCCCTTGGGCATCTGCTGCGCGACAAGCGGCGTGAAGCCGCACAGTCGCCCCGCCGCAGCCGCGCCCACCGCCGTGCGGAGAAACTGCCGCCGGTTCCAGCCCTGCTTCGCCGCGATCTCCCGCAGCGTGGCATTCACGCCGTCTAATTGGACTTCGCGTTCGATTCGACGAGAAATGTCACAACCTCCTGCAGGTGCGCGTTCAGGCTGTCCTTCGCCTGCTGGCTGTACGTCTGTTGCAGCGCAATCTCCCGCTGCGCCTCTTCCTTCATACCCAGGTGCGCGTATGCGCGCGACAGCCGGTAATGCGCCTCCGGATAGGTCGGTCGCAGCGCAATGGCCTTCTCGAGCGCCGCGGCGCTCTCCTTCCACTGTAGCCCCGCCTGCTCCAGGACGGCCATCTGGTACCACGCCTCGGGCAGTCGCGGGTTCGCGGCAACCGCCTGGTCCAGCAGCCGCTTCACCTCCGCCTGGTCCTGCTCCGCAGCCGGCCGATGCAGCAGACTCACAGCCGCATAGGTGGCTGCCTGCGCGTTCTCCGGATGATGATGCGCAAACTCATCCAGCCCCAGGCACTGCGCGCTCGCATCCTCCGCAATCGCGGAGCAGCTCCGCCCCAGCAGGTCCGCGTAGAGGGCGTTGTCCGGCTCCTTCTGAAGCAGCGCCGAGAACGTCACCACCGCCTCCGGATAGTGTTGCCCGCCGTACTGCGCGATTCCCTCGGCGACCTCAAAGTGCGTCGACTGCGGATATCGCGACCTGCCGAACGCCGCCATCTTCACCGCCTCGTCCCACGTCCAGTGCCGCATCAACTCGACCGTAAGAGCATAGAGATTCGCGTCGCTCGGGTTCAACTGCGCCGCCGCCTGGTAGTGCTCGATGGCCTGCTTGTAATCGCCCATCTTCTCGGCGATGTCTCCCGCCAGCGCATCTGTCTGGTCCGTCGGCGACGAGACACGCGCGAGCGTCGCCGCCGCGTCCCGCAGCGCTCCGCTCTCGTACTGTGCCAGCGCAAGGTTATACGTCACCTCCGCATTTGCCGGATCGCGCGCCGCAGCCGCGGCAAACGCCTTCGCCGCCTCAGCCGGCTTTGCCGAGAGCATCAGCGCCTGACCCAGGTTCGACAGCGTCGCCGCGTTCCCCGGATCGTCCCGCAGCGCCAGCCGCAACTCCGGAATCGCCGCGCTGGCGTTGTTCGACTTCAGATATGCCGCTCCCAGGTTCGCGTGGGCGATGCCTTCATGCGGCGCAATGCTGCACGCTCTGCGGAGGTATCTGACCGCCAATTCGTTTCGGTCCGTCTCCGCATAGAGGCTGCCGAGCGCCTCGTTCGCCTCGTAGCTGCGGGGATACCGCCTCGCAAGCTCCGCCAGCATCGGCTCCGCCGACCTCAGGTCCCCGGCATCGTAGACATCAAGCGCCCGCTTCAACTTCGCCTGATCCCCAGCCGCGATGGAACTGGTCCGCGGCGTCTGCGCTCGAACCGGAACCAGAGGCAGGGCCACGGCCAGGAGAAATCCGAACAGAGTTGCGAACCCTCCGGGCCGTCGGCCCGATCCATAGTCGCTGCGGCAGATGCGGAATGGACCCATGGGTGATCTCCTCGGCAGATGGCCTCGCGTGAGCGAGGCGCATCCACCTTGGATTCTATTGTCCTCCCTCAGAGACTCGCTGCAAACATCTCCGCCCCAACCCTCCGGGCACCCCACGTCTCGCTTCTGAGACGCGGGACCTGCACCGCCCGAAGAAGAAAACCGCCCTAGAACGTGTACTTCAGGGCGAACTGGAAGAAGCGCGAGTCCGGCGTGTTGCTCTGGAAGGTACGCGCGCCGGTGATCTGGCCGCCGTTCGACGAGATGTTCGTTGTGCTCGGCTCGCCGTATGCGGGGGTGTTCAGGAAGTTGAAGATATCCGCGCGGAATTGCAGGGTCTGCTCGCGGAAGGTAGGGAATGACTTGAACAGCGAAGCATCAATGCGTTCGTAGCCCGGTGCCGTCGTCTGGCCGCGGTCGCTGCCGATGTACGGAAGCACGGCCGCGCCGGTCACGGTGTTGGGAATGGGTGTGCCATCGGAGTAGTGGCCGGTGGTGTATCCGATGTTGTCCGGTTCCGGGTTGGCGAAGGCGCAGGGGTTATACCAGTTCTGCACCGTCCGCACCTTGGTGGGACAGGTGATGGTTGGATTGGAGGCGTTCGGGCTGCCGCCGCCATTGAAGGGATCGCCGACCCGGATCGCATTGACGCTCACCCCATTCGGACTTGTGATGGCGTTGGTCCCGATCGTGATCGGCTGGCCCGTCTCCGCGCGGAAGACGAAGCTGGTCGACCATCCGCCGATCGCATAGTCCGCTATGCCCGTGTTGTTGAAGTACTTCTTCCCTTTGCCCACGGGAAGCTCGTAGTTGCCGTTAATGGTGAACCGGTGCCGCACATCGAAGCCCGACGGGCCGTAGTCTCCAGCCCAGCCGATGATGTTCACGCCGCGGTCTCCCTGGTCGCCCGTTGTTCCCAGCGGCGTGTCCGCATTGTCAAGCGACTTGCCATACGTGTATGTAGTCAGGAAGCTCAGGCCATTCGTCATGCGCTTTTCCAGCTTGGCCTGCAGCGAGTTGTAGTTGGACGCCGCGTCATACGCCGTGTACGAGAAGCCGACGTGCGGGAATGGTTGGAATGGATTGTCGTGGTCGCCGTTGGCGTCCGTGTAACCGCTGAAGTCGTGCGGCGTCAGCGCCGTCTGGCCGTTGGCGTTCGGGAACGACTGCAGGTGGTGGCTGACCGCGCCGACGTAGCCCACCGATCCGACCAGTGTGTTGCTGATCCCGTACTCCACCGTCAGGTTGTACTGTTCGCTATACGGCGTGCGGATGTTTGGTTCGCCGCCGCGCAACGTCGGTTGCGCCGGAGCCGTCAACAAGCCGCCCGGCGAAGCCAGCAGCGTACTGAAGCCGTTCTCCAGCGTAAAACCGTTGTTTACGCAGGAACTCGGTGTGCAGCTTGCCGCGCTGTAGGTGGAGTCGAACTCGAACGGAAAATTTTCGCCGAAGTTGGGATAGTACCCCACGCTCTCCAGACCGCCGAAGAAGATGCCATAACCTCCGTGGACCACCGCCTTGTCGGTCACCTTATAGGCGAATCCCACGCGCGGTGCAACGTTCGTCTTCTGCGGTTTTTCCAGATAGCGATTGTTCACAAACTTGATCGTGATGCCATCCTCCGCGAGCAGGCTGACGAACTTGTTAGGAATCACAACCTTCCCCTGCTGGCTGATCGGTATCCGGTACTCGCCCGTGCTGGCGCTTGCGATAAATGGGCTCGTAGGAATGAAGGCAGCCTGGTTGTCATGCCGCTCCAGGTACGGCGTGGAGTAGTCGTAACGCGCGCCATAGTTTACCGTCAGCCGCGAACTTACCTTCCAGTCGTCCTGTGCATAGAAGGAGCGGTTGAAGCGCAGGTCATCCGAGTTGAAGATATTGGATACCGCCGTGCTGTTCTGGTTGTTCGTCAGGAAGTCGGCGACACCAAAGCCCGTATTCGGGATGGTCTGGCCGGCTGACGGACCGGTTTGATAGAAGCCAGTGGTATACGTTCCGGTGAAGTTGTAGGTGCCGCGAGGTTGTGTCGGCTGCGAGGTGGAAAAGCGAATGCGCTGGATATTCACGCCCGTCTTGAAGCTGTGGTTACCCCAGACCTTCGTCACGTTGTCGAGGATCTGGTAGACGTTCTCGTACTCATTGGTCGCGTAGAACTGCGGCGAACCGAAGACCGACAGACCGCTCACGTTGATGTACGGCAGGCCGCCGTTGTTCGGCGCGTACGGCACTCCGCCAAGTCCCAGACTGGAGGCTGCGGTCGGATTGTTGGCGTTCTCATGCAGACCATCGAAGTGGCCGTAGTTGTACCCGAAGCGAAACTCATTCGTGAGCGTCGGAGTGAAGATGTGCGTCTCGCTGCCGGCGAAGTTCTCGCCCAGTTGAACCACCTGACCGGTGTCGCCGAAGCCGCCGCCATCCAGAATCGGACCAAGCGGCGCCGGATGCGTCGCGGGCTCGTGGTTGTAGCTGTAGCGAGCGAACGCCTGGTCCTTCGAACTGATGTTGTAGTCCGAGCGCACGTCCCACTGGAAGGTATTGTCCAGTGTGTTCGTCTGGCTGGTGTAGTTGGCGTAGGTCTGCTGCCCGCCTGCCGCTGTGGGACAGGTTCCACTGCCGCCCGTCGCCCCAATGCCAATGTTCGGGCAGGGAAAGAGATTGAGCAGTGTCTTGGCGACCGGGTCAAGTGTGACGCCGGGCTGTAGGTCGAGCCGGTTGCCGGCGACGGGCGTTGTTCCCGGGGCTGTTGGGTTCGGCGCATAAATCTGGATCGTATTGCCGTTTACCAGACTGGGGTTCAGCAGTTCGCTGAAGTTTCCCGTGCGTTCGAGAGCGGTCGGTACGGTAAGGCCGGAGTGCGTCTCGCCGAACACGATCCGGTCCGCCTCCACATCCCCGAAGAAGAACAGCTTGTCCTTGATGATCGGCAGGCCGAGCGTCGCGCCGAACTGGTTCTGCCGATACTCGGCGATCGGCGACGAACCCTGGAAGAACTCCCGCACGTCAAACGCATCGTTGCGGATGTACTCCCACGCCGAGCCGTGAATGTGGTTCGTTCCGCTCTTGATCGACGCATTCACCACCGCGCCGGCGGAGTGCCCGAACTCCGAGCTGTAGGCACCCGTCTGCACCTTGAACTCCGCAAGCGCATCCGGCGGAGGCCGCACCACGTAGCTCGCTCCATTGAAGAAGTCGACGACGTTCACGTTGTTGTCCACGCCGTCCATGATGTAGTTGTTCTGCTCCGCGCGCTGGCCGTTGGCGTTGAAGTCGCCGCCCTTCTGGCCGCGGGCTCCGTTCGCCGGGGCCACCCCGGCCGTGAGCTGGGCGATAAACACCCAGTTCCGCCCGTTCAGCGGAGTGTCGTTGATCGTCTGCGACTCGATCACCTGACCGGTCGAGCCCTCCTCGGTCTGCAGCAGCGGCGGCGCGGAGGTCACCGTGACCTCCGTGTTCTCGGCGCCCGTCTTCAGCACAATGGTCAGCGCAATGCGGTCCTGGACGTGCAGCGCGACGTTCTCCTGCTTCGTCATCGAAAACCCGGGCGCGACCGCCGTTACTGTGTAGGTTCCAATCTTCAGCGGCGAAAAGATAAAGACGCCGCTCCCATCGGTCTCCGACTTCAGCACCAGGCCCGTCTCGGAACTGGTAACCGTCACCTGCGCATTCGGCACCACTGCTCCCGTGGGGTCAGTGACAGTTCCTGTGATTGCGCCCTGGTCGGCCTGTGAAAAAGCCCTGCCCGCGGCGAAGATGGCGACACAGAGGCACAAGGCCACCTGGATCAGCGTACGTAGTCTCCCTGAAGTCGTGCTTGTTTGCTTCGTCATGTCTTTGTTGTCCTCTTGGTGCCCGGTACATCACGTTTCCGGTAATCCTCGGTTTGGCTTCGCGAGTCTCCTCGCGGCCCACGTCTTGCATAAGAATCAAAGTCTTCCCAATCACACTCACGTTCCTCCATCTCCAGCGATTGGAAACGGATAGAAAGGATTGCAAAGATCGCCGCGTACCATAGTCCCGCAAATTATGTCGTGTCAAGGACATTCTTGCCGCCTCAAGTGGAAGCAATTCTGTAGGTTGCGGCCGCAGGGCAGCGATATCGTTATCACCAGCTCCCGGCCGCACCACGACCCATTCCACTGCAAGCCGAAACCCACTCGCACAACGATCCGCCAGACTTTCGCGTCCTATCCTCTGCTGCAAACGCCGCCCTCGGTCGACGACCCGGCGTCGGCGATCGACACAGGGATCCAGTCGCGAGTTCGCTCGGAATCTTTCCTCCGTCGCACACGGCGTATGGATCATCTCCCGCTCCTCATACTTTTTTATCGGCGGTGCGCGCGAGCCCCACAGGGCCCACGTCCGGATTGAAAGATCCAACCTCCTGGCAGCTTCGCCTCACAAACTCTCACGGAGTCAGTCTTGAACCTCTTACCTTATCGATTAACGTGTCTACCTTTTCCGGGAGCGACCCTCTCTTTGCAGGCACTGGCAGCCTTCCTCTTCATCAGCACCGCCGCCCATCTCCCCGCACAGCAGGCGCCGATCGCCATAGCGGTCCTGCAGGTGCCGGTCCCCTCCGCCGCCGCCGCCGCGCCGCTGTCCCTCGCGCCTCCCGCCCTGCCCGACGCGCCTGACGCACCAGCAGGCGCAGCCGCCACGCGGGTCCCGCTCTTCCGGCCCGCTCCCGTCGCGCCCCTCTACCACAACATCGAGCCCGGCCAGACCGCCCAGCCGCTCGCCGCGGCCGACAAGGTCCTCTTCGGCATCCATCAGTTGGTCTCGCCCTACCTCCTACTGACCATCGCCTCAGCCGCGGGATACGAGCAGGCAGTAAACGGCAGCCCCAACTTCGGCACCAACATCGGCGCCTACGGCCAGCGCGTCGGCGCGGCCGCCATCCGCGACGCCTCCCAGGACATCCTCTCCGACAGCATCATGGCCGCGGTCTTCCACGAAGACCCGCGTTACTACGTCATGGGCAAGCGCCGCAAACCGGTCGTGCGCGCCGGATACGCTGTCTCCCGCGTCTTCATTACGCGGTCGGACAGCGGAGACGCCACCCCGAACTACTCCCTCATCTCCGGATACGCCGGTGCCGCCGCGCTCGAAAACGCCTACTATCCCGCCGACAACCACGGCTTCGCCGAAACCGCCAGGTCCTTCGGCAGCTCCATCGGCGGCGCGGCACTCAGCAACGTCGTCCGCGAGTTCCTCCCCGACATCCTCCACGCCGCCCGCCTGGAGTAGCTCGTTTTCTTGTCATTCCCAAAGAGATCCGCTCTCCGGGTGCCCCAGGGTCTCGGTCTCCGAGACCTGCGACCGGCCAGCCGCCAGTCCAGCTCGTCCCGAATTGAACCGGCCCAACCACCCTTCATCGGCATTCCACCCCCGAACTTCAGCCCTTCAATGCAGATTCTCGCCATCCAGCCCAAAATGCTTCCGGCTTGCCTCCGCGCTGCGTAGGCTTCAAGCTGTGAGTGGTGCCGCTAGAAACGGCAGTTGGAGAAGCGCGCTGGAACCAAACTCCCCACTCCGTCGGGGCCCGAGAGTCGAATACCATCGAGCTTGCATCTATTTCATTTATTGAGACAACAGAGACCTGGGCCGTAACCGCATCCCAACTTCACGGAGACAGATAGACACATGGCAAAGCCGGCAAAATTGATGGAAAAGGCTCTCGTTCTCGGAGCAAAGGGTGGTTGGGCGGTCTTCAACAAGCTCAACTCGATCAGCCCCAACGCAAGCTTTACCCCCAAGTGGAGCGACAAGCCACTGCTGAAGAGCTACCAGAAAGAGAAGCCGCCCCTCGGCTGGCCTCGCACCACGGACTCGCTTTGCCCCAAGTGCATCCCTGAGATCCGCCAGCAGATCGTCGACGGCAAGCTGCCCCACGAGATCCTGCTCAACGAAAAGGTCGGCGAGATCAAGGCCCAGATCATCGAGCGCGACGGCCAGATCCTGATGGTCAAGGACTGCCCGATCCACGGCCACTTTGAAGACGTGATGTCGATCGACACCGCCTTCTTCAAGCACCTCGAAGAGGTCTTCCCCGGTCGCGACATCAAGGCACACAACGACGAGAAGCTCCACAACCACGGTACCTCGACCGTCACCCACGGACGCGGCTCGGTCCTCACCATCGACCTAACCAACCGCTGCAACATGATGTGCGACCCCTGCTTCATGGACGCCAACCAGGTCGGCTTCGTTCACGAACTCACGTGGGACGAGATCAAGACCATGCTCGACAACGCGGTCACCATCAAGCCCAAGCGTCAGATGTCGGTCCAGTTCTCGGGTGGCGAGCCCACGCTCAGCCCCTACTTCCTTGACGCCGTCGCCTACGCCCGCAAGGTCGGTTACACCTCCGTCCAGGCCGCGACCAACGGCATCGAGTTCGCCAAGTCCAAGGAGTTCTCGAAGGCCGCCGCTGAAGCCGGTCTCCGCTACGCTTACCTCCAGTTCGACGGCATCGGCAACGCCGCCAACTCGCACCGCAAGGTCGGCAACGCCTTCGACGTGAAGCTCCAGGCCATCCACAACCTGCACGAGGCCGGCGTCGACATCGTTCCCGTAACCACGATCATCAACGGCATCAACAACGAGCAGGTTGGCAACATCATCAACTTCGCGCTCGACAACCCGAAGAAGATCAACTTCCTCAGCTTCCAGCCGGTCAGCTTCACCGGCCGCGACGAAGACATCTCCGACGAGCGCCGCAAGGCACAGCGCTACACGCTCTCGCACATGGCGCACGATGTGAAGAACCAGACCGGCCTCGGCGAGCCCGTCCGCGACTGGTTCCCCATCTCCTTCATGTCCACTTTCTCCGACTGGGCCGACCTCGTCCACGGACCGAACCACGACTGGGGCCAGCTCTCCTGCGGCTGCCACCCGAACTGCGGTATCGGCATGGCGCTGATGATCGACAAGGAGACCAAGGAAGCCGTTCCGGTGACCGCGTTCCTCAATGCCGATCGTCTCGCCAAGGACGTTGCCCGCATCAACGACGCCGCCCGCGGCAAGTGGCTCTCCATCATCGGCGTCTCGCTCGCTCTGCTCCGCAACTACGAGCCGGCAAAGGCACCCACCCACTTCAAGATCAAGGACCTGCTGCAGAAGTTCGACAAGTGCTTCGGCGCGACCGGCAAGAACTACGGCAAGGTTACCGCGGACCGCACCATGGAAGACATCAAGATGCGCCGCGCTGACCGCTGGAACTTCCTCTTCATCGCCGGCATGTGGTTCCAGGACCTCTTCAACTACGACTTCCGCCGCACCGAACAGTGCATCATCCCTTACGCGACGCAGGAAGGAGAGATCAGCTTCTGCGCGTACAACACCGGCGTCGGCTGGCGCAACATCATCGAGAAGATGCACATGACCTCCACCCTCACCAAGTGGTACGAGGAGCATGGGCGTCACGAGATCTTCGCCGGCGGCAAGAACGTCGGTCTCGAGAAGGCGGCGCAATACGACCTCGTGCTGAACGATGCCCACGTCAACGCGGCGGCCAACGATACGTTCGATAAGAGCGGCATCGCGAAGAACGCCCGCGAAGAAAAGATCCGCGCCCGCGACGCAAAGATCAAGCAGGACGCCGAAAACGCCCGCATGGCCAAGCTCTACCGCAAGGAAGTGCTGAAGGAGCAGGAAGTCCCCGGCTTCATCTCCATCGGCGAGATCAAGCCCGCCGCTCCTGTAGCCTCGAAGGTTGAAGTGGAAGAGACCGTCGCCGGCGACTGATCTTCAACGCAACCCTGGACGCAGCACTGTTGCGCTTGGCAATTTCATTTTGTTTGTCATTCCGAAGGGAATCTGCGTTATCAGTACCGAATCCGTCCAGTAGCAACGACGAAGGCCGCCAGCAATGGCGGCCTTCGTCGTTGCTGTCCTTACCTTGGCGAACCCCTCGCAAGGAGCTTCTCTACGTGCCGGGCGCGTGACTTCATCGCGAGCGTGCCCGTATGCAGATAGCGGTAGATCAGCGATTCCGCGTCTTCGCGCAACGATTCTTCCTGCAGCGCAAGCGTGCCGAGGCCCTCAACCGCGGAGCACCGCACCACGTTGTTCTGGTCCTCTGCGAGAATCAGCATGATTCGCGCCGCCCTCAGCCTCTGTGCGCGGGTATGCGCAATTCGCGGGACCACCAGGCCAAGATGCCAGCGGGTGCGATTCTCTCCGGGCAGGAGCGTCTCCAGCAGACCGCTGAGTTCGTCGAAGTCACCGTACAGCAGAGAGGAGTCAATCTCGGTGATCCGCCTCGAGACATCGGCCGCGCGCTTGCGCACCTCAACGTCATCGCTAAACAATTCCCGCAATAATGCCCGTGTCTGCTGCTTGCTGCCAGCTATCTCCGTAGCGACAGTTCGGGCCTCGGGCAGACCCCATTTTGACTGACGTAGTCGCTCCCCCAACGATTTCATGCTAGGCAGTATAGGATCATAATTCCACCAACTCCACACCCAGCTTCTCAAAGTGCTTCCGGTTCAGCGTCGCAACCTTCAATCCATGCACCCGCGCCGTCGCCGCGATCAGCGCGTCCATCGGTTCATCTGAAAATCCGGCTGCACGGTTACGACCAATCAACTCCCCAGCCAGCCCCGCAATCTCCGAGCCGACCGGGATCATGCGCCCTCGATACATCTGCGGCAGATCGTTGTTGAGCCACAATGCGAACTCCTGCTTCCTTCTGCCCTCGTCCATCAGCTCAATTCCAACTCGTATCTCTATGAGCGTCGCGACGCTTAGATGGAGATGGTCTATCGGCGTGGCCGCCAGCCAGTTCATCGCGGCGGCGTGCGGCTTAGGTTTGCTGATCTGCGAGATCACGTTCGTATCGATCAGGTACACCTAGAAAGCTACCTTCCGCGGCTTCCACTTCAACCGTTCGATCTTCAGCCCAGAGCCGCGCAGTGGCGAGTTCAAGAGAAACTCAGCCATGTTCTGGTTTGGCTTCGATTGCTCCGCCCGTTCCATCCAATCCTTCTTCGACACGATGACGACCGCATCTTTGCCGCTTTTTGTAATCTCCTGGGGCCCTTCGGTCATGGCCCTCTCGACGACTTCGCTCAACTGCGCCTTCGCCTGCGCCAATCCCCACGTCGCCATGCGTCGCCTCCAATGTGACCACTCTGGTCACTTCTGACCAGTATAGTCATATCGGCTCCAGAATCCAGCCTAATTGCCGCTGTTGTGAATCACCGGCCTGTGATGCACTGACGCCGCATTCACCCGCCCCGCGCCATGCGCCGGCACCCCGAATGCCCACTGCCTCACCGGCCCCACATCCACATGCACGAACTGCGACACGGGATAGTACCCCACCCCGCCCGCCGCAAACGACAACGCCGCATCCCGAAGCGCCGCTGTCGCCACACCCGGAACCCGGATATCGATGGCCTTGGCCTCCATGTGCTGGCTGTGTTCTGCGACTCCGCTTGCTGCGGTGCCGTGGCGGAGGTACGCATTGCTCCAGGGCGTCCTGTAGCCGCATACGATGTCGATCACGCCGTCCGGCCTGCCCAGCCGCGCCATAATCGAGTGCAGCAGGTCGAACTCCCGCGGATCGTAGTGGCTGGCGTCCTGCGTCCTGTGGTCGCGCAGGAAGTGGTTCAGTTTGTCCAGCGCCTCGGGGATGTACGTGTCGCCGACACGGTAGACCACATCGAGGCTCTCGCCCGTATGCAGGTGGTAGAGGTGCAGGCTGTAGACCTTGCCCGCCGTCTCCTGGGAGTTGGCAACTGAGACCTCAGCCAAGCGGGGAAGCTCGGTCGCGTGGCATGACTTGCTGACGGCCGCCACGCAAACCAGCGCGGCCATCGCCGCCAACACCCTGTAGATTCCAGTTCCCAAACGCATCCGCACGCCCTTTTCGTGTCCAAATTGTTCGCTCAAAGCCGTCCGGCGTGCGGGACCGACTCGCGGCGAGCAAATGGCAGTTCGCAATCGCCATTCGCATCTTCAGTTTAGCCTATCGGCAACAGCCGCACGGAGCATCGCCGGGTAACACTTTTGTCAAACCGGAACCCCGCCCAACCCCCTCTCCGATAAGGCCTTTCCTGTGGCACCCTTGATGCATGACCCTCGACCCCATCCAGCTCCGCGTGCTCGGCGCACTCATCGAAAAAGAGATCACCACGCCGGAGAACTACCCGCTCTCGCTGAACGCCCTCATCGCCGCCTCCAACCAGCGCTCCAGCCGCGACCCCGTCCTCGACCTCACTGAAGATGAGGTCCGCCAGGCCGTTCACTCGCTCGAAGAGATGGAGATCGTCTCGCCCGTGCGCGACGCCCGCGTCCCCAAGTACGAGCACCGCATCCGCACCGTCCTCAACCTCCGCCGCGATGAGACCGCCCTCCTCTGCCTGCTGCTCCTCCGTGGCCCGCAAACACCCGGCGAGCTCCGCGGCCGCGCAGACCGCATGTACAGCTTCGACGACATCGCCGCCGTGCAGTCCACTCTGGAGCGCCTCGCCAACCGCGGCTCCAGCACCGTCAGCGAACCCGCCGCCATGCCCAGCGGAGCCGCCGCAACCCCGCTCGTCGTCATCCTTCCCCGCCAGCCCGGCTCCCGCGAGTCTCGCTACGCCCATCTCCTCGGCGGGCCCATCGCGGCGCAGACCCTCCTCAGCGCCCTCCCAGCTCGCCAGCCTGCGCCGCCGGGGGTCCAGCTCGAATCCCAAATCGAGACTCAGATCGAGGCCCGCCTCGAGGCGCGCTTCGCCGAACGCATAGAATCCCTTCAGGCCTCGCTCGCCCTGCTCCAGCAGCGGCTAGAAAGGCTGGAGGCTGCATCTGCGGCTCAGCCGCACACCTCCGGGTCACCTAAGCCACACCTTTAGAGCCTTGACCCGCAGGCCGCTCGGTCTATGCCGAAGCCCCGACCACTCCTCGGCAACGAGTTCCGCGTCATCGATTCCTCCGGTGCCGTCCTCTGGCTCGAAGCCCGCTCCCGCGCCGAGGCGGCGAGGGGGACCTCGCCGACCGAACTCAGCCCCAGCTCCTACCCTCAAAACCAAAGAGGCAGCCCTCTCAGGCTGCCTCTCTGCGGTTTGCGGCTACGCCGGTTAGAAGCTGAACTTCGCCTTCAACTGGATCAGCCGCGGCGACGCATCCCCGCCCAGGAAC
>Ga0209208_10005926_pt1 | contig 16937 bp, 11 predicted proteins | sample S1TSphfallax_3_FD_187694 | JGI IMG/M metagenome (GOLD analysis project Ga0209208, IMG submission 187694) | Host-associated microbial communities from peat moss isolated from Minnesota, USA - S1T2_Fd - Sphagnum fallax MG (SPAdes) (version 2) | ecosystem: Host-associated > Plants > Peat moss >...
TTTATCAAGACAATGATCAGCCAAGCAGAAACCACACTCCAAAAATGGACAAAAAAGCACACATTCTCACATAACATGCATTCTTCTGCCATGGATAAGATGGCAACTTTGACACCAACCAAGGGTGGGGGGGGGGTTCATAATAAGCCTTTGGAACTGGATAGTAATAACAAGCAGCTCACAATGTAATGGCTCTGTGTCCCTTATGTCAAGTTTTGACCCAGCAACAAGAGTTTTAAATAGGAAATGTTCCATGAAGTTCTCCCCCCTCCCCGCCCCCAAAAAAAAAAGAGCCCATAGTTCATAATAGTACCCTTATAGTAGGAATTCTTCCATCAAATTCTCAACAAAAAGGAACTCATAATTCACAACAACACCTTGTGAACAAACATTCCTCAAAAATGTGGGATTTCAGGCTCTTGGCTTTGACCAAATAAAAACTCCATGCTTCCCATTACTGATTGTAAGGAGCGTCTCCACCACTAATGTGGCAGCAACCATTGAACAAGAGCTCCCCAGTTATATTACATATGTTGTTGCCTGCCTGCATTGAACAAGAGCTCCCCAGTTATATTACACATGTTGTTGCCTGCCTGCCTTCTGACAATTTTGTGTACCTACCTACTTACTCAATACTTGGTTTTGTCGCATGTTCTTGGTTGTTGGTTGGTTGAACCTGATAACTCACCCTCTGTGACATAACCCATAACCCATAAGCAGCAGCTCGACACTCTTGTACAATTGGTTGGTTGAACCTGATAACTCACACTCTGTGACATACATAACCCATAAGCACCTCGATGCTCTTGTACAATCAGTTGCCCAATACCGAGCTGGAGTGCAGCTGGTTAGCATGAAAACAGTCTCAACCCCATGTGATTAACACCCATTCCTGGCAACCTGTGCACTCACTCTCATAGCCCATCACTCTTCTACCGAGTGCTGCTAAATTGTCTGCAGTGGATGAGGCACTTGTTGTGGGTATATGGTTACATTCGATACATGGGTAGCTATATACTACACGGATACAACAGAAAAAAGTGTTTTCTGTCTGAATACCGTCCATCTTGAGTGAGTGAGTGGTGTGCTGGTGGGTGCTGGTTCACTCTGGCCATCTGAACTCGGACGGAATCAATATGCTTGACAACTGGCTGTAGCTCAACAACCATTGCTCTCTGCAAGGGAGGAGGGTTATTATATATATTAACTTAGTTATGTTGACAACTGGAACTGGCAAAAGGTTTCAAGTTTTTCTGTGCAAACTGTAAGTACTGGGGACTACCCAGATGCCACACAACTGTCACTAAAAGGGTTTTTTTTTTTTTTTAAATTTTAAAAAAATTAATTTTATTTTATTGTATTTTATTTTATAAAATTTCTGGCCTGCCAATTCAGTTTCCAGGCCTTCCATGAAGTTCCAAATTTCTTCTGCCAACTTCAAGACACCAAACCCTCAACTAACTAACTAACTACTGCCAACTTGAAAAACAAACCCTCAATTTCAACCGCGAATCATCAATAGTAGTTAAATCCATGCTTCCACATCCCCATGCTACTTGGTCATGGATTTTGTGGTAGGAAACCTTCATATGATGACTCACCATCATTTCATCTTGGTAACCCATCCTCGAAACCCTACTCCTTTACCCCCTCTCACACTACCCTACCTAGGTTAACTACCTATGTAAATGGGTAAGTATCATAGGTGACGAGGTAGGGAATGGACACATGGTTGCAATGTAGGTAAGCAAGTAGGTAAATGCACTTGGTTATTACTAGGGAGGTAGATGGATGCGGATGGTTAGTATATAACTAATGACTGGGGTTAGCTATGGTATAGGAATACCAATGAAAAAGTGTTTCCTGTTCACACATCATCCATCCTGCATGAGGGGCACACCTAGGTCATGGTTTAACAGGGGCCCTTTGGGGCGACCATGAGATACTTGTTCATCCATCCAACTAGGGATAAACATGTGGTTTTTCATCGGAGTCACATTTAGAAGGAGTCTCCATCATGGGCTCCTATCTACTAGGCTACCACCCAGAGATTTTTTTTAACTGGCGAGATTTTGCCAAAAAAGCACAATTAAAAATCAAAAATTTGAAATGAAGTATTTTTTAAAGGTTTTCAATTGCCAAAAGTGAGGAATTTTTTTTTTGTCAAATCCCTATATTTGGTTCTCATTGTGTAGCCAAATATTTAAAAGGACAGGTAAAGATTTATGCTTCATATTTGGCTTATAGCCAGATTTGGCTAAATCTTCCTATCAACGATCATCAGTTTTTCTACATCTTCCTAGGGACAGTGGCCATTGTGACTCCAAAAGAAAATCCCTAAAAAAACACACGGATATTACCAACAAGAAAGAAACCAACAACAACAATAGTACATCCCAGTGTGCAAGACTTTCTGAAACGACACTTGAAAGCCTTCCAAAACTCACTGTCAAACAAATTAAGGCCAAGACCATCAAGCTCCAAACCATCAAGCTCCAAAAGACTTCGAGTACATACGGTCCCAAATGGAGTGGACACTGCAAAGTAAGTCCAAACACTTTCTTTCAGAAAACCATTTTGCCTCTATTCAGGTCCAAGTTCTAGGTTAGGTTAATTCTACATTAGGTTTTGGGGTATCTACACTAGACTAGGTTAAGTTAGGGGTTCAGATCCAAGTTCTAGGTTAGGTTAGGGTTTGGGCTACCTAGACCAAAGGTTCAGAATTTTGTTGTTGAAACCAGATTTGAATCCAGAACTGGACCAGACCGTGTTAAATTAGGGTGTTGGGTTAGTGCTGGTTGGTCGGTTATGAGGTGTGGTCTAGTGTTGACCAGGTCTGGATTTTGGGCGGTTATGAGGTTTGGTCTAGTGTGTTGATCGGTTATGGATTTTGGGCGGTTATGAGGTTTGGTCTAGTGTGTTGATCGGTTATGGATATTGGGCATGCGTCTGGTTAAAAGAACTGGCTTCAGAATTGCACTGAAGGTTTTTCCCCAAGATTAAAACCTAGTAGGATCATAACCCAAGGTTCTCTTCAAAAGCAAGAACACCAGACAACAACACTAGTATGTGAACACACAACACTATGTTTTTTCTTAGGATCATCATCTTCATCATCTTCTTCTTCCTTCAAAGTTTGCTTCCAAATCTCACAATTCACCAATGTACCTGAATGTGGCATCAAATGTGTGTTATGAACAGTTTGTCCTCTATTCAAAGTGAAGAAGAAGAATAATAATAATAACAAAGTGTCATTTGCTTTTGGACACTAGTTTTGCATACGAAGAAGATTGTGTGCTCTAACAAGAAAAGTGGACACTATTATTTCACACCCCGTATTCAACTCTCAACCGTGCTTGAAACTTTGAAATCAATTTAAGATATCCCCAGTGGTGATGGGTGGATAAAAACATTTTTCAATCTGAACAAAAAAAAATGATGATGATGAGGATGATGATGGCTTGTTGTCGGTCATTATTTCAGTATCTTTTAAAAATAGCCTGGGATGCAGAGATATGCTTGCAGCAAGCAAGGAGAGAGCCTGAGAAAAAGATTATAATTATATACGATGGGTCTGTCTGGTCTAATATACTCCACTACTACTGCCAGCTCTCAAGTGAAGACAAATTGGGTAAAGAAAAAACTGAGTTAAAAATATCCGTTGCGAGCTTGTATTTATTCATTCAAACTCAAGAGATTTTTTTATTTTGTGTGTGTGTGAGAGAGAGAGAGAAAAAATTGTCATATGATCCTAATGAGTTTGAATTTTTTTTGTCATATGGTCCTAATGAGTTTCAAACAAATTTGCCATATGATCCTAAAGAGTTATGAGCTCCCACATGCAAAGCAATCAAGTAAAGAGAAAATGCAGATGCAGTCTGCAACAGAGCACACAGAAAGCACCTGACAAATGGGTGCTTGAGCACATGGCTTTTTTCAGAGCATGAGCCAGAGGAATAGAGAGAGAGAGAGAGAGAGAGTGTGCGTGTTGTGTTGTGTTTGTGTGTGTTTTAATGTGTGTTGAGCCTGTTCATTGCCAGGCTGTTATACACAAGATTAATAATAAGTAAAACACCGACTGACCAGCTAAAAATTGCATTCGTTGTTAGCACAAATTCATCCAAATCTCGTCCTAATTTACCAACAACAAGCAATCTCTTATTTGCGAGGTAATAAGTGAAATATCGACTGACCAGCTCAACTTTGCATCCATTGTCAGCACAAATTGATCCGAATTTTGTTGTAATTTGTATCCAAAAAGTGGTCTTTTATTTGTGAGATAATAAGTAAAATGTTGACCAACTCAATTTTGCATCGCTACTAGCCAAAAAAATCATCCAAATCTTGTCTTAGTTTTATTATCTACAAGTAAACACCTGCAAACCCTAACAACCCACATGGGTATGCAATTTAAATTCATTGTTGATTCAGTGGAATTCTTTCATGAAGCAATAAGGAGCATCTCCACCAATGATTTTTTTTTTTGACGATTAATAGCCACTTTTCAATGGGCCAAGGGAGCTAGCGATTCTATAGTGCAATTTTTTTTGGAAAATAAAGGCTCAAAATAACTAGATCCGACAACAAAGTTTTATTGATTTCGCCATCTTGCTCTTATTAAGTTTAGGGTTGTAGCCATCTTGACAGCTAGTTAGGAATACAAGATTAGGAATACAAGATAGCCACATCCAATGGTGGATGTTATTCTTCTTGCCAACAAGCATTTGGGTCACAACAAGGGTTGCCATCACCAAGACAACTTTTTTTGCTTTGGTCACCTTTTTTTCACCATAGCGCAAGCATTCGCCAACATAGCATTTCATTCTAAAAGGTTGCTTACCTTACTCTTGCCTTCTAATCTTTGATTTTTCAATAGTCATTCTAATCTCCGATATTTATGAACAATGGGCGGCATGGCTTCAATGCTTACAAGTTACAACTTGCCATTGAAGGTTGTTGTTTTAGCCTTCAATGCTTGTGTTTGCAATGTGCACAATGCAAGAAGTCAAGAGTTGAGATTGTTAACAATTTGAGATTTGGGATTTGGCATTTGAGAATCAAGATGTTAGTGGTCACTTGATGCTCATTGCTTGCTCAATTTTGAAACAACAAGTTGGACAATAAGATGTTGTGTCATTTAAGGTTCAAAAGTGAGATTTGCATATCTTGATGTTGAGATGTGGCTTGTGATGGCAAATCACAATTGTTGTCAATTGGTCTAGTTTTTTAAATTGAAATGTTGCAATTATGTAATAACAATGGCAATGTGCACACATCATGATTCATCACTAATAAGGTGAGTATTTCAATTCTTTGGAAAAAATAATTTCCTAAAATTTGCATTTTGGAACCCAGGTCCTATTACAACGTGCAATCTAGGTCCTATTACAATGTTGCTTACACTATGCAATTATGTTAAAATCCAATGTCCAACATGCACTATGCATTATGTAGTCAAAAAATCTTCTAAGTTTTAGACTATAATCTTGAACTTGTTAGTGTTCACCTTAATCCCTAGAGTTTGGACTTTGATGAACTTGTTGTTCAATGTTTTTTTTGTGTTATTTGGTGATGATTGTTGATTAGGGATCTAGACTTTAAACTTTGAACTAGGTTGTTTTTTCTTAAGCTTGTGTTTCTTTCGCCATTTTGTTGGTGGTAGACTATCTCGACAATTCCAAGTTTCCATGGCTCCTCTTCAACCACCCACCAATTTCATATACAAGTTTTTTTGGGGAGCTTCAATCCTTGAAAATTTTAACTTTGCATCTTTTTCCTCTAGTAATGTTATATCTATCAACCATGTGCTTGTGAGAGTGCCTCCTATTGAAGTGTCTAAGCAAAGAAAGCGCCTCAAAAGGAAAAAATATGATGTTCATTGGACCTTTCAGTATGTCTAGTCAAATGAGCTACCATGGAACAAATCCATGGTTAGAGGTGATGGTGTTGTTAACTAGGTGTGTTGCAAAATGTGCACAACCATTGAAGGTAGGGAAAGAATATTGGCAACCAAGTTGGATTCCTTGTATAAACATGTGGGGAGAAAAAAAAAGCTAGAGCAAATCACCTTGGGATGGCAAAAGGTATAATTTATTACTATAAGAATTTTGTGCACCAAAAAAATGAAACCTTGTATGTTGTTACTCTCTATTGCAATGTGGTTCATCAATTGGATTTGGGGGAGATTGGGGAGAAGAAAAATAAAAAGGTCCAATTTGTTGTTGTATTTTATTTTTTGAAGGAAGGTCATCCCTTCACAAACTATGAGTCCCTCAAAGATTTGTTCTACTTTCTCAAAATCAAGAACATGCCCAGGAAACATTGGTTTGATAACTTAGGTTGGGAGATGGTGGAAAGTATTCATGATGTGGTATTGGAAAGCACGAAAGAAGTAATAAAAGAATATCCTTTCCTTGCTCTTTATGTTGATAAAGTCACTACATCTAACACAAATTATTGGAATTTTATTCAAGGGTATGTTCTTGGATACCTATTTTATTAAACTTGAAGAGGGTCACTAATGGTGTTAATATTGAAAACATCTACAATGTGATGCTACAAACTTTATTAATCTTGGGGGGGGCTTATAGAATTTTAGATTGGAAAAATAATTGGTTTCCATTGGAGCAAATGGTGGGTCTACAGTTGCTAGATGCAAAATTGGTGTGTTACTGCAAATGAAAGAGAAATTGGTTCCTTATTTGGTGGTAGTGCAATGTTGTGCACATTATACAAATTTGGCTATTCAAACCTTTCCTTCTTTGTCCATAGTGCATCATTTGGAAGATGTGTTGCAATCCTTTCATTTTTATTTTGTAAGAAGTCCCAAGAAAATGCTTGAATTGTAGAAACTTGTAACTCTTTTGAACACCAAAGGTAACAAAATCTTATGGAATGTTAAAACCCGTTAGATTTCCATGTTCTTTTCATGCAAGCAAGTTGTGGCTAAATACAAGACCCTCATTGTAAAGATGTCAAAGGATCAAATTGAGAATGAAACTATAAGATCCAATTTGCAAAAGTTGTTGGATTTGGAACTCATTTTTAGGCTCCATTGCATATTACCACTTCTTGAGTTGGTTCAGACCTTGATCAAGTACACTCAAGGGAAGGATGTATACATTTGTGATTTTGTTGAAGCAATCAAGATGTGCAAAATTAAATTATATGAGCTTTACATTGATCATGAATGCAAGTTCAAGGATGAAGCTTTTAATGCATTCCATAGCCTTTTAGTTGGAAAACATGATGGGTTGCCTTTGTTTTTCATTAAGTCCCTTTCCATTGATGATGATTAGTGTGCTATAAAATCCAATGGTCACACTATTTTGGTTCACTCATGGGACCAAATAGTTGGGGTTGTTTTAATTGTGAACCTTACCTTTTTTTTTAACATTTGTGGTTCAATTCAGTTGGAGTGTTTGGAGGAGTTCATGCATTTTCAAATGAATTAAAATGGCATTTCCCAAGTTAGGAATTGATGAATGTTTTGGGGGTGGTCTATCCACACTATTGGGTTGTTGCAAATTTTGGGGCATTATTTCCTTTGCATTTGGAGGTCATCATGTCTTTCTACTATGTGCCATAGAGAACTTTCATCTGAGTTGTTGGTGGTTGTTCCATTTGACAAGTTGAAGCTTGAATCTCAAGTTTCTTTGTTTAAAACAACCATGATCCATAATGATTTTCAAAAATTAAAGAAATCTGGCAAAAAGTGCAACAATTTGAAACGCATGTGGTTGATTATATCAAGTTTTAAGGTGCTCACTTGGGCATATCTGGGTATGTGAAGCTTGCCAAATTTGATATGTGTTAGGTTTCAGGATTTGTTGAAGATGAACATTGTTTCAACACTTCATCTTTCATGAAAGGCACACTTCATAATTGTTTCACCACCCATCTTGACGTGTGTTTGAGAATGTTTTCACAAGACTTTTATAACCTTGAGTCTTTTCCTTATACTACCTTCATGGAAGGAAAAGAAAACTTGTTATAAAATTAATGTTTGAAGTTTACACTTCTTGCATTTTTGTGAAAGTTTTGTTTCGTAGTGGTAGATTAACAATATGGCATTGAAGGCATTTTTTTTTCACAAATCAAACATAATATTGAAAACATCAACTTGTGCACATTGTAATTACAATGTGCAACTAATAATTTTTCAATGCCTTTGGTGGTTTGCCATTTTATTTGGGTTTTACAATTTTGGCAAGTTAATGAGGTATGTCACATGACTAATACTATTGTCTAGTTTGTAATTTTGTGAATTTGGACTTTAATTAACATTTTGTGTGTTTATTTATACAAACGACTTCTATTGCAAAAGGCAAAGTCATTTTAGATTGGGGTTCAATTCCTCCAAAAATCATTTATTTAGTTTTTTTATCATGATTCATCATTGTTTAATGTAGGTTTGTGTATGATTTTGATGTGTTATAACTTGTAAGTTAGTGTTTAAGTAGCAAAATCTCAATTCAAGATTCACAAATCACCAATGCAATTGACATTTCATAAATGTTATTGCCAATATACCCACGATGAACTTTTTGAAATAGACAATAAAATATAAACATTTTAATAATTAATCACCAAACCTTTAGATGTTAGTTTGCAAAAAGTAACCACAATCATTATTGTAGTTTTAAGAAGGTGCCACTAGTTTTGACACCTATACACATGCAATAGCCATTTTGCCTCCACAACCAGATGAAGTAGTGGCCATGTCACCCACATTTTTCAACCCAAAAAAATAAATTGATCTCCACCAACAATAATATACATAATGTAACTTTTAAATAGTGTGGAATTGAATTTGGACTTGTAAACATGGCCAAACTCTATAATGATCTTCAAAAGCACTAATAAAAGGAAATGACTACTTTTGATTGACCATGTGGTTGCCTCCCAAAAAATTCCTTAAAACCCAAATATGCATAATATTAAAACTCAATTATTGGCAACAAAGTTGGTGTGGATGGGTTATTTTTATGTAAAATGATATGGATATGGGATTTACCTAGAAAATGAACCCCTCGTAAGTATTTAATTATGAATTAATTAAAAGGACTACAAGTTAACTATTTAAATGAACTACAAGTGGACTATGATTACATTACAAATTCATGGATGGAAATTCATGCGAACGAATTTTATTTATCATGTGATTGTATCCAATATCGGTGTTTGTGACACAACCTAGGTTAATATTATTTCCCTACCCCTTAGGCATAAAATTGTCAAGTTGAAATGGATATGTAAGAAGATTCACTTTAATGATGATATTATAAGGCATTCTTTGTGGCTAAAGGCTACACCCAATGATGTAGCATTGATTATTATCAAACTTATTATCTAATGGTCAAGCATGATTCCATTTAAGCAATTTTTGTTTAAGCTACTATTGATGACATGAATTGACATTTATATGCATGGTTATTTGTAAAAGGAAATTTTCATGGAACAACCAAAGGTTATGTTATACCCAAGACAAAACAACTTGCTTATCATCTAGGCAATGAAACCTCAAGTTTGATGATTTTTTAAATAATATAACCTTATAGTGTAAAATATATAAATGATTTTGTGTATATGACAACAAACATGTTGAAACTATTATGAAGATTTTTGTTGCTAATGGAATCACATGCTCTATCCATGAGTCAAAACATAATATGGACATGTTGCACTATATTTGTCAACATTTTGACACCAATTAAAGATTTGGTGAATACAATGTTGGATTTTTAGTCCAATGTTAAAAAGGTGAAAAGACAAATTTTTTGAGCCAAAGTTGTCATGTCAAAGAAATTTTCAATTATTTCAAAATGAAAGATTGTCATTTTCTGACAACGCCAACTAACTTTCACAATCACCTTAACTACCACATATGCGAAATAAATTATGGATGTACCTTATAAAAAGGTTATAGAGTCATTTGTGTATTGTTGTACATGTTATGATTTTGACCCACCCAAACATTGATTATGCAAGATTAGTTGTGTGGAAAAAATTGCTAAACAACCCATTACAACACATTGGATATAATTCATTAAACAAATCTTTCGCTATTTGTAATGTGCAACTAATTATGATCTCCTCTATGCTCATAACATGATGGACAATATAATTTTGATAGATTATTATGATTGGACAATTGTGCAAGGGACCAAGATGATTGCAAAACTTGTACATGATATGTATTTACAATTGCAAAATTAGTCATTGTTTGTTCCACCTAACATCAAATTTGCAAATTTTCATTGATTGAAGGCATTCATTACATTACAATTTATATATCCCCCAAGGACTTGGCATCTAGTTGTGTTGATTTATTGGAAACATGGGTATTTCATAGACTTCACCGACACCTTTGCATTGTGATAACCAAAATGTCATTCAATTAGTCAAAAACCTTGCAATTCATCACAAGTTCAATTAGCATATCAAATTGCAATGCCATTTTCATTCATGAGTAATATATTGCTAATGAGATTGATTTGATCTATAATGTGATCTATGAACTAATTGGATGATGTGATTACTAAAACATTTACTATTGATAAGACACAACATGGACTCAACACTTCCATTGGAAGCTCATGGAAATTGTCTTTTAGTGTTTTGTGCCTTAATGGTGGATGTTGAAGGTATAAATTCTTTTCGCTAGCTAGTCATATGGGCCTCCTACTAACTAGTTAGTTATTAATGATAAGGAAAACTTACCATCTGTTAGTTTAATTATGAGGTGAAGCTAATAGGTTAGATAGCCCATGAGAATGGATGATTGGTATTTGTTGATTAATCAATTAGGGGGTTTTGGTGGAAAGATTAGATAACGGCTTATTTTTTGAGGAGTGATGTGGGCCTTGTGTGGTCCATGGGGATAAGGGGTGTAAGAGGAAAAGGCTCTTCATTCCTTTCATTCTTAATTATTGTATGGAACTTGGGAGGAATGTAAGAGAAAATGTTGTATGACATTCGAATGTGTATAAAGATTGTAGAAGGTGTGTGTATCATGTGGCATTTTGTTGTTGTTTTTTTTTCTTTTTCCTCTCTTACTTTCCCTCTAGTACGATAATGGTTTAATATAACTTGATATAAAATGCTATAGTTTTTCATCTTAGATTATCCTACTTAAAACTAGCTTTTTGGAGTATGGACTTCTTTGGAAGGTAAATGTTGTTGGACAATAGTGCAATTTGCAAGCAATTTGGTGGAAGGTAACATCACTGTACTATAAGCGGGTAGCAAGGTGGAAGAATTGGATGGTTGGTTTATTGGATTAGTAGTTTTCAAAAGGACTCCAACATAGGGCATGAAGGTACCTACCTTCTTGTTTCCTAAATGGATAGTTGAGAATTTTTTTAAATCTTATTTTTTATTGTAATTTAAAAAAATTATGTTGGAAGGCATGAATGCCTTCCTCATTGCAATAATTGAATACTACCTTTTCTCTTGTAAATTTTGAATGATTTACCTAACATCTTTTTTCCAAGTTTCATTTTTTGGGTTGTTCATGTCCATAATTGTACAATGGAACTTACTTGCCATCTACATTTGTGAATTTTTTCTTTAATGTCCTTCCTTAGAAGGAGTTTGCCTATCTTCATTATATGTATTAGCGTATTGTTTTGCATAATAGGCCTAGGCACACATTTTATGCATTCATTATACTTCATGTATAAATGAATGGGAATGTTGTCAAGGCATTCATCCATGAGGATGTATCATAAAATTAAAATTGATGTATTAATTAAATATTTTTAAATTGTTAATTAGACACTTTACAATATGTTATATTTTACATTTTTTCAATTACAAATTTTTATAATGTTCAATCATTTTTTTGGTCATGATCTTCAATTCCAAAAAAATCACAAAACCTTTAATTTTGTGTTATTTGAATTTCAAACTAAAATAACTATTAGTTTTGAGTTTTAAAAAAATTCAAATTTTTTTTGGGTTTCCAAAAAAAATTAGCAAAAAACCAATTGTTTTGGGGTAGGTTCTTTCACTAATTTTTTTAATTTTTTAATGACCATGGTTATCGGTCAAAATTGTTTCTTTGATGTTTTTTGAAAACTATTGGTCAAGGATCCACAAACTGTGGCCCTTACCCACCAAAAAAATCCAACAAATTGCTTATTTTCACATGAAATTAACCTTTTTGTGGCAAATTTAATAATTTAGCCCCATCTCTTTTGATAAAGGAAATCTTTATGAAAAGTGAAATTTTAATCACCTAAAATTCATCTTGTTATTTGTTGGAAGTGTTAGCAAGCATTTAAAGTGGCTTCCTTATTATCTCATTACTTTTTTTCTCACTCTTTCATGATTTGATTATTCCCTTTGTCCACTTGAATATTTATTGATGGTTAGGCATACTTTATTAGTAATGAATGCAAGGGTTGCTTTATTTTGGGCACGTGTTGTCCTTTTTATTTTTAGTTGGAAAAAAAGATGATTTCCATTTTTTATGCATCATTGCACTATTGGGAGTGACCTTAGAATATTTTATTTAAAACTTAAGAAAAACATTGCACATAACTAATAAAGGAGGGAGGTAAAAGGAGATGTATAAATAACCTTTTCCTACTCTAGTCATGGAAGTAGTAAGTAGTAAATTTCATGCTAGAATGTCATAAAGGATGATATGTATCAATTTCATTTGTCATCTATATGTTAAGATATGTGTTTGTTTTGTTTTGTGACCACACCTTAACCCTCCCAAACCATTGGGACCTTTGTTGTAGTCTTCATGTCATTGAAAAGCCCTGATGAGGCAGTGTGCATGTTATCATTTCACAATTTTTAGACCAATAGAGGAAAAGTTGTTGAATTTAAAATGATTTTTGTAATTGACAATTAATTAAAATAAAAAAAAAGGATTTTTTTCAACCAAACAATGATCTTCATCGTATTGGCTCTTTTGTTTGCCTTTTCACATTTAAAACCTTAACACTTGAATAAATAAAACTTAAGTTCACACTCGGGTCAATAAAAGGTCTATTCACACCTGCTTAAAAGTTTCACTAATAACAATTGAGCCATTTCAACCAATCAATGCCTCTTCAACATATTGGCCTTTTGTTTGCCCTTTCATATCAAGGGGGAAATGCATGAAAGTTTACCAATTGATCATCATTTTTGCCATTTTGTATTATCACCTTTCACATTAGATGGGGGGAATGCAATGAAATTTCCAATTGGTCGACCTGTTTGCCCTATGAAATACATCACCTTTCACATCACATGAAAAATGCATGGGGTTTTTTCACAATTGAGTTTCTTGAGAATGTGGAGACTTGAGAGAGTTTCTGAAAAGTAAAGTTCTATCCCTTAGAGTTTTTGAAGATGATGATCACACAAGGGCCTGTGCTATCTTAAATGCAAATGAGATTGTTGCCTGCAAAAAGCCCATGAGTGAGCAAGCTTTAATAAGTGAATGATTGAATAGCATTCAAAATTCTATGAGGGGATTGAATGGAGCTTCTACCACTAGTTCATCAAAAGCAGCAGCAGCAGCTGGGTACCTAGTGTCCAGCCCACATCTACACTACAAGAGGTAAGAAGAATGCTTCTTTGAAAGAAGGCTGACTTCTTCTTTACAAAAATGCTCGAGCCTTTGTTTGGTTAAATTTGGCTAAACTTGATTAGTAATATTAACCAGTGTTAGATATATGCCATTATAGTTGGATATGTGAAATTGAGTTTTTAATTAAAAAAATCATAAAATAAAAATTTATTTAATTATTAATTGTCTGTGAAAAACAAACCCTAAACTCTGACCAAAACTCTGAAAACTGTGGATTCTCAGACCTGGGTGCCAGATACCCAAGCCCATTGGTGCTGCTCCACCCGTTGTTCAAACCAGTGGTGCACCACAGGAGTGGGTGGGGTTAAAAAAATCCAACAAAAAAAAAAAAAAAATAAAAAAAAAAAATTAAATAAATATATATATATCTTCTTTATTAATACACACACATGTACACACACTCAATTGAAAATCCAATTTTCTGAATTAAAATGCTTGGTTTGAAGTTTGAATTTGGAATGCAAAATATGTGAAGAAGTGGAAAAACCAAGCACAAACAAACAAACAAGCAAACTGATCACTTTCATTGAGGCAGGCAATGGGTCAGGGTAATTTAAAATGGAACCAGCAAACACATGATGATGCAGTTACAGGCCATCAATAATTGAAAGACAACTGACATGAAAGGCAAAATATGCTGCTCATGCCAAAACTGGCACAAGATTGTTGTATCATTGCCACCAGATTGTGAAGAGAGAGAGAGAGAGAGAGAGAGAAAAGAGTTAACAACAACACAACAACAACCCATCTGTATGTTTTACTGGACTTAAATATTATATGGAAAACTCTAGCAAAATATAGAATAAACCCTAAAAAACTCTAGTACAATATTTAACAAACCCTAAACCCATCCTCCTCTCCCAATAGTTTAAAAATTCCCCTCCTTTTATCCTGCACTTCTTCTTTTCAAATTTAATACATTTATGATATATATAGATATAGTTTAGGGTTTAGGGTTTATTATATATGGTAAATTTTATATGGTTAAAGTTGGGCAAAGCCAGCACCGAAACTCCATGTTTCCTCATATGGGTTGAGATCACAAACTGTAAATAATGCCCATCTCTCTCTCTCTCTCTCTCTCTCTCTCTCCTCAGTTCAAGAGAAAGAAAGTGAGATGGAGTTCATAGATTTTTTTCTTCCTACTTGACAGATTTCTGATTTCAAATGCATCCATCCAAAAAACAATTTGAGAAAAAAAAATTGAGAAAAAAAATTAAAAAAAAAAAAAAAAATTTCTCAGGCATGGCACACCAGAAGATCAGACTCATGAATGTGCATAAATTTTCATTAGTGCTAAAAATGATCAAAATCATCACTTGTGTGTTGGGGGGAGTGTGGGCAGGTCCTGTTCTGGTTCATGTGAAAAAAGGTGTAATAGGCTAGGCTGATGGGTTTCTTTAAAAAGTTTTGAAATGGAAACTCCTCCTCATCACATCAAATGATTTTTTGAACTAATAATAATAATAATAATAATAATAATAATAATAATAAATCAGAGTTTTAAGTTTCACAAATTATTATTATGATTTTTTATTATTTGTACATAATTTTGAACTAAGTTCACAAATTTAATTATTTATTTGTACATGATTTTACACTAAGTCAAACTTTCACAATATTTATTATTGTTTGTAGACTCAACATCAACAATGTGTGGGAGTCAGGTCCTTTACACACATATTAATAGCCTTTCATTAGGTAGGTAGGTAGGTACATAGGTACATAGGTACCCTCTCCTGGCAAGGCATTGTGAGAGAGAGAGACACACACACACTCACACCCTTTTTGTACTTCTTTGTCATTCTGACTCAATGATTCTTTTGCAGCTTATTATTATTTTAAAAAAATTACTATTATCATTTATTGTTTTTTTTCCTTCTCTTGCTTTGTAATCACTTCCAACTGTCAAATGCATTAGAAAACTTGAATCACATCTGTCATTCCCTCTATTTATTGAGCTTCTTAACAATAGGTGCAACAAGAAAAGGAGTCATTTGTTTTGAGAGAGAGAGAGAGAGAGAGTGTGTGTGTGTGTGTGTGAGAATGTGTGTATCTCTTATGGTAGAATTTTAGTAGAACGAGTAGAATTTTTGTGGTGTAAGGTAAAGCCCTAGGGTGGAAAGCATTTCGAATATAAGTTGTTGAGGATGAGGTGCACACAATGAACATCATCCTATTTGCCCTTTTCGTACTATTACTTTTCACATTAGTCATGTATTTTTAGCCTTGAAGAGGTTTTCATGCTCCCTTAGCACCTTGAAGATGATCGCGCTTAGGGTCAATGACACAAGGATCCACTAGTATTCATGGATATAAGAGCTCTCCACATATGCTCTAGGAAATGTCTTGATTGGGGTCAATGACACATGGGTCCACTAGTATTCATGAATATAAGAGCTCTCCCACATATGCTCTAGGAAATGTCTTGATTATGAGGAGGTAGGATTGCATACATGTTCTCCTAAATACACAAGATCCCCTTGAATTGTTAGATCTTTTCCATACATGGAGAAATGTTGTAACATATTTGGAAAACACCTTATATCTTTAAATATCTTTCCTTGAAAATAGTAAGGGTGGTGTGGTACACAAGGTCTTTATTCTTAAAGTGTAGGCATATGAACATTCCCCACTTCTTATGTTTTGTGAATATTTGATCTTACCTATGTTTAGGTTCATGATAATTGTTGCTTCATGTTTTAGTAGTGAAACTTGTGTTGTTGGCCCAAGTGCAATCATTTCCAAGGCTTTAAGGGATATTATTTTTCAAAAAGCTTTTTCAAATCTTTAAGAAACATAGCTTTCCAAAAAAAAACCCATTTGTGAAAAAACTTTGAAAAGTGACACTCTTCTTCAATTTACAAAATGAAGAAATAAAAATATAGGATCCCATATATTGGTTGATGGGTAAAATTTATAATAAAATAAAATAAAATAATAAATAATAATTTTAAATAAAAACTATATAATTAATATAAAACACACATTAATTGATTCCCCATTATTATTATTTATAAAAAAAGGAGTAAAATTTTTGAATATTAATTGTTAGCATGTTGAATTAATAGGTTGGCAAATGAACTAGTAATAATAATAAAAATAATATTCAAACATGGGGGAAATGAGGTGAAAGATCCTTTCGAACTATAGTCAATTGAAGCATTTTGAAAAGACTTACACTTCAAATGAATATTTTGTTTCACCATTTCATAATTTTTTATAATTGGAAGATATGTTAAGTACATATGATATGTTGAAAAAATAATAATTTTATCACTTATTTTACAATGTTCAGTTGCATTTTCATCTCTTTTCACAACTTCAATTATACTTATTACAT
>Ga0209208_10005927_pt1 | contig 16936 bp, 6 predicted proteins | sample S1TSphfallax_3_FD_187694 | JGI IMG/M metagenome (GOLD analysis project Ga0209208, IMG submission 187694) | Host-associated microbial communities from peat moss isolated from Minnesota, USA - S1T2_Fd - Sphagnum fallax MG (SPAdes) (version 2) | ecosystem: Host-associated > Plants > Peat moss >...
TTTGGATTTCTATTGAAAAAAAAAGAGGAAATGGGAGGAGTATGAACATAATAGGGTGTTTCAAGATGTGTGGAATCCAAAATTTCCATGGGCAAAGTTGGTGGTGGATGTACATTGGAATGTGCATCAATTCAAACACAAGATATGTACCAAAAGAAAGGGGAAAGAAAAGTTGCTAACATCTAAATTGAATAGCCTTTGGGTACATGGTGGTAGGAAAAAAATCTCATGAAGTTGCAAAGTTGGTGAATATTATGTGAACAAAGAATTTATCCATGCCAAGAATGAACATTCATAGCAACAACTAAGAAGGATATAGTTATTAATTAGGTCTACCTTATTATTATTGGAAAAAGGAATAATATATTAGTCAATTTTTTTGTTTATTTCTTCATGCTTTGTGACAATAAACCTATGATTGACTATGAGACTATGAACAACCTGATGCATTTCCTTGATATAGAAAAAAAATTCTAAAAATAAATTCGTCAAACACAATTGGTTAAGAGATGACATCGTACATAGGGTACACAATAAATCAACCAAACCCTCTTTGTTCCTTTCAAAAGAGTAAGGACTTGAAATTGGAAATTGAGATGGCATGCAACCATTACATAAAATTTATGGTTTAATCACATATTTGATTTGTACAATATATTTTTATAGTAAAATTTAATTTCTTTGGATTTTATAACTTATCTTTATATTTATCCAAGAGTTATTGGAAATAAAATTGTAGATTCTGAATTTTACAATTTATATATACATTAATTCCAATGATGATCCAAAACCATGTAAAGTTTAATAGTTATTCAATATACATGAATATGAAATTTTTCGAAACAAATCTAGATTTATTTTGATAATTCTTATGTGACTTACTCAAGACCTTAGGATTGGTTACAAGTGTTTAATTAGTCATTTTTCACCTTCAAATGTTGATATAATTGATTCGTATTTTTATATGTCATTCTTGAATGTATATTACATCACATTATGTAGATTACATTAAAACATTCAATCCTAAGTGAAGCTAAAAATTAACAATATTGTCATTCAAGAATGGTTACACTTACAATGGCTCATTATATTGTAGACTTACCCCACATGCATGAATTGGTTGTCAACAAAACCCTAACTTTGGTTGAAAATGTCAAGTTCATATCCATCTTATGTGATAATGTCACAACTTATGATCAACAATCATAGGTTTTCATTCATGCATGGGTTCATTTGTGTTAAAAGCAACCATAGGCACCTCCTTGATCACCATGTGACATTGCTATGATAATGTAAAAACATAATGCTTAGACACTACTTAGACAATTGTTTATACCATTTCATTGTATTTTTAATGCATGACAAGAAAATGTTGCAAACATTTAAAAATGTTTAAAGATATTTTACATTTATTGAACTACTTTGAAACTTATCTAAATGTTGGATTAATGTATTAGAAAAGTGCTCACACAAATATAACACACAAATCCAACATTGTTTTATTTTATGAATCTTGTAAAAAAAGATTCATTATTATGTAAGGTGGCTCGTTAAAGAGATAATACTTTGCCTATGTGGTGGAAGATTGGCAACAAACTCCTTGTCATCCTTGCAATAGGTGGTTGATGGGGCCACTTCTAATGGTTTAGTATGAGTTTTGGGGAATGCCATGGTGTGTTTTGGTGATTTGACATAGGAAACAATTGCATTTATATTAATCACATTTGGAGCTAATGGGGTGAATGTGTTTTAAGGTATCAAAACAAATGTGACAATGCACTTGAAAGATCAAAATACAACATTCATGATTAATGTACATTGTATGAACCACCACATAAATCTAGTACTTTAAACTTTTTTTTTAATTGAGCATTATGGGAAAGATTTAAAATGTGTTGTAGAGCTTGTATGTATACTTCTCTCACACTCCAAAAGGAACTTAAGCATTTATTGAATTAATTAACATTGTGGAAACAAGGGGTAACCAAATTTTGATGAACATCAAAATTCTTTGGACTACAATGTTGTCCATGGCTAAAAATGTTGTTTAAGTAACACACTTTGATTTTGAAAATAAATCGAGATGCCAACACTATTATGCACTTGCTACCCATAATTTGGAACTTTTTTGCAACTTGGGGCTAATTTTCAAAGCTTTCATATATCATACCCATGGTTAAAGTTTTGAATGCATTAATCAAATCATTTTAGCCTGAATCATGTTTTGTGTGTAATTTTGTTGATACTATAAAATTGTGGCAAGTTGATTTCTATTGTTGGTACAATGGCTTTTAAATTACTTACATTAATGACATGTTAAATGGACCTACCAAAACTTTTGGATGGGACACATAATGTGGTGGTGCAAGAATGGGCACTTGACTTAAATATAAGTTTGTAGAACTTTGGTTTTTGAAATTGTTGGCACTTCCACTAACATGCATTATTATTGTCCTTATACTTCACTCTATGTATTTGTGACTTGCAATTTCTTCCAACAAAACATCATTCATGGTCAAAAACAATGTTTTTAAATAACAAGCAAGGTCAATCGTGAACTTGAAAAACAATTTCCTCCATGTGATGTGACACATGCCCTATGTGTGATTTACCCACAATACTAGCCAAAATTTTCATGTGAGCCAACCTTCAATGTTCATATGGCTATTTTGAAAGGGTTTTATTATCAACCCAAAACACTTAGATTCTAACAATACTTGATGCGAATATTTTGGACTTATAGTACTTTCTTTTCAAGATCATAATGATGTCTAATGTTCAATGGGTGATGGACAAACCATATATTTCAATCCAATGTCCAGATTTTGGAAAAATATTTTCTCTAATGCATTATAATTCTGCGTTTAACAAGTTATGAATTCAAGAATGTGGTAGAACCTTAAAACTTAATTTCCATCCCAAGCCCTAGACCTTGATTTTCAAATTGTAAATTTTGGGCATTCTTAGTTCATTTTTTAACATAAATATGTTTTGCCGCAAGGTAAAGGTGGATGTAAGTTAAAGTGAATCACTTTTTGTGTTGCATTGCAATTTTCTTAAGGTACAATTTATTGAAATGCAATAAACGTCTAATAAAATCATCAATATATGCCACATTTTCAAGTAGTTTTAAATTGTGAACTTAAAATTGAACACATATGTTATAATATTATGGCACAAATGTACACCAAACATACAAAAATGGACTTTTGAAGTAACTACATATCAACAATTATGGTATCTTGCACTTTCATATAAAAACATATTTGTTTATTCATTTCATTTCAACAAAGACATTATAGGGACTCAATATATGATACCTTGAAAAAAAAAAACTTATACCCAAAGACCAAATGTTAAAAAAACATCAACAAAAAAAATCTTTATTCACCAAAAAATATCCACCTTAATTACCTTGTTGCATCAAGGTCAATAATATTTAATCTTCCTTTGACACTATCCATTTGTTGATGTATGGGTTTTCTTAGGAATTCTACCAATGTGTTACAAGTTAACCTAGTTTTAAATTTGGGCTAAATATGACTAGTTCTTAATAATTTATTGTGATGATTGCGTGAGTGAGGTCTAAGGTGACAATTCAAGTGTCAATTGAACTTTGCCACAAGTAACCTTTAGTTTCCACCATGTTGACCAATTTGAACTCTAGCTAAATTTCTACTACCCTTCGATAATCTAGTTGATTTTCTTTGTATCACTAAAACTAATGTGAAGCTTGCAAGTCAAAGTCATGTATGTGCTGCCATAGGGTGTAATGTCCTTGGGACAAGGTTAAACTCTTTCACATGTCAATTTGTCAATTTTATTTTTATTCATTGTTCATGTGGTTCTAGTTTTTATCTTGCATTTTATGGACTTGTACAAATTGCTTGTGTTTAATACTTGTTATTTATATGCAATACTAGTTTTAAGTTGTAATTCAAACAATTTAAGCTAGGGGCCAATTTTTTTTTCACCAAATTTTTTCACTCCAATTTTCAAACACTTGCCAAAAGGCTCCACAAATTGTTCTATTATAGCCTAAATTCAAATTCAAAGTTGAAATAGTCACTATTCAAACACAATGCAACCTACAATAGCCATACACGACCCCACCAAGGGGAAAAGATAACTTTTTTTTAATAACATTAATTCAAAAGTGAATGTTTTTGGTTATGATATTTTAAAGATATTTTTTTGAAACATTAATTTTTGATAAATATGTGGCATAAATCAAAATATGTAAATTAATGGAATGTTTAAACTTTGGATTAAAAATATTATAAAATTGAAGTCAAGGATGAAAGTAAGGAAACCAAATGTCCTCAAATAGTTATATGCGAAATTTCTAACACACACAAAAAAAACATTGCTTGAATTTTTGAAAAAAAATATTGAAAACATTTTGAAATTGAAAGGAATCACAAAGTTCAATATGATTATGATATTAAATATTTTTACCAAAATAGTTATAGATTATAATTCAATCAAAGATTTAATGCATTATACGTGAATTTTTAAATTAAGTGATTTAATTATTTCTTCACATTTTGAAACTAAAATTTAAAAAAAATCAATGTAATTGTTAAAGTAAGTGTTTTATTGCAATAATTATATTTCAGACATTACATATGAAATTTAAAATAAATATTTAAAACTATCTTAGTTGTTGTACATTTTGAATGGAAAAAAATCACAAAGTTTCATGAAAAATAATAAATTAGACGTGTTTAAATAATATTTGAATATTATAACTCAATTCAAAGTTTCAAATGATGCATTTGAATTTGTTGACTAATGAATATTTAGAAGAATTATGATTTACATATATTTTTCAATTAAAAATTTACAAAGTTCTATGTAATAATAAATTTACCAAATCAATTAAACCAAATAGTGATATTTAAAAAGTCATTTTTTTGTTCAAAATATGTGTTTCTATATTTTGCGATGTCATTTTTTGTCATCACACGAGGTGATGGCTCAGTGATTAAAACCTTGGAATGTGGTGGAAAAAGTTGTGGGTTCAAATTTTGGAACATTCATCATTAAGACAAATCTGAAGTTTGGGGATTCAAAGGCCTATGAAGTTGGCTGATGCGATTTGCCAATAAGTTAGATTGAAAAAAAAAATCATTTTTAAACATTATAAAAACATAAACTTTGAAAATTCATATATTATTGAAATTTTGTTCAAATGAAATGATTCGAGTTTTTTTTAAAAAAAAATCAATAATGTACATAATTACATTTATTTCCTTTTGAAAATTCAAAATCATTTGAACAAAAATAAAATTGAATATCATTATTCAATAACATTTCAATGACCATTCATTTGAAAAAAATAATGTTTAATAAATGGATAAGATTTTTGGTAATATACTACTTATGTCAAGTTACTTTCAATTATTATATGACTATTTTTCATTAATTTAAATTATTTCACCCTACATTATTTACGGCTATTTATGGCTATTTCACCCTAAGCTATTTTTGGTTATTCTAAATTATTTTTGGCTATTTTGGTATGTTTCACCTTCGACTATTTTTGGCTATTGTAATTTTTTTTTGTTATTATAAATTATTTCAGTTTAAGCTACTTGCAGCTATTATAAATTTTTTTTTGGCTATTGAAGACTATTTCACCTTATGTTATTATTGGTAATTTTAGGTTATTTCACCTTAAGTTACTTTTGTTTATTATAAATTATTTCACCTTAGATTATTTTTGGCAATCCTAAGCAAATCTAATATATGGCTATTGGTTGTTCTTTTATTGGGCTATTGGTGGATATTAATGGTTATTCGTACATAGTCTATTGGTGGCTATTCTATTAATGGTTAATGGTGGTTATTCTATTGGTGTTTATTTTATTAATTGCTATTGATGTTTATTTTATTAATGGCTATTGATGTTTATTTTATTAATGGCTATTGTGGATATTATATTAATGGCTATTGTGGCTATTTTATTAATGGCTATTGTGGCTATTCTATTAATGGCTATTGTGGCTATTCTATTAATGGTTATTGTGGCTATTCTATTAATGGCTATTGTGGCTATTCTATTAATGGTTATTGTGGCTATTCTATTAATGGCTATTGTGGCTATTCTATTAATGGTTATTGTGGCTATTCTATTGATGGCTATTGTGGTTATTCTATTAATGGCTATTGTGGCTATTCTATTAATGGCTATTGTGGCTATTCTATTAATGGCTATTGGTGGGTATTTTATTAATGGCTATTGGTGGGTATTTTATTAATGGCTATTGTGGTTACTCTATTAATGGCTATTGTGGCTACTCTATTAATGGCTATTGTGGCTACTCTATTAATGGTTATTGTGGCTATTCTATTGGTGGATATTGGTATTTATTAAAAGTTATTATATTACTGGTTATTGGTGGTTATTACTTATTATTATATTAGTCGTTATTTGTGGTTATTATATTAATGGCTATTGATGGATGTTTTGTTAGTGGATATTAGTGGTTATTAATGGTTATTGTATTAGTGGCTATTGGTGAATATTATATTGATGGATATTGGTGGTTATTAATGTTATTATATTAGTGACTATTGGTGGCTATTTTATTAATGGCTATTAGTGGCTATTTTATTAATGGTTATTATATTATAAGTTATTGTTGGATATTGTATGTTCTAATATCATAGGCTATTGGTAGTTATTATATTGTGGGGTATTTTAAATTATTATACTTAGGATAAAATAATTTATAATAACATAAAGTAGAATGACCTTGAATAACTTAAAGTATAACTTGAAATAACATATATTAATTTTAAATAAAACAACCTAAGGTATAATATAAAGTTAGTTGAATAATTTAATTTAAAACATCTTAAAAGCTTATAATAAGTTAATTAAGATACCTTAAAGTAAAATAAAGTATAATAGTTTAGGGTAAAATAATTTATAATAGCCTAGAATAACATAAAATATAAGTTAGAATAACTAAAGTAACTTAGAATAATATAGGATATATCATAAAGTAGCATATATAGAATATTTTAAAAAATAGAAATAAATGTATTTACTGTAGTAAATTATGATGTGAATTATGTTAACTAGTAATGAAACATGATGTTTACATAGTGATATTATAATGAAATAACTTTTAGTAGGGTGAAGTCAGTAAAATGCAATGAAGTTATTTCATTTTTAAGGTCCCATAGTGATTTAAGCTAGTAAATTACACCTCGCTTTTGTAATAGTGAAACTACTTACAAATTGTGAAGATAATAATTTTGAAATTTTGATGAGAATTTGTAACATCATGAGCAAACAAACAACATGGAAAACTATCATGGAAATGTGAGACTCCAAGTTTAATTCTAAGAGGTTTAAACTTGGATTAAAGGAAAAAATATCATGGGAGAATAAAGGAAGTGACAAGGATAAGTGAAAACATGGTTAGGTGGCTTAAAAGTGGTGTTTGAAAGTCCATAATCTAATAGTATCAAATTTCTTTTGTAGTTTTAACAATTATCAAATCATAAATCTTATAATTATCCCCTAATTTTTAATCATAAATATTAATGAACCAACCTATGAATATCCCCAACACATAATTGATCAAAAAATCCATGCAAAAGATTAATTTTTAAAATGTGAAATGGACTTTCAAAGATGAAAATTGACAACAATCATGTCATTTAAATTTTTAAAAAATTAGAAGTATATATATATAATTTCAATGCACTTCATTAATAAATTCTTCAATTAATGATGCTTTGTTTTATAAAAAAAAATTTGACACCACTTTGACATATTTTTCAAGTCCACATTTTTAATTTTTCCTATGTGATAAATGCAGTGTTGTCATTTCAAAGTTCATTACGAGTCCATAATCTTCTTAGAATTCTTCCAAATTTTTTATCATGATTCCCATTAAAGTCTATGATAACAAGAATAATTTAAAAAATTGACAATGTTAATTTTGAACATGGCTTAAAAATTCTACAATTGTATGTAATCCAGAAAAATTACAAGTGTGATAGTCCAAATTATCCCCTTATTCATGTTTTCACCTTGACATCTCAAGAAACTATTTAAATGGAAATGGAGATGGTGGAAAACAAGCAAGTTTGGCTTGAGGAATATGAAATTAAGGAGTAAGGAGGGGTTCAAGAAAGTAGAAAAGGTCTCAATATGTTTGGTTCTTCTATGAAATCCAAGATCCTTTGTCAATAATATAACAATACAATTTTACTATCACAATTTTTTTTTTTTGTTATCTTCTATGGAATCCCCATTTCTTCCAATAGATCTTTCAACCATAAAACAAATTCTTAGTAGCTTCACTTGTTGCCATATAGTCTATGTTAACAATTGATTGAACAATTGCATGTTGATTAGAAATATGCCAAATTATAACTACATCTATTGATATCAGTGTTAACTATGATTATTCCTTTGAGATTCCATCTTGTATATCCATATTATTGCAACCAAATTTAAAAGGTAAAGTAGAAGTACTATAAAGTGTTACTATACCTTGAATTGACACCTAAGGTGGGTCCCAAAAATCATGTGAATTTTTTAGTAAAACTATGAATTCAAATGAGTCACAATTTTAAATTATCCTTAGTGTGTTGGTATTGGCCCCACCATGTGATTCAAAGATATTGTGTTCTTAGTAATCTAAACCCCAAAATATCATTTAAAGATAATATATTTTTCCTTGAAGGTGCATAAGAACTTGAAATCTAATACAACTTATGTCGCATTAATGGATGGTTTTGTTAAAATTTGAAATTATGATAACCAATCTTAAATGTGTCCTCCAATTATTTAGGGTTTATCTTCTAGATGGTTCTAAGATGTTGCAAAAACATTCCAAACATGACTAATCATGTAATCCTTCCTATCCTTTTTAAAAAAATTTGAAAATCTACTAGTTGTTTTTTGGAACTTACTACAAGTAATTCCAAAATGAGCATAATTGATTTATTTTAAGCTATTTCAAGCATGTGTGGTCCCAACTTATGGTTTTTCCCTCCTAAAATTGGTATCTAAGTGTAATTCATTTAAAGAACATTTACTATTTTTTTCATGCAATTCATTTTTATTTAATGAAACTTTAAATTCCAATTTTGGCACATGCAAACTTGGTTTTGAGAATTCAGGTTGGTCATATGAGGGGTTCAATATGAAGATTTAACAATCTTGAATCACATTTCATAATTTGGCCTATAGACAACATTGGGCTACCCTATTATAAACATTTTGAAATTCATAACTAATTTTTTTAAACCCAAAGAAAGTGATTCCACTTGGAATTTGAAGCAACTTGTTTTTCAAGAAAAAAAAAAGTGTGCGATGAAACCATAAGCTATTTGAGTCACAATGTTTATTTGCACAATTTATGGTGCTCCTACCTTATTTTCATTAGCTTTTGAATCATACATTTTGAATTCTTTGTTAATAAAGGTGAAAGCGCATTATGCTTCCCCCCCCCAAAATTGAAGTCACAAGTATGATTAATCTTTTTGTAATTTTTTTTTGCAATGAATTAACATCACATCTTTGATTTTTTTTCTTTTCAAAGTATATTTGATTAACTTTGGATATAAATTAGTAATTTTTTAAAAAATCGAATAAAATTTGAAGAATTTGAATGTATAAAATATATATGTGAGAAAATAATATTCATCATAGAGTTTGAAAAATTGCATAAATACTTCAAAACTAGGGTTGTTGGTGGAATTTTTGGCAAAATGCATTTGTGGTGAATGATATTGACATACATAAACAAAATCTAGGACCATTTCAAAGTTTAAAGTTTTTTGGTCAAAAATCCATTCAAAAATGTGTTTTTTCACATTTTGACAAATAAATGCATAATAATGTTTTCATTTCAAAACAAAACCACTACCATATGAAAGAGGAGGAGATTTTATAGTTGGGCATTACACTATTTTTCAATTTTCTTTTGTTTAGTAATGTGTCATGAATCACAAACATGAAGCCTTATGGTTGTTGAAAAATTAGAAGTTATACATAATATGTTCATTGATTTATCCAATTCTTTTCATCTAACCATTGGATGAAGATTAGATTTGATTCATATTGAATTTTGAATTCCATAATCTTGTCATGCATCTTTTAATTTTTTTTGCTTATGTTTAAAATAACTAAATAATGCCACCAAGATTTTAGTTTACTATGTAGTTTGATATTTATTATACATCATTTTTGTTCAACAAAAGTGATAACACCCACAATGTGCTTTCACCCATAAATTCAATAGTTTTGAACCAATTGACCTTAAAAACATGATCAATTATATTTCTTGTCATTAATGTAAATTAAATGTAAATTAAATCCAAAATAATTTTTTTCCAAGATCTATCATTGCATACTTCTATGAAAGACTATTTTTTATTTGTATGGTCAAATTAGGTCCATTGTTCACAATAAATGAATTATCAATAATAGAACCAACCACATAATTTTTTCACCTTTCCTTAAAATATATAGTTCATAATCTTTCTCACTTCTTGTGAACCCAAGGATTCTCATCTATAAGCATCAATATGTTCATTCCACATTCTTAATGTTCATCTCAAACCATAGATACAACTCAACAAGAAGTTCATACATGATAAATTTAATAAATTTGTTAATAAATCCTTTTGGTTACTCCATGTAAATAGTCTCTTCTAATTCTACATTGAGAAGTGTTGTTTTCACATCCATTTAATATACTTACATATTGAAAATAGATGTCAATGCCAATAATAATCCAATAGTTGTCACCTTTTTTCATTAGAACATATGTTTCATTGAATCAATACATTGGATTTGACCATAGCCTATAGCCAATAATCTCAATCTACACTTGTCTAGAATTTCAGAATTCTAAACACATGTAGATTAAGATTATTGGCTAAAGGTTATCATTTTTATATCTCCATTTGAAATTTCATTTGCATCTTCATGGAACTTTTACAATGCATAATTTGACAAGCTAAAACTAAATTATTTCATTTATTGAAGGATTGTATTAAAGAATCATAACTTCTTTTCACATGCCTTGATCCTTCATTGAAATAACATCTTCTAATATTGATTGTTCTTCTCCACTTGTTAACAAATAATAAAAGGAACATTGTGACTATTATGTTTCAACTTGTTATTCCTTCTAGGTTGATTTTTTCTTTTTTTTCTTTTTTCATTTCATTGCTTAGATCCATATTAGGGCTCAAACTATAAGGGTCATCAAAACAAATATTAAGGGATGTTGGTTGCTCATTGCCTTGTGACTTTTGCTTCATTTGTGTTTTCTCCGCATTTGGTGATTCATGTTCATTTTGTGATTCTTAATAACCATGTGAAGTTCTCCTTTTGGGCGATTGTAAAATATTAAGAATATATATATTATTTAAAAAGTAGATGTTGAACTTTAATATTTTCTTTTCTGCAATCCCATAAAAAACCACATTTTTACTTACAAATCTTTAAATATTTACATTATTTTATAGTTGTATCATTTGGTATGAATAACGTATCCAATGAAGATGAATTTGTTACTTTTCTTATCCAACTACTTCTTCCTCTTCTCATTAGGAATGTGTCTATCCATATATGACACACCCAACAACTTTGAGATAATTATATTTTGGCAAGCTTTTCAAACCATAAATTTCACAAGGAATTTTCCCCTCCATGTTGCTTTAGTAGGAGTATTTGATTTTAAAGATCTTGAATAGTATTTAGCTAAAACTTTAACCCAATTTTTTTTTTTTCTCCAAAATTGTGAATGAAGCATTTTAAAGAGTACTCCATCAAGGTTTTGATTTTCTTTTTCAATTACACCATTATGTTGTGATATGTAAACATTATGAGTTGCTTTAATATGCCATTTTCTATACAAAACCCTTGAAAGTTTTTGAATTCAACTCCCCACCATTCTCTAACCTTAACTTCTTCATAATCAATTCTTTTGCCATTTAGCCTTGTAATTGTTTTTTGAAACACTTTAAATTTCAACTTTGAAATATATACAATTGTGTACTTGGACTTGTCATTGATAAAAGTGAGTCTATACTTTGAATCTCCAAAGGATAGGTCCAACAAGATCAACACATGTATTAGTAGTCCAAGTATTTTTTTAGCTTGTGTATTTCATTAGTTGTAGGAAACTTTATTCTATTCTATTTGCCATTTAGAGCCAACCTTCACACATTATCAAGTAGTTCAAATTAGATTTATTAATTTCAAGAGATAAATTCATACTCTAAAGATCTTTCATCTTTTGCGAACTAATATGTTTTAGTATCTCATGCCAAAGTTGGGTTTTGCAATTCTGCTTATAGCTCCACTTGTGTAACTAATAACATGTACATCAACAACTACTCTCCCAATTTGGAAAAGATCATTGCACACTTCTCAAGATGTGTGAACGTGTCATCATCCTTGTTATTAAGAATAATCTTTGAGCTACAAAATGAACATTAAATCCTATTTTTTAAAATGGAAGATTAAATATAAGTTTTAGAACATGAAGAATATTGGTGATCTCATTATACTTCCCATTATTGGCAAAAATTGGAATCATTTCAAGTTTGTTGAACTCACACTTGTGAATATCTTCAACATAATCGTATCTCCCTTTAAACAATTATGTGTAGTCAAATAACCATTCCTTGTGTGAAGTCATGTGCCTTGTTGCACGTGAATTTAAACACCACACCTACTAATGAAATTTCTCATTAAACAAATCTTTATCATGATAAGGGAGGCCTCATGTCATTGGAAGGCACAGACTTCTTATTATCATACTTTCCAATAGAAAAATATTTTTTTATCATACTTACTTTTCTTTTTATAAAAATTAGTGTTTATAACCATGGGTCACAACTTTCCAATTTCTAAATTCAATCTAACAATAACGAAGCTCAAAGCTCACTAACTAGAAAGTTAATAGTCATCAATTAGATTAGATCTACAATCAATTATGATTCCAACATTGTCAAATTTAGCATTAGTTTGTTGATTTTCTAGCTTTACTTAGTTAGATTTCTTTACTTTTTACTAGAGTTTTGAGCTTCTACTTCACTTAGAGTTATATTCTCTTGTGGGGGATGCTTAAGGGAATTTTTGATGATTTCAAGAAGTGCATGGTGTTTTAAAAATAGGGTAGAACTATGAAGGTGTTCGGAGATTGTAGGATCTATAGGAAGTGAAAAGAATATAGCTTATTTAAAACCTGAAATGTATTTTTCTCTTTTAAATCTATTGAATATTCAAGATTTTGATTGAAGAAATATATAATCCTTTTAGTATGTTGAATTATGTTTCAAAGGTAGAGGTCATAGGGAACTTGAGAACATTGTTTATGCTCCTACCTCATTGTCTTGTCTTGTGAATTTAAGGAGGGATGTGTGTGGATGTGTATGAGGTTGTTTGATATGTTATGCATAATGTCCAAGATGTTGTAGTGAAACATGTGTAGGTGTGTATGTTGTGGGCTATCCAGACTTATTGTGCTTGCTATCCTAGGAACTAGGGAAACATGTTTTGTGTATGTGAGTATGTGGTTGTCTAATGGTTTAATAAGGTAGGTGTATGTGTGTGTAGGTTGTCTTCTCTTATGTACCTATTGTTTAAATAATGGGTAGTAAATGTGAAAGAAAAGATAAGGAGGGAACAAGCCTTGGACACATCTATGTAAAACTCCCCATCTCATCATCCCCTCTGGCCCCCCTAGTAAGTTATTTTAAAGTTTGTGGCTAAAAGAAGAAGAGGAACAAAAATGTTGTTGACCAATAGGCATAGGTGGGTTTATTATTGGGAAATGAACTAGGTAGTAAGGGGAAGAAGGGTTAAAAAAACCATTAGACATGGTTGTTACCTAACCTAATAAGCAAAGGGGGCAACATGTTGAATCATTAGGGTGCCATTTGTGATGACCTACTAAATGTTCTTTGAAAGGCAAAAAGAAAAACCTAGTATTAAAGTGATGGGGCAAACGAATTTTATACCTAACACAAGTCAAATGGTTTTTCATTTTTATGAAAATGTACTAATGTATATACTTACTATATAATTTAATGCATGTGACATAGTCTTGGAATGATTGGAAACCTATTATTTTACACCAAATGGTGGATTTAAAAAATGTAAACAACTTATAATGTTATAATACATGGACAACTTATAAATGGGCTCAAAATAATCATAATTTGCAATGAAATGGTGACATCTTCTTTCCAAAATTCATGAATGCGATTATCAATTCAAAATAGGTATTTACAAATATTTTGAACATGGCATGTAAATTATATGGACTATATAAAACACCAAATCAAGGAAAATAAAAAAAAGTTATGATGTTTTTTAGAACAATTGTATTTTAGATAATATTAAACGGTCTAATAATCATTCTTTTAATGTAAAATTATTTTTGAACACAATTCCAAAAGTCAATTTCAAAAATACTTTTGATCTACTTTTTAATGCATGAAAGTTTTTCAAGTTTTGTATACAACATACTATAAACTCAATATTTAATAACACAATGGTTTGACAATGATTGAAAATGTTTCAAATCTATTTTCTTGCATTTATGTGTAAAAATATGACTACAACTTTTCAGAACCCTTTTTATGTATATTTGATTGTGCTTTCACCCAAACCTATTTAACACTTACTTTACAAAAATCTACGTTGCAAATTTTTTTTGGCTAAAACAAATATATATATGGACCTTACTCTTAGCTTATTTTTATGATACAAATTTTGAAAATTAATACATGATAATGAAGAACTATCTTACTTTTTATCATTTAAGTAAAAAATTCAATGTATAATTACCTTATGATGAGTTTTGGTGTTATTTTATGTTTTTTTTCAAGTAGAGGAAAAGACAATAAAATTGGCCATTTTATCTTGTTTAGACCTAAAGTTAATAAGTGGTTATCTATTGGATCCCATGTGCATGTTTAGATCCTTTGATTGGTGGTGATTTCATAAAAGTCAATATTCAATTGTTGGTTTCCTTGCTAGGAAGGTTGGTGGAATTCCAAGGTCCTAAATTGAGGTTAATTTGTGTTGAGTCTTGTTAGTGTGTTGATGGTTTCATGATGATATGGCTTATAGTAGAGAATCTAGATTTTGTAAAATATTAGTTTGATGAACCACACTTGAATCACACACCAAATGTAGGTTAAAGGATCATATAAAAGTTGAAGTAATTTTAGTTGAAGAAAATTATGATTTGACTAAAGGAGCAATTTAGAAAAAACATTTGACTTGGTTGATGGTAATTAAGTAAGGCAAGGTGTTAAAATTCCAAAAACTTTTTATTTTTCTTCTTTCCAATTAAGAGGCCCTTGAAGTTGCATAAAACTTTTGATTTTTTTGGGTCCAATTTGATGTTGCAAGTTTTAATTTTGGAGCTCACCAAAACATGTATTACTAATAATAGGGTTGGAGAAAGATTTTGATGTCTTCTTTCCATTTTGATGTTGGAAGGTTTGTTATGGAACTCACCAACAACATGGATGATGGTTGTTAATGTTTTGATTGTGTGGAGGTTGGGGTGGTTTTATGCAAGTGTGGTTGTTGCATGCAAATTGTCTTGTGTCCGCTAGAGTTTTATAAAAAACTAGGTTGCTTAAATTCTCTTGCAAGTTATTTATTTTCATAATGTTTAGGTCTCTTTTTTTTTTGCTCTTGTAGGCTATTGTGTAATTGCATTAACATCTATAAATAACCAAAATTTGAGATTTGGTTGTGCACAACCTTTGTGCATATCAATAGTTTTACTTATTCATACTATCAAAGGAACTGAAATACATTTGGATGTGTACTTATCATGATAAGTAAATTTGCTGAAATTTTTAAATACATATCCTTTTCCTGAAAAAGAGAGAGAGTCTTATATTGTAGCATAGGGTTAGTTTTCACATGGACAAAATGAATAATTAATTAAAAAATTTAAGTCATTTAAATTTTTAAAATTTATGCACGATCTTTTATGATATTGTCAGATGAGGAATGAAATTATTTAGATTGTAGCATGCGATAATTATGATGGTTTTCAACACCTCAACTTCATATTTTCATTAACACTCGTTTCACTATTTAAAAGATTATTGATTGACATAACTAACCCTAGGATAAAATATTGACATCTAATGGTTAAGTATAAATTGGATAACTAAGCAACATTGGCTTAAACTTTAAGCTCTTGGTTAATTAGTTTTTCCTTTTTTGGTTTTGTTTTGAGGCCAATATTTATCATATATGATTTAGTGGCTTTGTATTATGATTCACGAAGTGCATAACTCTATACCCAATTTCATCTCAACCACATTCATTCAGTGTTGGGGAGAAAATAAAGTGTAATACAAGGTTGTGGTGTTCTTGGGGGTGGAGGGGAGGTTTAGAGTAGTGTTGTGTGTGAAAACGGTTTGGGACTTAACTCCGTATAAGTGTAAATCTCATAATGAAATTTATTTACACTCTGTGCAAATATCTTATATATTAAAGCAAACATGGTGGTGTCTGTCCGTGTGGACAAAAATTGGGCAGTGGTTGGAAGATTCTTCCAGTCACTGCACGTTCCCTGTGGAGCTGGTGACAAACAGGGCAGGGTAGGGTAGGGCGGCTAGGGCAGCTGCTGCGGGGGGCCGCGCGAGGTGCCATTTCTATTAAAGAAATCCTTGGGGAAAATCGGGGACCTATATCTAATCAAACAAAAATATAATTTTTTAAAAAATTATTTTCATTATAGAACATATTAAAAAAACTAGAATCTTTTTGAAAAAGAAAATAGAAAATAAATAAATAAATAAATACATAAAAATAGAAAAATGAAGATAGAAAAAATAAGAATAGAAAAAATAAAAACATGAAACAAACATTAACCTAAAAAAAAGTAAAAACGCAAAAACTATAAAAAAG
>Ga0209208_10005930_pt1 | contig 16932 bp, 16 predicted proteins | sample S1TSphfallax_3_FD_187694 | JGI IMG/M metagenome (GOLD analysis project Ga0209208, IMG submission 187694) | Host-associated microbial communities from peat moss isolated from Minnesota, USA - S1T2_Fd - Sphagnum fallax MG (SPAdes) (version 2) | ecosystem: Host-associated > Plants > Peat moss >...
TTAGAATTATATATATATATATATATATATATATATAATTACTGCCAAACCTGAAAAGGCTGTTTGGTAGTCTGCAAAATCTGGCCAAAATAACCAAGCAATGGAGATGTTGCCATCAACTCTTAACAATAGTCAACTAATTGGCATAGTGTAAAATGTGGGGGAACTCAGATGCTGACAAAGCACACACAAAACACACATAAAATCCTACCTTGTCAAAAAAACCCATGTATTTTTGAGTGAACGAAATAGCCACCACACCAGCATCCATCTTAAACCTGTTATGTTTCGGTTGTGGATGAACCTCAGCTGAGTTGATGTCAGGTTTCACCTTGGTGAGCTTTTCTGTAGGTAGGTTTTGGTACTATAATAGATGGCTACTAGGTAAGTAGATGCATGTGGCAAGTAATGTAACTACTGTGGTTAGTTAGGGAACTGGAACCCAATGGAAAAGTGTTTCCTGTCCACCCCACCATCCGCCCGTCACATTGCGCTGCTGGCGGTTGTTCACTCCGGCCCTTTCATTCACCCTACTGGTGTGAGTCAAAGACATGACAGCAACATTGTACACTGTGGTCATCAGAGTTTTGCACTTAGCCAATACACTCAAGCCCAATTTCTTGCTCTTCTTCAGTCCTCCATCTGTGTTGATCTCAGATCTGCACAAAATTTCCCCACCTGGGTCTTGTAAATTCAGTAAGGAATTTCTCTACATCATTACACAAGGACACAAGAAAGTTTGCTGACATTCTCAACATGTATGTACGTCTTTGATGTTGCAGTTCATTGGTTACTGAAGGTAGTGGAAACATTGCTGCCCAATTTCTCCAGTATTAGTGTAGATCATTATTGACTTCATGAGGGACCTCATGGTCGTTGACTTGGCCATGCTTGTGAATCTTCATGGAGGCAGAGAGAACTCTGAGAAAGACTTGCAAGATCTAGTACACTTGTCTGGATTTTCCAAGCTTGAGGTTGTCATGGATGTCAATGCAGAAACCAGGGTTTCTCTCCACACTGCTCAAAACTAGTGGTAAGAAAAACAAGTCATTGATTTTTTTGGTTAGAGTAGTCAAAACCTTCAATAAGGTTTGCAAATGAAAGAATCACTCAATAAAGGTAGGTTGAAGGAGGCACCCAAAGTTAACGAAATCGTTCATCAAGAGGCTCTAGAGGGTCAGGTGGAGGTGGTTGACCATCCTGGGTCAATAACTTTGCATACTCCTCCACGTACACTTTACCAGTGTCTCTGTCCCTGGCCACTCTCAGCATCTTCACTGCCTCTTCTTCGGTGAATGGAATCCCTCTTGTCCTCATGATTTTCTGCCATGATAATTTCAACAATCAAATGCACAAACTATTGTTACATGGAATGGGATTCAAAATAATTGTGGTGCAGCTACTAACTGATTCATGGGAAAATCTTGAAACAGCTTAAAAAACAATCTGCATGCATGAGCTTTACCTTGAGTTCCTCTGCATCCATCTCCTTTTGCCCTTTGGCTAGTTTCTGCATTGGTGCATCCAAGAATGCACCAATGTCAAACAAACAAATCATTGAACAGCATGGTTGCATCAACCAAAAACATTTTTCACAAGTAGTGGGAGAACTTGTGCACACTTGCTGAAACCTGCATCACTAGATATAAGATTCAGGCACTAGTATCAAACACAAACAAGCTTGGTATTGCTTGTGTTTGATTCCTACCAGCAATGCTTCAAGAATCTTCTCTTTGGGATGGCGTTTGAAGGCACTTGGCTCAAAGAAAAGATACTCAAACACCCTTTGCTCAAAGTTGTCATATGCAAAGTGAAGCTTTGTAGTAGTATGTAGTTCCTTGTACCTTGCCTGCAAGGCAGTCCAGGAAAAAAAAATTATCCATCATGAATACCTTAGTACTTCAACACAATTCCTTGTGGAGAGACAATACAAGCATGTTTGGACTTGAAGCAAGTCTGGGCTTACAAGCAGAGAAAAGAGCTGGCAAAAGATTGAAGCAAATTTTGAGATCATACATAAGACACAGCCACAGAATGGAGAATTATTGACATTTTTATCATCTTTTGGAAATTTGACCACATGGGGTGGATTTCATGTTCTTGGTGCATCAGTTCAGAAGCTCAAAGTTAGAGTGCTCTCTCAGAATCTTCATAGTTTCATGGTAACAAAATTCACACATTTGCAGCCAGTTTCTCAACTTGCTCGTGAGTTGGATTGAATCCCAGTGCTCGGACCATTGTCGCCACTTCCCTGAAGCATCACTCAGCAAACAACAAGAGATAAATGTGCGGTCAAGAATTCCATAATTCCAAATCTTAAGAGATCTAGAACTTTGCTTCCAGAAACTTGTCAAAGACTCGACATGATCAACTTTTCCAACAGGAAGAAGGTCCATGGGACTGAGAATTTTGCTTCAGGTGATTGCCATGTCCATCAGGAATGCAAGCTTGAGTAGAAAAGTGTCAGCAGGGCCGATACATCTCTACAGTTACCTAAAGTTGTCTCTCAGATGAGTATCCTGTTGCATCCGAAACAAGTCTGAGATGTAGGAGACATAGGTTCAATGGATAAACAAGCGGCTCATTACATAATGGCTCTACCCTTAATGACATCCATAAAGATGATAAATATTGAACATACTAAATTGGAAACACACGGTGGTTAGCATGGTGAAGCCCAAGTGGATCCTTCAGTTATGTCACAAATGTTTCTTTAGTGGACTCCACATGACCCTACAATGTAAGAATACCAAACTTTGGCCCTGTTCTGGGTGCATCACAATGTCTCTACCCTGAAGGGCAGAGCCAACAAACGATGGAGGGATAGGAAGCACATACTTTTCGGGGAGCTCTGTTTTCTTCTTGGCCCCTTTTCTGATGAAGAGAGGGAAGACTGTTTGCAGAATTTTTTGGTACTCCTTGATGATTGGGAACTGCACTGCGCGTATACGGGCCATTTTTTCATCTTCTGTTTCCACCTCTGGCTTTTCCTCCTCCTCCTCCTCCTCTTCTTCCCTATCTTCCCCACCACCTTCTCCTTCCTTGGGAGGGGCTGCAGCTGCCGCCGTTGTAGCCGCCATCACGAATTTCACGTCGTTGTTTGCTTAAGTAACGAGACAGAGTCTTCACAAGATGTCTGCAATCGGGGGCTTCGCAGTAAGAAATTCCCTATCGCACAAGAGGTTGGGTAATGTGGACGCGACTCTAAATCGCGGCGGCACATGCAAATTGTAACCTTCTTTTTAAGCAGTTCATCGAGATCGCCCGATTCCTGACAAGAATCATAGTCTGCAACTGTGTCCACGCATGCTCGCCTGGTCCTCTCTTCCCTTCGCTATCTCCTGCGGAGCAAGACAGGTCCAACACCTTCGAGTCATTGGTCATATTACACTGAAGTTTGCAGACTTTCTTAGAAGAAAAAATCGAGGCCAAGAGGAAAGATCAATTTCTTTGAAGCAATTAGGTACATAAGCCTGCAAACTGTTCATACCCGCTATTCTGCACTCAGACGCCGAACCGGATTCCCTGGTTCCAGATCTGTTGCAGCTTATGGCCAGAATCAGTCGCAAACAAGAAATCTGTGCAAGAGAGAAGCAGTAGCTATCGCCTGCAGCGCTTTGAAAACCAAGAGATGCAAACATCTGCTCCTACGCAAAACCTGCCAAAAAGTTTGCAGTTTACACCGACGGTATTTGCGTAGAGTGTGTTCCAAGACATTCAATCAAATTACAAGCATGGCGAGAAAGACACTGCAATCAGAAGAAAAACTTCAAAAGCTTCTACGACGGTGAGGAAGTTAGTTACCAATTCCTGCAACTGCAAACAACTTGGACGCAAGGAGCATCTCCGTCGACACACACAAAATGAGATCCAAGGATCGGGATTGTGTGTTGCAGCAGCCTTTGTTCTAACCGAGGTTCTGCATTCTGGGGGAAAGGATCTATGCAAATTGATGTCGCAACGTCTCCAATGCTTTTCTCGCCTTGGCTCATCGCTATGTCTTTTCTGGAGACGTTCCACCCGAGATGACATCTTCATAGACTCTGGAGAAACATTAGGCCGCAGGTAGAGCGGTGTAACTGCTGCAATGTTCGATCTACGGCTCGACAAATACACATTGTTTTATGAGTATCGAGAGTTCAGATCATTCTACACTCATCATAGCAAGAGATTAAAAAAGACAGAGATCCTTTGGAGCACAAACTTTGAGATTGTCCTACAACCAGACTTCCTCCTTGGAAGTTGTTTGTTCACACAAATACCGCTAGTTTAATACACATAGATGGAGTCTCCAGCCTCATTTTACAAGAATGATACATTGCAGAAGGACAAGAACTGTACCAGCCGAAATCCATCTTGATCAGTCGGGGTAATCACTTACGAAATGAGGACAATCTGGCTGGTGGCAAGAGAGAGTCGAAGCCAAGTTTCCTTGCTTTGCGGGCAGACAGTCTGCAGGATTCACTCTGTTCGTTGGCCTTGCCTACCAAGGCAAGGATGTTCTGTTCATTATAGAGTATAGTAGCTTAATGGATTTTGGCCCCTGTGTAATAGGTCTATTTTTATATGAGGATTTTTGAAAGATGATATTTTGGCTTGTGTTGAAACTGGGGATTAGTTATCAAGTTATAATAACTTGAAGGATTTTGGTTTCTTTTAGAGGATTTTTGGAAGATTATATTTTTGCCGAGTGAAATATTTGAGTTTCCAAAATTCTTCTTTTGCCTTAAGATACTTTTTAATGTAAATGGGCAAGGCCACAGTGTGACACACCCCTTGTTTTAATGTGGATTGTCAATTCAGAATGTTATTGAAGTGTGAATGGGGGGGGGTTGAGAAGTACAATTACATTTTGAAATATGCCTCGCAAGAACCCATCATCACCTAACCAAATGATGGCTCACCCTATTGGGTTTGTCATGTTCCTAGATAAGACCCATTGCATATTATATAAAGTGTGAAACATTTAACACTAAAACATATGGAAATCATGAGGTGCAAGAGGGTTCTTATGCCTAATCATTAAGAGTGGGAGGGATTTTACATCTTTAGTCACAATATCCCTCCCACTGGGAAGAAGTAGACGGAAGACCCCTTCTCTTTTTTTAAAGGGATATTCCTTGATATAAGGTGCTCTCCGAATACACTATGAAATTTTATTATGTGCTACATTGTACTTGACATTGTGTAATGGCCTGACAGCAAGGTCTTACCCTACCCTTAACAATTGTAGATCAGGTGGTATAAGAACGAGAGGGTTCTTACTCCTACTCCTTGAGAGTGTGAGGGGTTTACATCTATAAAGGAGGCATAGCCACCAAGGTTCGGTGGCTATCATAAATGGAAACTCATAAGCTATGCTTTTTCAAGGCAATTTTCAAAAGAATCGTAAAACCAAATCCAACATATATCCACGGTTCTAAAAGTCTGAGAACCAATTATGTTATGTGACTGCAGTTCTAAGAAAACCTTAGAACCCATCAAATAACCGTCTATAAAACTATTGGTTCTTTGCTAGTTATTTCATGAGGATTGTTAATTCTTGGATGCTTAGGAAAAATCAGAACCTCATGCTGTTTTATTTTGAAAATTTTCAAAAAACCTAAATCAGAGATTATTTGATTCTGAATTTTAATAAAAAAAATTGGAACCAAAAGTTCTTTGATTTCCAAACTTTCTAATGATAGGAACTGGAGGTTATTAAAAAGATAAATAATCACCCAAATACTGACACTAATGCAACATTGGTATAGACATAGACTATAGGCACCAGTGTTGGGTGGGTACCCACTTTGGTTGGTCAGAACTATCAATTTCAGTTTGAATTTTAAGAACCAACTTGGAATTGGGTCTGATTTTTCAAAATTGGAAATGGAATTGGAATCATATATATATATATATATATATATATATATACAAAAATTTTTATTGAATTTTATTTTAATTTAATTTAATTCTTTTTTTTTAACAACTAGACCCGGAACCATTGTTTATTTTTCAAATTTGTGAGGTAGGTTGGTTGATTACTAATCGTGAGGGCTTGTGGGCCAAGGTGGGGGATTTTTATTTTTTGATAGGTGGATCCAATTGGTTACATAGAGATTTTTTTTTTCCCCTAGATGTGACTATTTTATTTTGTGTATGTTCATAATTTGTTGATGACAAATTTCAAACTATTGTATGTTCAAGTGATTAATTTTTCTTCAATATTTACATTTGACCAACTACTGGATTTTGAGCAATATAGCATTGTGATCACAAATGTTTCAACATGCTAGGTTTTGTGGCTATTGAATGTGAAGAGTTGTAGATCTATGCTTGCTTTGTATCATAACCATGCACAACAAAAGGCACTTAAACCATTAGGTATACAAAATCTATATTTTTAGTTTTTTTTTTTTGAAAGCATATATTTGCAATTGAGGTTTGTCAAGCCAAGTTTCTATTGCAAAAGGTTAAAAGAGGACTAGCATAATCATGCAACCAAAAGAAAACAAGCCACACATCTAACCAAAATAATCAAAGTTCTAATAAACCAAAAAAAGAGGACCACTAGAAAGGGGAGTGACTCCCAATTTTCCATTGTTGCCAAACATACACAAGAGCATTGAAACAGGGGAAACAAACGAGAAGAAAAGTCACACCACTCAAAATTTGTAGATTAATGGGATCAAATTCAGAAAGAAAATTAAGATATGTATGCAAGAAAAATGAATGAGAATTGAGATTAATGAAAAACTTAGACAACAAATGTGATGTCTAATTAGACTTCAAAACTTCATATTCTTGCAACTTGTGACATTTAATCTCCAATGTGTTGACATTCAAAAACCCACAAACATATTTTATAGTTGTCAATTGCAATTAAAAAGAAATCCAAGTTCATGCATACTTTCAAAAGAAAAATATGTTAATACTTTACCATGGTGTGTGTTTCAAACATTGAAGAAACCATGGAAAACAAAAATCTAATATGGAATGCAACACCACAAAACATTGCAATCAAGGTAGGAACAAGAAGATTAAAAAAAAACATTTGTGAGCTTCAGAGGCTTACTATAAAAAAAAACAAGAGCGTTTTGCCCTTGCAACATTCCTCCATTACACCTCCTATCATTGCATATCCTTCATTGCACATGTCATCATTGTAATTTGCCCAATCCGAACATTCAAAATTAAATCTACCAAGACACAAAAACAAAATCTGATCCTACTACAATATTCAATATTTAAATTGACATTGATGACAAACTTCATTTCTAAGCTTTCATTAGGTTGGTGATAAGAACCACATGAAAAGGAATGCAATGATAATGGAGATCTGTCACAAATTATATTTTTGGCATCCAATGAAAGGGGTTGGGGCATAAGTATGGTAAAGTATGCCAATTGAAAACACTTGCTATTCTTTTTGGAAATATCAATAAAGTATACCTTAATATATTCAATTCATGAATATTATTTAAATCAATGATCAACATTGAAAAAAAATTGACTTGTTGCATAATATTGAAGAATCACATGTTTTAATATGCATTTAAGTTTTTTTTGAGATGCAAGTACTGAAATATACATGTCACAATTTTGCACAATAGAGTGACAAGTACATGAAAATAAGACAATGTCAATTAAAATTATTATACTTTCAAATTGATAAAGGCCTAATGTGTATGGATATATTTTCACCTTTTCATATTATAGTTATATCTATCAAAGTTTTAGTGTAAAAATATTTGGAAAATTTTGAATAACCAACCAATTTAAAACATATTTTTCATCCACTTTTCTTATATAAAAATTCTTCAATTTATGTTCAATTTATAATACACTCAACGAAATGCTCTATGATTTCAAAATGCAACTTAAATAAGATTTTAATACTTTTTTGAATGTGAATGTTGAAAAAAGACTTTTTTTGAAACTAAATTTCCTTATAACTACATTTTTGGCATACTTTATCATGTTTGGACCTATTGATTAGTGTGAGCAATGTGTGATTGAAATTATTAATCGATAAGATGACTATTTTGTTCATATGAGTCATTGCATTATGACAATTTTTTCAAATCTTGCAACTCAATTACATTTGTAAAACATTTTTTTATCATCACCATGTGACAAAATTCACAAAATTCACCACCAAAAAAAACATTGCCCAAAAAAAATTTCTAGTTTTATTTATGTGTGAATTTGGAATTGCAAATAGAGGTTAACCAAAAATTAACTAAAATTGATTTTAAAATTTGAAATTGAAAATTATTTTCTAAAAAATTAAACCTAGAATTGGATTCTCAATTCCATTTTTGTGTGGAACCAAAGCATAAACTATTTTTAATTTCTATCTTAAAATTAAGGCAAGAGGTTCTATATTAAAGTAAAGAACTATCTAACAATGGTAAACACCCTTTAATTTGAAACGGTATCAAGCACATCATTGACACATGTGTTAAGCGCTAAACAACTCAAACTTGGGTTATTCTTCCTTCTCTAAAAAAACGTCCAAGAGAATGTTATAAACAGTAGTTACTCAACTCTTCATTTCTCCCCTTGTTGCAAAAGAAGTTTAATCTACTTTGGTTTACAAGGGTAATTCAAATGAGAGATTTAGGAGGTTACCCCAATTTGTGAATGGTTTGCTTTTCCCTATCTTTCTCTTACCCTTTATTTGTAGCCCTTTTCATTGTTATCCTCGTGATAATAAGTAGAACAACAAAGTTGTACTAACCCTACCACTATAACAATGGTGATCTACTAAGTTAATTCCTTGTTTTACTATTGTCACTTTGGTCAATCAACAATGACTTCATCATGTTTTTTTTTTCTCCTTTCATCTTTTGTCATCTTTATCCTTCTCCCAACCTTACTACACAACAACCCCAACTTGAATTAAGTACCCTCATACACTGGAATTACTTATATTCTTCATTTATCAAGACCACAACACCACATTCAAAATTGAGATGTTCAACCGCTCACATGGACAAACTATTGAAATCCTTTATGTTCCAATTAGTTACATGGAGTTCTTCCTAGTGTTCTTCTAACATCTCATTTTACCATCCTATCATAAAAAAACACCCCCCTAGCTGACTGAAACCTTAGCTAGCTTCTAAGTATGCCTAAGAAACATAATCCCTCGACAATTTCCCTTTACTTTTTCCTCCTCAATCTAATCCCTTCCCAACAACCTAAAACAACCTTTGCCCCCCTACAAGTCCTCTACATGCCCCTTTTGTATTTCCTCTTCACCCTTCCTCATTCCTCAATTCCTTTGTTTGCTCTCCCTCCTTCTTTCTTGCCTCCCATGATCCTTTCATCCCAAACAATCCTTGGGCAACTACCACCACCTCCTTTGCTTCCCATTCGTACCGCCACCTCCTCTTCTTATGTATTCTTCCTTGAGATCACTTTGAAGGTCTCATTCTTCATGAGTGAATAATCATCTCTCACTTGCTTGTTGATGATGTATTTAGTCCTCCACCCCCCAAGTTCCCCAATCCCTCACATCATACTTCTACCTCCAGCCAAAACTTGTGATTATGAAAAGTTTACAAGGAGCTAACCAAGAAGCCCCAATTAAAACCCTAATCTAGACCAAAGAAAGAAGTTTAAAAACTAATATTTTTCAACTATTCCCCCTCCCTTACTCAACCAGTCCAAAGCAAGATAAGGTGATCCCTATCCCTCCTACGCTAACTAACACACTTCCTCCCATCCTAACCATGCCACTATCCCGTAGAATCTAAAATAATTAGAACTTGATACTAACCCCTTATGGATCATGATCTACTTACCCTTCTAGCAATGATCCCAAAAATGGGTCATCCTCCTAGCAAAATGAGGTTACGCTAATTACTACCCAACAGCATGGGCACACATAAAATGTGAGAAATCCACTCCATCACATTGTTGAGTCTGCAAACTTCAGAATATTCTTTTTCCAACAAAGGTCATGAGGGGGAGGATTGAACATGATCACACAAAAGGCCTTATGGAAAGTGAGCACAGAACAACCGAGGCGATGTGGGCTCACCACAGGGCAGTATTTTGGGACAGGCCTCAAGGCCTCGTCCTCAACAAGAAATGTGAGTGTGTCGTCCTCAACAAGGAAGGTGAGTGGCATGGTTGTATTAAACCCTAATTGTATCAACCCCCAATTGCATAATTTTGCCACATGGCATCACACCATGTTGCCAAATGCAAAAGCACCGTCAGTCGTGTTGTAAGACGATCGCATTTTTGGATCAAATCCTAACCCTTTTAAAAATCTCTCTCAAAACTTGCTTGATTGTGGTCTCATGAGGATCAAAGTTGTCACCGACCCAAAAAAAAAAAAAGAGTACATTATTACCAGCCTAGAAACTAGGCCAATAAGTTGTTGCAAAGCATTGGCAGAAAATTTCTAGTGCATCTGGAGGGCACCTTATTGAGCAGAATTTCTGCTCAGCAAAGGGCAGGACATGTCCAGAAGGGTTTTGAAATTTTTTATTAGGGTTGAGTGGGTATCAGGAAAGAGAATTATTAAGGTTGAAAGGGTATTAGGAATTGCATTGATTATCAGGGTGATTCATAACCATGGTTCTCAAAGAGTGAAAGGACCCATGCTGATATATCAACCACCGTTGTCAAAAAATCAAAGAACCTGTTCTGGTATGTTAACCATGGTTCTCAATTTCTTGAAAAAACACATAACCACTTACAAAACTAGTAAACGTGGTTCTTTTATGAAAATAATCAATTTTTTTTTTTTTTTGAAATAACAGAAACTGGTGGTTTTTCTATTATTTATTTATTTTTTAATACCAGAACCAGCAATTTCTCTCATCTGAAATATTCAAAAAATCAAAAGCTGACAATTATTAACAGAGCCAAATATCACCCAACATGGTTCTTTTACCATGGTGCCAGGTGTAAGTGCCAATTCACCAAAGGCCAACTTTCATGACACAGACAAAGGTCTTTACTATTCTCCCTTAGTTGATTTTGGAGCTTCAATGACACAAGTTGAAAAAAATCTATCTATTACGGAAGGAAATTTGTATGTTATGTTTGTCATGTGAAAATCTCGCAGTGAACCAGCACCTACACCGATACCATAGTACAAACCCCAAAATTCATTTCAATTATTTTTCTATACAGTAAAACCCCTTTGTAATCACGCCCTTGGTGACCACTCTTTTTGTGACACTAGTGAAGTATGATTTAAATATGTATAGTCATATTTCATATAAACTTGAAGAAGGTTGTGATTTTTGCTTGTTTCAATGTGACAAATTAAGTTGAGTTTGAGCTTTTTAGTTATTAATTTGTGTATTTTATTCATTAAATTTTTTAATTAAGAATTTTTTGTTTTCTCGACAAGTTTGCATATCATTTGCTTGTTTACAGTAAAAAGTTGTTTTAAAAAAAAATAAAAATTGGATTCATTGTTGTTAGTTTGCACAACTTGAGTACAAAGTAACACTAACATTGCCAAAGAAAATTACAATTTCCACAATCCTAATATTTATCCTACATTTCATTATTATAGTTACATTTTGAAAAAAACTTTGCAAATATTTTGTGTTGCTATCAAGTATGATAATGACTCTAAAGAATGATGTTTCTTACTAAAACAGATGATTATCCAAAAAAATGTGTGATACAAACAAGAATGTGACTAAAATGGGCGTGATTATAAAAGGGTTTATTGTATTATAAATATCTCATGCCTATAGTAAATCAATGACTATGAATTCAAATATAATATCTATTGAGTTTAATATGACCATTACGAGGCTTCACTGAAGAAGGTGAAGGTACTAACGGATATAAGTGCTGGTTGGCCGTGGCTACATCACAGCACTCTCTCATGATTTTTTTTATCATTGGAAAGGCCTCTGTGAATAGAGCTTCACCGAGATGATTTCATAATGTTTAGACTTATGGTGCAAGTGATATTGAATATTGAATAAACATTGAACATTCAGGAAAAAAAAAAAGGTAAAATTTGAAAGGAAATTAGGGTGCACTCTTGGTATTTCTGGAAAGCCTTTGATAAGTGAGATTTTATGAAGATGATTTCGTGATTTTTAGACAAAAGGGGCAACAAATATTGAATCTTGAATAAATTTTATCATTGAAAATTCAACTAATTTTTTTTTTTTAAAAATTTGGAAGGAGAAACTAGACGGGTAATAAGTTCACACTTAGGCTGATAGCACAAGCCAAACTAATAAACAAGGGGTGTGGTCACACTGTGGCCTTGCCATTTACATTAAAAAGTATCTCAAGCCAAAAGAAGAAGAATTATGGAAACTCAAATATTTCACCAATGCAAAAATATAATCTTCAAAAAATCCTCTAAAAAGAAACCAAAATCCTTCAAGAGATATTAAAACTCTATAACTAATCTCCAGTTTCAACACAAGCCAAAATATCAATCTTTCAAAAGATCCTCAATAAAAATAGACCTATTATTATTAACCTAGGGGCCAAAATCCCTTAAGCTACTATACTCTATAATGAATCTAAACACTTACCTTGGTAGGCAAGGCCGATAATTAACCCAATGGGAAAATTAACCCTCATTAGAGTAGACGAATTTTCCATTGTTGGGGGTTAAATTACCCTGACCAGTTTTATATATATATAGACATGTGTATGTGTGCGTGTGTATTTTTGTCCAATCAGGGATGTACACACGTGTACACACGTGTCTTCCACTTGGGCGCCAAGGAAGAGGACCCTGTTTACATTTAGTCGTTTGTGGACCAATGAGAGGAGTGAAGCCAAATTTCGGCCTTCGGAGTTTGCTGGCACGCCGCTGTTCGAGCTTGCGCAAAAAAAAACTCCCCATCTGCAAAAAAACAATAATTCCTGCAGCTCCAAAATAGTGTAGAAATAAGTAGCAAAACCGAAGAATCCGAGTTGATGGAAGGATTTGTGTGAGCTGGAGAGAGGATCGAGCGAGAACCACCTGGACTCTTATTGTTGTTGTTGTTGTGGGTGTTCGTTGAAATCTTTTTGTTTGTTTTTGGTTTTGCGGACATTGTTGCTTTGAACGTCGAGCTGCTGGTGCTGCTGCTGGTGCTGCTGATATTCAGAGGTTTTTACAACTCTACGCAGTCTTGCTCGAAGGATTTAAGTTTCGCTTGCCACTATGAATTCCAACACCGTTGCAGGTAAGTACACTATATACATCTATGATGCAATTTGATATCAGTCTTATGTTTTGCGTGTTGATTTCTGTGTGCTGTTGTTGTTGTTGTTATTTTAGCTGGTTTTTGCTTTTGTAAGTCGGATCAACAGTCGAGCAGCAGCCAAAATCTGCGCAAAACTTCAGGATTTTTGAATGCCTATTTTTTGCAAAAGCACAGGACTTAATAGACCCATTGTGTCAAACTTTTGTGGGTGTGGGTTCTGCTCTTTTCAGCAGATCATGGGTGGGAGCAGTCACTGTCCACAAGAGGAGGAGGAGGAGGATATGATGGGTCAGAATTTCAAGGAACTTCAAGGAAAGTGAGCTTCTGGCCATTGTTCAAGCATCATCTGCGTGACTGGGTGATCATTGTTATAATGGCCATCTTGGAGATAATTGACTATGTTCTCGTTCCACCTTATCACCGCTTCGTCAGTGAACACAACATCAACTATTTCACGTTTCCTAGCAACAAATACACAGTTCCAACTTGGAGTGTCCTTGTGCGTATCATCATCTCATCCCTAAATTTTCTCTTCAACTTGGCACAGTCACTGCAACATGTAGACAAGATATTGCTTTCAATTGAAAAGAGGATCTCAGCTTCAGGAGCACATTGAGATGATTTCATTACAAAGAATCCAAGATCTGGTTCAGGAATTTAGGTGCATTTGGATCTGAGTCTGGAGTTCTTGAAGAAAATTTGATCCTAGGTTTTGATTGTTTTCTCTTGTCAATTTCTCTTGTTGTGCACTGTGCTGTCTCAGGTAATTGCAGTGATTATTCCTCTACTCATATTCTTCCTGTACTTCTTAAGGCGGAGAAGCATCCTAGACTTCCACAATGCTTTCCTTGGTATGTGGGAGGGTGTTGTTCTCTCTGGATCTGGCAAACTCATTTGCGTTTGAGTTGGATAGTCTTGCATCAAATTCTTCTGATTATTACTTCCCAAGAAGTAGTTTAGAAAAATTGCAATAACTTAGTTTCCAATGACTTGGTAGGCAGAAATGAGCACGTGAAAAGGATCGGTTTTGGATGACAAGTGCAATTTTGAAATATGTGATTTTCAACTGGATATAGCTGGAATTACAGATACTGGATTTTGGGCATTGATGTTTGAGTGTTTGCCAAAAATCCCAGGTCTAGCAACAGCGATTACACTGACAGCATTGCTAACTGATGCCATAAAGAATGTTGTTGGTATGCCTCGTCCCAATTTTTTCCACACATGCTTTCCTGATGGGATACCGGTACTCATTCATCCCTTCCACACACCTCTCTCTCTCTCTCTCTCCCTCTCTCTCTCTCTCACATACCCCTAAAATGTGACTGTTTGTTCCTGGAAACACTTCACAAGAAGGCAAATTGTTGTCTTCTTCAATGTAAACAACTCTGTAATATGGGTAGATCTTGCAGCTGCAATTCCAGAACTGCACTAACTGCATGCAGTACCTCTGAGCAATGGAAAGATGGTACATGTAGATGCACTATCCCGGCATACTTCATGATGCATTGGTGTGTACAAATTGAATCAAATTCTATGAAACTGTGAGCAACATGTTGTTGTAATCGGAAACATTTTGAGTAAGAATAAACATGCTAATGCAGTCATGAAGTCTGTGATAATGATACTTAACTAATGGTGAACATGGTTCTGTTGAGCCAGTAAAAGGCATTGGGTCTTTTGAGCTTTGGGAGCAAGCATTTATGTGGTGGTGATACTCAAAACATACTAGCTCAGCTGATGAAACTGGAAGCAATTGTGCTGGCAATTGTCATGTGCAGCAATATTCAGCTGATGTGGATCGGAGAGTGATTTGCCATCCCAATTCAAAATCCCATTACGAAGATGGATACAAAAGTTTCCCCAGTGGACACGCCTCATGTACATAAACCTGTACCTGGCATTTTCAACCATAACAAACACTTCTTTTTTAATTGTTTTCTGACCACATCCATTGCTCAATTGTGGATTCTTTTCAATCATACAGATTTGCTCATCATCCCTATTCAGATGCTTTTAGATCTCTAATGATCTGCCTGAATAGATTTTCCAGGTTACTGAACAAGCAAAACAGAAACAAAGAAGTTTGCTTTCACAAATTTGATGTTTTTGACCACTTTTAATCCATTAGTTTTTTGTGGGTGATAACTGCAGGGTGCTTCGCCGGGCTTGGATACCTATCCATGTACCTAGCAGGCAAGATGGGCCTTTTTGACAAGAGAGGTTACTCTTCCAGGGTTTTCATTGTCGCCATGCCTCTACTGCTTGCCGCCTTGGTCTCTATCTCTCGGGTGGATGACTATCAACACCGTTGGGTGGACATAATCTTTGCAGCTTTGCTTGGTGGGGTGCCTCTGCAACTTCATTTATTATCTGCTGTCTTGAACATTGTGCAACACTATCTAGTTTTCTTTTCACTAAGCATACATGTATACATATACAATGCATGTAATTTGACTTCGCTGGACAAAAGTTCTTATTCATATTCACCTATCTAATTAACAATTTCCATCATGGGTGGTATGGATTTTTGTTATGTGCAGGTGCTGCTGTTGGATACTTTTGCTATCGAACATTTTATCCAAGTGTCTACTCTGAGTGGGGTGAGTAATCAATCACATACCTCAAGCTAGCTGAAATTGTTGTGGTCTACGCATTTCGCTCTTTGCATTCTGACACTACATTGTTGCAGCTAGCAAGCCAAAGCTTTGTAAACCGAAAGCTGTTTCATAATCCTGGATTGAATGGGCACTAAAACAGGATGAGCACATTCTGTAGTCCTACATTGCAAATAATGCAGTCAGTTCTTGATCTTAGAATTTGCTATGGGAAGATATGCTATCCTCTAATTTGACATTGTGGGAATACAGTTTATTCATTGTCTTTGAATCTGGAATATAATATATGCTAATATATAATGCATAACATGCTAATATGGCATCCCAATGCCTTTTACCTGAAATCCCTTGTCCAAGAATTTGCATCATTGTCACTTGCTAATAGAGTTACTAATCATGTGCATTTGATTCTGTGGACTGTATATAGCTGGACTGCCACATGAATATCCTCCACAGCCAATTTTTGCTCATGGCCAACATCCAACTTCCATGCCACCAGCAATGCAGAATGGGACAAACGATGTGGAGCGGGGAAGAATGTGATCAGGATGCACAAATGTGTTGCCATATGGACTTTTCAGTTCTTTCTGTTGTGTTTTTCCTCTGAGCCCCACCCATTATCACAATAGCAAGTAGAGCCTTGAAATAGGAAATTCAATGTGTTAGGTCTGCAAATTTTCTCCTCTTTCAGGTAATTTTGTACTAGACCATTTCACCTTCTCTGCAAAAGGTGTGTAGCAGTAGGCATGCTTTTTTTATTTTGATGTATAAAAAAGTGTAGAGAAAAGTGTGGAGTTTTTTGTGACTAAATTTGGTAGTGTAGCCAGTGTAGGAACCTTCCTGCATGGAATTTTTCTTAAACTATTTTCAAGAAAATTTTCTTAGTAAATAGAGAAGTACCCGTAATTGTGGAAATGTCTACATGAAATGTGTGACATGGTACTTCAGTGTATTGAAGAAGTTTTCTGAGTAAATAGACGAGTACCCATCCTTGTGGAATCATATAAATGCAATGTGGGTGACAGTACTTGCCTTGTTTTGAAGAAGTTTGCATGGTAAATTGTGTTCCAAGATTGTAGAATTACACAGGTACAATGTGCAACACAGCACTTCCACTACAATTATTACTG
>Ga0209208_10005931_pt1 | contig 16931 bp, 12 predicted proteins | sample S1TSphfallax_3_FD_187694 | JGI IMG/M metagenome (GOLD analysis project Ga0209208, IMG submission 187694) | Host-associated microbial communities from peat moss isolated from Minnesota, USA - S1T2_Fd - Sphagnum fallax MG (SPAdes) (version 2) | ecosystem: Host-associated > Plants > Peat moss >...
TTTACACAACGTAATGCCCTTGGGGCAAGGCATTCCTCCGAATAAGCACTCCATGACCCAGAGGGGTGCTTCTTTCAGGAACACCTCGCTTCAAAGGGCGTTAGCATTACCCTCAACCGTCGAAGTTCTGCAGATGAAAGTTGAAAAGAGAAGTGGTGAAGAACAAGATAAACCCTCTTAAGAGAAAAAAAAAGAGTTGTAAGTAAAGAAGTAAAGAGGAGAGGGAAGATGGGGGGTAAAGATTGGTGTGTAGTGTGTATCTATAGGTAAGGAGGTAAGTACTAAGTACAAAACCCTAAAGAGGTAGGTAGGTAAAGGAAGTCTTCATATATACAAGTGTGGCCTTTGCCATTGTCCCAAGTGTTACCACATCCTCAACTGATTTTTCCTAGCAAAACCTGATTTTTTGGAATTTATTTGAATTTTTCAGCGGCAGAAATCACTTTAAAAAAACAATATCTCCCACATTCTGAATCCAAATCTTACAAACTAAATTCCATTAAATCCTGCTCATTGAGATCTTTCCAGCAACACCAAAGGCACATTCCAATTCCTCCAAAATTTTCAGCCATGCTTGAATTGAAGGATAAGCCTTCAAAGTGTCACCACATTCTCAACTGATTTTTCTTTCCAAAACCTCTGGTTTTTTGGAATTTATTTGAATTTTCAGTGGCAGAAAATCACTTTAAAATCAATATCTCCCACATTCTGAATCCAAAACTTACCAAGTAAATTCCATTAAATCCAGCTGCTCATCAAGATCTTTCCAACAACACCAAAGGCACGTTCCAATGCCTCTGAAATTTTCAGCAACAATTTAATTTAATTTTCAGTGAAGAAATCATTCAATATTCAAGAACTTTTGCATCACAAGTCCAAACACCATGGAACCAAGCCTATGAACCCCTCCCCCCCCCCTCGAGAGCTTTTCAATGAGACCAAGAATACAATCTGAATCGTCCCGATTCGGTGGATCTCATTAGTACAAAACAAAACAAAACAAACAAACAAACAACCTTCCTTCATAGATAGATGTACAAACATACACTTTATTTTGTTATGGAGATGGTCATAATATGATGACCATCATCAAATCTAGTTTTTGAGTTTGTTGTGAGATTATAGAGAAACATGGTCATAATAAATAATTACCCTCAAGAAGCCACTAGGTGTGAATAGGTATCCCAACCCAACCCAACCCAACCCATGAGCATCCTCTAATTGCACTAGGCTCCTCTTTCAAGGTTGTTATGTTATCATGAAGACAAACATATGTAGATTCCGAGCTTTACTAGGAAATGGTGAGGGTTCTTACACCTACTCCTTAAGAGTGAGAGGGATCTTACACCTACTCCTTAAGAGTGAGAGGGATCTTACGCCTACTTAAGGATTGAGATTTTTTTAATGGGCAGGTGCTTGGCACACACATTTTCTACCCCAACATTAGTTGCACAAATATGATATAATTTTTTACAGAACTATTTTAATTTTAAATAGCCATATTTGAAAATAATAATATTTTATAAAGTAATAGGGCTATGGAAAATCCTGTGCATGGCCATTCTTTCTGCCCGGATCTATCTGCCCGTCTTGAAATTTTCTCAGAGTGGAAAGGAATACCCCAACACTGGTTTTCTAAGACCCCTTGGCGTGTAGTTACTAGTTAGTTACTACTACTAGTTCCTAGTGTGTACTGTGTACTTTGGTTGGTTATGGAAAATCCCGGGCAAGGCCATTCTGCCCGGATCTATCTGCCCATTTTGAAGTTTTCTCAAAGTCGAAGAAAAATCCAAACCCTGATTTTTATAAGACCCCCGGTAGTGTGCACTTTGCTTGATTTTGGAAAATCTAGGGCATGTCTATTCTGCCCGATTTATCTGCCCATCCAGAAAATTTCTCGCGGTCAAAGAAAAACCCAAAGCTGATTTTCCAAGACCATTGGTGTGTGTACTGTGTACTTGGCTTGCTGTCTAGAAAATCCAAGGCATGGCAGTTCTGCCCAGACCTATCTGCCCGTGATGAAAATATTTCTCCCTTTAAGAAAAACCTAACTGTGATTTTATAAGACCATAAGTGTATGGTGTGTACTTTGTATGCTTATGGAAAATCCCGGGGATGACCTTTCTGCCCGGATCTATCTGCCCGTGATGAAACAAATTCTCACTGAAAGAAAGAACCCAACGCTGATTTTCTAAGACCCTAAGTGTGTAGCCTAGTGTGTGTACTTTGCATGCTTATGGAAAATCCCGGGCATGTCCAGTCTGCCCGTATATATCTGCCCGTGATGAATTTGTTTCTCACTGTAACAAAAACCCAACGCTGATTTTCTAAGGCCCTAGTGTGCAATGTGTACTTTGCATGCTTATGGAAAATCCCGGGCATGTCCATTCTGCCCGTATCTATCTGCCCGATATAAAGTTTTCTCAGACCCTTTGGTGTGTGCTCTGCTGCTTGCTTGCCTGCTTGCGCTTGGCCTTGCTTCCGCGAGAGAGAGAGAGAAGAGAGAGACGGGGAGGTGGGGGGGAAGTGGGGGGAAAGAGGGAAAGGAGAGAGATGTGTGTGTACGTGGTGAAGTTTTGGAGCTTGCAAGGTAGCCATATCCATCGTTTCCTGCTGCCAAGCCCAAGGGTTTGAACCCACAAGTCTTCTTTCTCATCTCAGAGAGAGAAAGAAAGAGTGTTTTGTGGTTTCTCTCAAAAGGCTTGGAACCACGAACGTTGAGACTCGGTGCTAGGACTGAGAAGGGCAACAACAACAAGAAAGAAAGAAGAAGAAGAAAAAAGAAGGCGGCATGGTGGGTGGGTGATGAAGCAAGGGTAAAAACAAAAGGGGCATGTTGTTGTGCGAGAATACTTTCTGGAAAAGGAGCTTGATGTGACACCATTTTTTCTTATGTGTTTTTTCATGGTGTCTCTCTACTTGGATGTTGTTGGCAATCGAGCGTCCCGCGACTCCTTGTTGATAGAGGAGAATCTGAGGTTGTGGTTGGTAGTAGCTGAGTGAGAGTCTTTGCCAGGAGGAAGAGGAGGAGGAGAGGGCGGATCAGAAGAATGGTTGTGGTGTTCGGTGGGGGAGAGTCGTAGGCGAGGAGGAGTAGGGAGGCCCGGGAAGAAAAGGAAAGTGTGGAGGAGAAAGGGGTGGGTGAGGAGAGGTCGTAGTAGTAGACTGGTAGTGAGCATCCTTTTTTGTATGGCTCCTGGAACTGTGAAGATGGAGGTTCCTGAATCGCCAATGAGGGACGGAGGGGATACACCGTCAAGCATAGAGTCGTCGGAGGTAGAGTCCTCACTTCTTTCCAAATCTACGGTCACAACAACGTCATCAGGCCGAAAGGCGGCATCTGGTACTGCTGCACCACCTCACAGCAATGTGCATGAGCTGCTGGAGTGTCCCGTGTGCACCAATTCCATGTACCCTCCTATTCATCAGGTACTACTTTGGTCTCTCTTTCTCTCTCTCTTTTGCTTCTGTTTGTTTGTTTCTTTCTTTCCGTTGTCCGCAGCTGCTGGGATTCTTTTTGTTTGTTTGCTTCCTTGCTTGCTTTGGCATCTCTCTCAGCACACAAAAAACACAACCCATCATTCATTTCCCACCCAACCCTAACGAGATGAAGTAATCAGTCATGATGACGGAGAGAGTTGGTACAGCCACCCACTGTTGTACTTGGCCGGAGTCAAGGTCAAGAAACAAACTGTTAGGGACAATGGGTTGACGAGAACAGGTTGAGAAACAAACTGTTAGGGGAAATGGGTCGAGGAGAACCAAGTGCAAGACACCAAGCCTTCCTGCGGCTTCACCAAGTATCCTGAGATCATGTCTTTTGACCTGCAAGAAGATCAGTCATAAGAGACAATTGTGTGTGCAGGGAGGGATGACCTAAAACCTAAGAGTATGTAGTGTCATCTCCTGTCTTGTGCACACAGACCAAGAATTATGCTGCAAGTGGATCTTCAGCCTTTCACCTTTTCTCAGACTTCTCTAGTCCTGTGTGCTCTTATCCTGGATGTTGGGAGCAAGGAGGAGATGTGAAGAGCATGTGCTGCAGAATGAAATGGCACCTATCTCCTTCCTTTCACCTCATGTGTGCCTTGTGCTTGTTTTGGCACTTTGGCTCAATGTTGATCTCATGAGACCCCCATCTCCCAATGGGCAGCTGCACTAGCTGATGAAGTTTGCAGTTCTCATGAACTGGACATTTCTTGACTCTCATGAGAGTTAGTATCTTTAAACTGTATGTCCACATGTGTGTGCCAACATGTTGGCAGGGAACTGCTGATGGGCATTTTGTGCATGAATGCAGCATTGCTTTCTGTAGTTGTTGTGAAGACATTTCAAGACCTATTTTCCAGAACATGGAATATTTTAGATACCTCTCTCAGGAACAATCTGAGTGATCTGTATCAGATGTTAACTAACATGAGAAGAGATTCTGCACACACTGATAAGAGAGGAGGAGTCTGCTATGCAATTTCAAAAGGCATGCATGGAAAGATGGAAGTTGTGAACAGTCTACACTGCAGAAGTTTCTTGTCTGACATAAGACATGACATGGTGATGCCTGCAGTAGATACCTCTTACCCCTGGCAAGATCAAACCATCTCTAGATTTTGGGATGGAACACTTTTTTGTCAGGTATGTGGTTGCAGTGACTGATGGCATTTGTATGGGTGAAGTCACTGACTGTCCTTCTTTTGTACTTGCAGTGCCCTAATGGACATACACTATGTTCCAACTGCAAGTTAAGGGTGCACAATCGCTGCCCTACCTGCAGATACGAGCTTGGCAACATCCGGTGTCTGGCTCTAGAGAAAGTGGCTGAGTCTCTGGAGCTTCCATGTCGATTTCAGAACCTTGGATGTCCGGATATTTTTCCCTACTATAGTAAACTAAAGCATGAGTCTCAGTGCACCTTTCGGCCCTACAATTGTCCATATGCAGGATCTGAATGCTCAGTAACAGGTGACATTGCATGGCTGGTAGCTCACCTGCGAGATGAACACAAAGTGGACATGCATAATGGCTGCACTTTTAATCATCGCTATGTGAAATCCAATCCTCAGGAGGTTGAGAATGCAACGTGGATGCTGACGGTAAGCCAACACAAGGGTAGAGTGTTGACATTATGAGATTCCACTAGAGGGCATCTCACATTTCAATCTGTTTCTGAAGGCAAAAATCATGAATCTTCTCTCTCAGGCTTCTTTCACAGATGGGTGTTTATGGAGACTTTTTTTATGGCTGAACTTGCTGTTTGGTGGTTATGCAGGTCTTCAATTGCTTTGGGCAGCATTTTTGCCTGCATTTTGAGGCTTTCCAGCTGGGTATGGCACCAGTATACATGGCTTTTCTACGGTTTATGGGGGACGACAATGAGGCCAAAAATTTCAGCTACAGCTTGGAGGTAGGGGCCAATGGACGCAAGTTGATTTGGCAAGGAGTGCCCCGGAGCATTCGTGACAGTCATCGCAAAGTGCGGGACAGCCATGATGGTCTAATTATCCAAAGGAACATGGCCCTATTTTTCTCGGGTGGTGACCGAAAAGAGCTCAAACTTCGAGTTACTGGTCGGATTTGGAAGGAGCAATAAGAGCTTTGTTGTCCTTCCTAAAAGTCTAACAATGTCTAATGATTGTTTTCCTTCCTGGCAATTGATGAAGCGGAGCCTATGGTATAGAAGAAGCATTATGTAGTTGTAGTGCGTGTTGTTTCTGGATGTTTTTACTAAGGTCATTCTGATCCAATGCAAAGCAAGCATTTCTCCAGCCTTGCTTTGTTGCCTACTAGTTTTCTAGTCATAGTTGTAGATACTCCACCAAGTGGTGTATGACCCATAGGTAGATAATAATGACATAACAGCTTTTTTAGCTTTTCTTACATTTTGTTAGCAAATCTTCTATGCACGAAATGGGCACCAGCAAACTCTTTTGGTTCTTGTTCATTTGCATCTTGTAGGACCAAGAACTAGTTCTGGCCTATGCAATGAAGACAAGTTTCTCTAAGTGGCTAAGCTGCTTCTATAAATCCTGCCTGTGGGTGATTGATTAATGGTCTTTTAGGTAGCCAAGTTGCGGACAGCTGATTGGGTAGCCCAGTTGCTGAAAGCTGATGTGGCATCTTCAGGTAGTTGGGTTCTTAAAGACTCCAAGGGAGTTGTCAGAGGTCATCAGGTTTTGAATCTCCAAACATCTAATGCTGACAAAATCATCTCCCCTTTCTTGCAATCCTTTGATTTCTTAACAAAGGTTTAACTAACAGATTTGAAAGCTAGAAACAACATTTTTGTTGACTAAGTTGTATGGAATAAGTAGATCATGTTTATGTACTAGAGAGTGGGCTGTGGATGGTGGATTATGCCAGGTAAGCATCCCCTGGGTGAGCCACTAAGGCAAGACTGAGGTGTGTGCACCTGGCAGAATCTGCCCTTTGCAGCCCACTCTTTGGCATTGAAGGTGGGGAATGCCAGAGACTGCGATGGGAAAGCTGCAGGATGTGACAGCCACAAAATTGGCAAGCTTGGCTGATTCACTGGATTGGCAAGCCATAAATTTAACAGAGTCTCTACATAGCTTCAAGAAAGCAAATAATTTCAGAATTGCATTCTTGGGAATGTTTTGTGACCAAGAACATGGTCATCACATTGGATCATGTTTTTGGTCAAGAATCTTTAGACAATTTTGAATGCAATCACTTGATATCCCAGTGAGTGTTAATTATGCACCTTTTTTAGCTAATTTCCACATCCTGATAATTTGTGATTGAGTTTTTTGAAATGCATTATTAATTCTAATTCTTGTCCATTTTTTCTTTGTAAGTTATCCTTATAAGGTTTGGAGATGCTGTTTTTATTTCTTGATATCCTTTAATTCACCAATGTCATGCATCTAGACAAAATCTTTGTTGGCATTGACACAAATACCACACCAAATTGTTGATCAAGAATTAATTATTGTTGGTCCTAAAAGCTTTTCGAAGCTTGATTAATTTTCCAAGAGAAAGAAAGGGCTACAAAGTTTCTGATAAAGCAAACCAATATATATGCTCAACAAAGAAAGATTTATGTTTGGTGTTTTCACTTTTAGACATATATGATTTCCGAAAGCTCTTTTTTTCATATTCAATTCATGTATGGACTCTTGGGCCTTGGATAAATTAGTATGAAGGATTCAATGAATCCTCCAGAACTCATCATGGAAGTGAGTAGTGGGTTTATCTCTTTGCATTTGGCTGTGTACTTGCACTTGAAGGGCAATGCAGAATTGTGAAACCGCAACACCATGTGACCAATATAAGCTTTATGTAAGTTGTATCTTTTCTGAGCTTGTCAAAACCCATTGCCATCCATGCAGACATGGCTTTTTGCCATCTCCTTTCATTCTTCCTCCATGAAAACACAGGTTTGATATGTTGAATCATCCCATTTGTAGTTCCCGAAATTTCACAATGGCAATGGGGTTTTATGTTGCTTGCAAATATTGAGTCTTTTATTTTCAAAAGGTTGGGTGATTTGAACTCATAGTTTTTGAATCATCCAACCCTTGCAAAAGGCACCATTTTCAAGGTGTTTCACATGGTTTATTGATTCCACTTTTAGACCATGTAACAACTTCTAATGCTTGTGTAACTTATCAAAATTGGACAATTCATGTCATTTTTCTTGATTCCTAGATTTTATACTAATTGGACTTTAAAGGCTAATAATGTTGTTGTGAAGTTCATAAATCACCCCCATCAAAAGGTCAATGAAGCATCAAATCAAACATGACTAAACCAAGGATTTATTTTTTAATTTCTAAAAGGTTGCATTGTTTGCCACCTTAAGAAAGAAAGGGTTGCACAATTTGGAAAAATGACAAAATTGTAAAGGAAAGATATGCACCTAGTTTCTTTTAGCAGTGCAAATTTAACAAAATAGAATTTCATCTTCATGAATGTTGTTGGTGACATATTGACATATTAGGGGTGATAGTATAAAACTTGGGTGAACATTGTGTGGTTACAAGAAAAATTGGTGAAAAATAAATAGCCAATAATGAAAATTTGGCTACAACTTACATGGCAAGTTGCTAAAAAGAGCTTTGTATAATCGCATTATAGGTAGATCAAAGCACAATCGTGAAATATTATTCACACTATAACATAATGTCTCCTTCAAGCTAGTAAATTTATATTAATCTTAAAACAAAATAACACAAATTCAAGGAAGGGGGTGATCAATGTTGAATCAATGGATATCATGAAAACATTACATCATTAACTCCTTTCAAAAAAAATGTTTTCTATTTGTGCTCCTATATATTGTGGGGCTAGGCCTTCATTGTTGTTTTCTTTTTCTTTGTAATGGATTATTTCATTTGTGCCATATAGTGTTCCCTACTCATTGACAATAGTAAAAAGTGTACAAACCCACCAAAACTTGTAGACAATGAAAACATTAAAAAAACAAAAAAAAACAACACAAAGACATTAGATCAATGGATGCAAGCATTTGGTGTGTTGGGCAATCTACAATTGAAAAACCTTTAAACATTCAAAGCATATTGGTGTTTTTCCAATTGATATGTCCTCACAATTTCACCTACACGAAAAAATTTGCATTGTCAAAAATGATTGCCCAAACATGCAAACACACAATGCCAAATGTTTTGTCAATAAATTGTAAATTTTGAACTTGATGAAATATATTCATTTGACTTCCAATTGAACCCAAAAATTCAATCATTGCAAAAATCTCATCAAAAATTTCTCACGTGCATTATTCACAATGAATGGGAAAGCTAAAGTTGAACCAAATCTAAAAATAATAGTTAGATTCACGAACTTTTCATGTAATTTTTCTTAAGTTTATTAGATTGTTTACATTAAATCAATGAAAAATACATCACAAGATTGTGTTAACTTAATCATGTTCTTTATTACATTTCAGAAAAAGGCAATGTGCAAGCAAGGCTTAAAATAGTTTCAACATCAATTAGATGTTCCAAGTTGAAACTTGGATTGTCCAATGCCATCTTTAATCTAATAGTGGATGGTACTCTTACAACACATGTTTGAATGGGCTCAACATAGAAATCTAGTAGGTCTTCATATTGTTCAGGATTTTTAAACCATTTGTCTCCATGATCTCCCCAAGATTGGCTAGTTTCAAATGCTTTTTTAGTAGCTAGAAAAATATTTATAAATTGATTGCATACCTACTTCTAAATGATTGACAATGGGCAAAATTAAGAAGGTTTGGACAACTAGATTTGTCCAATGCACCTTACGCTAAATACTAATCATAAATGGAGCAAATTGGGATTGGATTTGGAAAAATACACTCATGTTGCAACCTTGAAATACATTAACCCCATCATCACCAATTCAAAATACCTCCATTGAAAATAAGTGCTTGTATTATGACCATAATCAAGTTAGTTGCATAACATCACAACTTGTGACCAAAGCTTGGGCAAGACAAGGGAAGTGGGTTAAGATTTAAATCAAAATGTCTTTTGATTCAAACATATTCACATATGTTTGTGAAAGTGCAAGGGAAGAAACCCAAACATTCCCAAGTGCATTTTCATTTTAAGAACTAAAATCCCAAATTATCTCAAATTTTTGGAACAAGGTTACCAAACCTTATCCAAATTGGAGTTTTTTTAGACTATATAAAAGGTCTTGAAAAGCACTACGATAAAATGGGTGATCAAATTTTCAAAAAAAATATTTGTAATAATAATTATGGCCACTTGAAATTCACAACTTGATAATTTTAAAACTTACATTTGAAAGTCTCAAGGAAAACAACAAATTCCATTTAGCCTCATAGGGAGTGATGGAGTATATTATAAGGAGGATGGTGATGCCTCTTCCCAAGTCCAAGTTGTGGTCAATCTAATAAATCAAAATTAGTAAGCACATGGCTTGTTCATTCACTATTTTCATTCCAAATGCACTAAATGCTTTTTTATTTGGTTTGTGGAATTTGACGTGTTTTTGAACTCAACTTTAGAAACTCTTATTAGTCCCATTTGGATTTTCCATACCTTCTTCCATGGTGAAGGTTAAGGAACATGCATTGGTTTTCCATTTCACTAAAAAATGAAGAATTCAAAAAGTTTTTTACCACCAATCCCATTTGACAAACCTAGGGGTGCATCATTTAAAGTCATTCATAGATGTTTGAAGGAAAACAATATAGGGACCCCTATCCTATTATAAGTGGTAAATGCATGAATTAATGACTAAAAATGGTTTTCAATTGAAATAACCTTATCATTTGAAACAAATCAAACATATTAGTGTTATCCAATGCAAGTTGGGTGGCTTGAATGATGATGGTATGGAAAGCTTCAGTGGTACAACCCAACCAACATTATCCACCAATATTTCATTAGGAAATGTTTAAATTTCAAAAAATCAAGAAGATACCTCATGTTCTCAAAATATGTCATGGGTCTCTCATGATCTAACAAGTACAAAACGACAACAAATTGAACAATTTTCTTCTTATCAAACCCCAAGCCTTGATTAACAAATTATAAAACAAAATCATTAAGGATTTGGGGAAGTAGAACATTGTTGCTTGCATGTGTGCACTTCTTATTTTGTTTCTCCAACCTTTAACGCCATCTTTGGCAAATGAATAGAAATAACTTTGAACCTTTTTGCATGTTTCAACAATGAATCAAGCTTTGGGATTTTAACCCCTTCCCTCTACCATCTATGGTCATGCAAACTTTTCACCTAGATCACCAAGGCATCCCCGTCAATCATCAATTTTACTAGTGGTAATTGTGCAACCCGAACATCTTGAATTTTGTTGCCAAGAACTCATATTTTTGTTTATTCATTGCAAATTCTTAAATTTTTAATAATTGATCCAAATCAATTACACAAGAATAGTCAAAATTGTTCTTGACAAAGGCACATCATCATCAACAACATGGTAAGCTTCAATGGGAGATATTTTAAGGAATGAAATGAAAAGATAAGATCCAAACAAAATTTTGAACTTGAAAATCAAAGGGGGCTTGATCAAGACCATTGACAATTTGTGACAAGTAGGGAAAAAAAATGCAAGACGACTATAAACAATTTGGTGAAAGTTGTAAAAATTTTGCATCACAACAACATGATCTAGGAATTAAAAGCCTCAAAATTGAAAAAACACATGAAATTAGGATAGTCTAATACCTTGTGTGATTGAAGACAAGGAGTGAAACAACAACATACAAATTTCAAAATGTTCATCAAAGTGCCTCATGACTTGTGAGTTTGTTCAACAAAAAAGCTAAAACTTGATTTTTTAATGTGGTTTTGTTGGTTGTGTAGGACCTTGAAACTCAAAAGCAAAAGCAACAACCACTGATGAGTATTTTCAAGCCTTGGCCTTCAAGCAAGCTACAACTTGCAAAGTTGCAAGACTTCAAGAAAAAAATGAACAAGCTTGCAACTTGCACAAGTCTTGGAAAAAAAAATGCTCGCACCTAGATTATTTTTCATTTCGAGTTTCAACAAAAAATAATTATAAATAAATAAATAGAACCTTTGGATGTTGTTGCAATTTGTGTGTTTGAATTTTGAAGGCAACTACACATGCATGAACAAGATGACAAGTTATAACTACAAAGTTATGAATAAAACAACACTTGTTGCAAGCTTAAGTAGTGCACAACAACACACAACACGATGTTGTCTACATTGTGTGTAAAATTTCCTCACATAATCCATTTATCTTCTAGGCTCCTCCTTGGAGCAACTTGAAAGCCATAGGATCAAGCTTTTGAGTCTTGTGGCAAAATCAATAGTTGTGATCTTGTTAAAATGGAGTAACTAAACAACCATGGACATTGTTGTCTTAGCAATCTTTAACTTTCAAAGTCTAAAATTTTGGCAACCTAACTTAGGTGGTGATAACTATTTGGCAAGATAACATTTAAAGTTCCTCTCTTTTTATGAAACTCATCATTTTTTTATTGATTAGATGAGTGAAACCTTTTTTTCTCTTCAATTTGCCAAAACTTTCAAAACTTTCCCCTTTTTGGAATTCTTTCCATTTTTTTTTGTTAAAATTTGACAAATCCCCTTCTCCGCCTCCCCCCCCCCAACATAGAATAAACACCTCATTTGACCAATGGTATTATTTTATTCTTAATGATCTAATAACACAACCTTAGGTTGAAATATTATTTAAAAATTCAAACACAAACTGTTTTTATAATCCAAGTTCTTACCACTATATTCATATTTGCATTACAATGTGAAAAGTTCAAAAGCATCCAAAGTTGAAAATGGAAGTCCACTACCTATAGTCGAACAACCCATTTTCAAATTTTCATTATGATATTAAGTCAAATTGGAAGACATTTGGTACATTGCAAGTTCAATTATCAATAATTTTTAAAATGCACCACATTAGAAAATGATTTCATGGTAGGGATTTTTTTCATAAATTGAAACATGGTAATTCTATCAATGCATGAAATGGCAAATTGATTTTATTTTTTCGATCTCTATTTAGAATAAGAAGAATGAAAATTATAGTGAATTTGAATAATTGAATTGCTTTTAAAAGGTGAATAATTGTTTGGGAAATTGAACATTAAAATGTGTTCTTCCCCAAAGCAAAGTTATTTCAAAGGTTTTATTTTCCAAGGTAAAACTAGCATTTTAACTTGTAACCAAAATTGTTGCACATGTGATATTAAAAGTGATTTGTTGGATTATTCTTTGGATTTGTCCATCTAGAGTCTATGATATCAAGTTGTTCATCACATAAGTTTCATTATATCATGTATATATGTATGTATGTCTATGCCATTTCCAAGCCTAGCTACATCACTCCTCTCCCCTACCCACCTATGTGAAAAGGAAAGACCTTTACAATTATTTCTCAAGTATCGTTTCAAAATCACCACCTCTTTTTATCACTATCTTTACCCTTTGAAAACCTCCTTTTAAAAATGAAGCTAAATAATCATAAAATTTAATTGAAATATTATAATACATTCCTCCATTTTTTATGATTATATATTTTATATATTTATAAAATAGTTATAAATTGATAAACCTCCACCTTTTTTACAATTATTATTACTTGTTTCTCACATATGCTTATAATTTTTTCTTTTCAAAATAAAGTTAAGTATAACCTTTCTCATTTAAAAAAATGATCATAAATCAAAATCAAAATGGTTGTGATTGTTATAATGTATATATAATGATCATAAAATTATAAATATAAATATTAATTAAATTTCAACTTTAACTTTACTTTCACCTTTAAATGATTATGGCTTTTTTTTTAAAAATGATTAATGATTAATTCACATTTTTCATTTACTTTTACATTAAAAATTAACAATGTCTTCACCTCTATACAACTATTTTTCGTGTAAAAAACTTTTAAATGAAATAAAAGTTTTGTATTATATTATTTAGAATAAAATATGTTTAAGAATAATCATTTATCTTATTTACTTTCTTTTTAAATGAATAAATCATTGGTATAAATAATGAATGTGGGAGATAATGCAAGTGGAATAAAAAATATTTGGATTTAAGAAAATATATGAATTACATTAAATTATAATTTTTAAAATTAGTGTTATATAACCTTGGATTAATCCAATTTTTTCTCCCAAATCATGGGGTTCTAGTTTTTTCATTCATTTATTAAAATGCCATTTTGGTTCACAAAAAAGGTTTTAAGCTTCATATTTAGATGGTCTTGTGGAATGAAACCTACAACTGTTTAACAAAACATAGTTTGAAGTATATAAAGTTTAATATTTTTAAAATCCCTTTAAGGATTTTTTTTTCCTTGTTTAACCTTCATGGACTTGAATAGTAAAAATTTATTGTTTCATTTCTTATTAAGAAATTAATTCAAGTATTAAAGGCTTTTTTTAAAAAATGTCATCGTTTAAAAAAAATCATAGCAAACATCGTTTTTCTTTTTTCCATTTTGCGAAATAGGCAAACTAGTGATCATCCATAAGAAATTTGGCTAAAGTAAATAAATAAATAAGATTTCAAACTCTATTATATATTGTTGAAATGTACGACCTACATTTTAAATATGGCAAGTTTCAATTTATTTTCCTCAAACTATGCCAACTTTGTGCCCATTTTTATAAAAAAATCCTCTAGACAATTCATAGCCCTTTTGTTGTTGCCAATTCACCACAAAAAGACCATGATAGCAAGGTCTATTTTGGCCCCAAAATTTCATGATTACAATGTTTTGATTATTAACAATTTATAAGGTTTTTTTTATAGTTCTAAAATTTTAGTTCACGACAAAGAAACTAGACATGGATGATGAAGCTATTGTATATGTAGCAGTGTTCATCAATGTAATTACATGTTTGTCACAATCCTAGTCTTGGGTTTTGCAAGCAAGGTTGGGACATGAAAAAGGATACGAGTTGAGAAAGCATTTGGGATTCAAACACACTTTCAAATGAAGTCCCAAAACTTTCAAGTTATGATGTGTAAACTTTGTATTAGTTCAAAGTGTAAGCATATTCATGTGCTCTAATTTTTTTGCCATTGATTGGTCTATGATGGGCCTTGTTGATAAGGAATTCGTTCATGCTATAAATATAATCTTCAATGAGCTTATTAATTAACCATCAAGAAGCAAAATGACCTTGTAATGACTACTTTTAGGTGATGGTGTAGTTTACCTACTATCCATGGAGTTATTAACATTGTGCACATAACAATTGCAAAACCCCCATGTCCTTTTGCATAAGACTATATTACTTCCATAAATTTAAGGGGCACTTTGTGATCTTGCAAGCAATTATAAATTCAAACAAGCAATTATTGGATGTATTTGTAGGGCTACCATGAAGTGTGAATGATTCGCACACCTTCAAACAATCCTCATTATACCAAAAGAACTTCATATGGTGGTTTATTCAATTTGCAAGCAATACCATCATATGAAAAAAACTATCCATCATATATGTCTTTTAATCTTTCAAAACTTGATTTTTTTGGGCAATTTTTTAAAGTATTTTTTAAACTAAAAAAAATGATGAATCAAGGGCATATATGGCTAAAACAAATTCAATTCAATGCTACATTATATTTTCAATGATTGATTTTAGTTCTTACATCATTGAAATTTGTGTCACATCACACACTAACATATTGTTTGCATGGGAATCATTCATTTACACAAGTAGAAACGCCTTAAATAGTTGGAGTTGGTTTTGTAAAACTATTCCAATGATTTCAACACTATAGATGGCCTTTAAAATACCAAGTCATGACTAATTGATCTATTCATCACATTCCCTATATTAAGTTAGTTCCTTTTAAAAAATTTTTTTTTGAATCTTTTGAATTCTCCTAAATCAAAAAATTGATCCATATGTGGTTTATTTCTTAATGTCATTCATGGCTCTTTTGAAACAATACACCTTAAAATGGGTTCTCTCTTTATTGTGTTATTAAAGGAATCAAAATATAAGTTGCTCCAAGAATAATAGATGTTCCAAGAGAAAAATGTAACAAGGTATTTTTAAAAATCTAACAAGGTTAAGTGCTTCATGATCTACTAGACTATGATGAGTTTTGTGCACATTTGATGGATCCATTTATTTGTTGTAACTTGATATGGATAATTGAAACATTGAAGGAATGGGATTTGTTGGAAAGTGGATTTTTTTTCTTTAGACTCTTTAAAAAGGTTTGTGAAAGAATAGTCACATCATTAGACATTTCTTGAAGATGTTATTGATTATCACCAATTTCTTTCATTTTAATTTTTTTTGACTACATGTGCTCAATTATAAATAGTGTGGCATGTGTTGTTGGCCCAAGTGTTACCACGTTTTCAACTTATTTTTCATTCCAAAACCTGGTTTTTTGGAATTTATTTTGAAATTTTCAATAGTAGAAATCACTTTAAAATCAATATTGCCCACATTTTAAATTCAAATTTTACCAAATAAATTCGATTAAATCTTGTTCATTGAGATCTTTCCAACAACACCAAAGGCACGTCCCAATTCCTCTAAAAAAATTAGATAAATTTTAATTTGATTTTCAATGAAAAAGTCATTTAATATTCAAGAACTTCTACACCACAAGTCCAAATGCCATGAAACCAAGCCAATGCACCCCTTCTCCTCGAGAGCTATCCAAAGAGACCAATAAATGATTGGAAGCATCTTGGTTTGGTGGATTTCATAAATACAAACAAAACAAAACAAAACAAACAAGCTACCTTCCTTCATATATAGATATCCCACAAGCTCTTAGTCCTTCATCAATTGACATGATAGTCATGCCATATATTGGCATTGGACTTTGTGTAAAGGCTTCACCTTGAGCATCTTTTGAATGTTGCAAACCTTGAGGAATATAGGCATTATCCTCATGAGACATCAAATTTTGCACATGATTCAAAGGTTGAAGGACATGCCTACTTCCCATAAAGGTGTTTATTATCTCATAGATGTTATTGTTGAATGCCTTGGAAAGTTTAGTGAAACCTTATTTTGAAGGCTTAAATCTTAATACTTTTGATTATGCCCAATCCTTTGAAGATAAAGACTTCCATTTATCCTTATAGGCAACACCATTCCTATACTTAAGGGAATTTCCATAGCCTCAACAATTCAAGTGAATTTTTTTTCACAAGTGTCTTGAATTGATATTTTGGATCCACTTTCTTAAGAGATGAAACAAATTCATCCCATTTAGTTTTTATGAGTGACATGTCTTTGACCATCACCCATCTTGGTTGTTTAAGTTTTTTGCTAAACATTTCACAAGTTGAAGATTTTGATGCTAACATTTATTCTTGACCAACATTAGGATTGACTTTGCTTTTAACTCTTCCAACACTACCTCTCCACCCTGCACTTGCACCTTGGTCTACAACTTGTTGTGCATATATATAATTACTACTACTACTACTACTACTA
>Ga0209208_10005932_pt1 | contig 16930 bp, 9 predicted proteins | sample S1TSphfallax_3_FD_187694 | JGI IMG/M metagenome (GOLD analysis project Ga0209208, IMG submission 187694) | Host-associated microbial communities from peat moss isolated from Minnesota, USA - S1T2_Fd - Sphagnum fallax MG (SPAdes) (version 2) | ecosystem: Host-associated > Plants > Peat moss >...
ACTACTTGAAGATGTATAAGGATTCAAATCATTAGTACTAAGGAAATTTAAGGAACTAAAGCTTAACTATTTGTTGAGCTATAATCCATGGCTCACATGCATAGTTGGAGCACTTTTGGTGTTAGGATGAGCCATGGGCAAACTCGAACTCACAAAACTCACCACAGCCTGGACATGGGGGAAGCCACCACCTTCCCTTTTATAGTATACTTTGTGGCTACCCACGAGGCCCACATCCAAATGACATTTTGTTCCGAAATTGCCAAGGTTAGGACTCATGCAACTTTGGGTCCCCATAACTTTGCGTGCAGATTTTCGATTGAAATGAAATTTGAAGCAAAGTTGTAGCCTCGTTGAGAGCTTTCTAACAATATGTTTCACGCCACCTGCACGCAAGGAAATTGGGTCAATTCTTGATTTTTAGTGGTCGGGAATGAAATTGCCAATTTGATTCTCGGCCCTTCTTTTGGCATAACTTGTGTTTCAAATATCCAAATGGGTCATGCGAGGCCATCTTGAACATCTACGTTCTAAAATCTTTTCAATGATATAAGAAATTCTTCAATTCATTAAATTTTGACCCTTGTAATCGCCCTCTAAAGATTCGGGAGTCCAATGGGACTCCATCTCCCAAATTGGGAGTTACCTTGGGAATGTGAAGGTTCATTCCCTCACACTTTCCTACACTCCTAGGAGCATGTGGTGTGACTCTCGGGCTTTCCTCTTGGCCTATAACCTTGCAAGCCCTTTTGCCTTGGTTGCAAACCCAAGGCTAAGGTTGCAACATGTAGATTGTCAAGGTAATTTAACTATATACTTTACCATGCTTTCACATTGGAACTACTCATTTGCCAGATCATGAATTGTAAAAAACCATTTTCAACACAAAATCAAGTTCTTTAACAAATTGTTAAGTAGGCAAAAGTTTGGAATTAACTATTGATTTTAGTCAATTGTTGAACTCCATACTTATGGACAAAACAATTTATGACAAAAATAAACTGATGGATAATGGTTTTTGTGACTATAATAACAATGATTATTTTCAATGATACAATAGATTGAATTTTTCTTCTTAAATCAAGGAGTAGCAAATTGATTTAACTATATTTGAAAACTTTTGCAAAATATTTTTAAAAATCAAATTGCATGTTCAATTTTCCTAATTATGTTGCATCATTCCAACTTTCATCATCTTTCATGACTTGGTTTGCATGTATTACTAAAGGCCAATGTTATTTTGCAATGAATTGCTCATTTGTTCATTGTTGAAAACCTAGTCTTCTTTTATATTATGTTGTGAGCAACCACATGCCATTGTGCTCGGTAAGGTGCCTTCAAAAAATTGGGTCTCACACTACTAGCTAGCCAAATTCACAATTAGGTGGCAAGGTGAGCAAAATGAATTATACTTGACATAGTACACTACGTGATGGTATTCATGTGGATTTTGCAAGATGGTTTTGTAAATAGATAATAAGTTTTCACATATGCCTGTTGCTCAAGTAAGGCATGAACCCCTCCACTTTATCGCTCCATTCTTAATGAATAATGGTTCATTTTACATGTACCCACAATTCTAGAACTCCAAAAACATTTCCTCAAAAAATGGCCATGTTTTTGTTAGCAATTGCCAAATTTGCAACTACCCACATGATTGGTATGATATTGCCCAACATATTTTCACATGCATAAATTATATATTTAAATAAAGTATAATGATTTCCTAAAATATTATGGAACTCAAAGCTTTAAAACAATTACAATCATTTTGATGTTTAAATGTTGAGTTTTTGGAATGTGAAATAATAATTGAAAATTGATTAATTACCCTTACAAATGTAAAGTCAAATAAGTCATGAAGATGTTCCAAAACTTTCACCCCCATTAGAATAGATGGCTCAACATGATTAATACATTTATATTCCTAATGGTTTAGGTAGATAAATAATCTTAAACTTCTTTTAAAAACATTTAAAGTGTAATACATTGATATAAATGTTCTTCAAATTTCATACATCAATAACAGCAAATCACAAATTTAATTCTTGAAAACTCTAGTTGGGTTGGTTCAAATTTTGAATATATCCAACTTGCCTTTTTTAAATTTATTTATCACTGAAGCTTAAAAGCACATGTATGGTATTCACTCAAATTTGATTATTTACCATTTAAGCATATACTAATTTTACCAATGCAAGTATACATCATTATAAGTACAACCATCCCAAGTGGAAAATAAATACACCTTATGATTGTAAAATAATGAACATTCAACACATATTGAATCAAGGCATTAAATAAAGAAGGTACAAGCCATTATATTTACATCAGTCTTATGGAGATTTACAAATAATACAATTCAAACAACCTCATGTACTTTTCACCTAATATTTAATATTTCTTAACAATGTAAAAATACAGTTAAACCCAAATTGCTCATGCATGAAATAATAAAGTGTGCACAACAATTAATTAAATATTTGAGGGAAATGGAATATTAAATCATTCACCTCACCTTGTTTTCTTTCTATAATTTGAAGTCCAAAGCACATAATCATTTAAACTAGCTTTAAGTTCGTAGTTATATTATGTATGTGTGCTTAACCACTATTGTGTACCATAAGGTCCAAGCTACTTTGGAAGGTTAAGGTGTTTTTAACTCAAGTGAATGCGAACCCTAGTAGTAAACCCTTTCCATAATAACCATCGTTTTAACCATGTGGCAATTTAGATCATAATGATAAAATACCAAATGTCACAAAGAAAGCCTCTTGAACAAGGACACAACCAGTTTCCATTTTAAAGGTGTTGCCCAATTCTCTACATCGTAGGATAGAGTTTAAGACGAAACAACCATTAACACTTGAAAAACAATTTGTAAAGTACTTGGAAAAATGCCATAATATATTGGGAAGGCATCTTTATTTTAATGTGGTACCTTTTACATACAAGACCAAGGAAACACATGTATACTGTCAATTTGGATATTTGGATACCATATTTGGATATTCCTATTATGTTATTATCAAATGCAAACATTATATAAACCAATGCCAAGGGCCATTAATTGGTATTGAAAACCTAATTAGTTTTGGCGTTATTCCTGTAATTGATTACAAAATCATGGAATGACAATAACAAGCATATGGATGCTTTGAAACTATGGGTATGTGTAAAATGAAGAATTACACACACCTAGGTTTTTTCTGACAAAATGGCCATGTTTTGGTATTGGCCACCAAATTTTCATCCATATATCATATTCATATGATATTACCCATAATATTTTTACAAATATAAACTATATATTTATATAATATATATCAACTTCCTAAGCCATGATGTAGGCAAAACATAAAGGTGAGTGTGGTTTTGCAATGTAGATGAAAGATTTTGGAGGCTAAAATTAAGTAACCACACAAATGTAAACCTAGATAAATTAGGATGATGCTCCAAAACTTTTGCCCAAGTCAATGGCTTCGCATGATTAATACATCTATAACCTTAATGGTTTAGGTCAAACAATTCCATAGCCTCCACAATTGTTTTTTTGAGGTCCTCATAAGTGTACATGAAATATCAAATTTGATAACCAAATGTTGCATGTACATACATAAGTTGTGTACTATTTTTAAAAAATGCAATGACAATGATTCACTGAAACTAATTTCGATCAAACAACTTAAATTTTTTTAAGTCATTTGGTTGAATAAATCCTCCTTTGGATAGTTCAAAACAAGAATTTGTTTAGTGGATTCCTAAGTAAAGAGAGATGGAAAGGTGTTTTTCCAAATTTTTGTATCTTCAAAGTGCTTTTTTTTTTCCCCAACATTATAGTTGCTAGAAAATTCTCAATATATTCTATACTAAATTGCATACCATTTTTGTTCAGTTGAATTTGAATTCATTATATTTTTCTAAAATCAATTCAATTAAATTCAAGAAGTTTAATTCAATTCACTTAAAGTTGGATGCAATGTCATTCCAATTTTGATTTGAATGGAAATCTCAAACAATAGAAAACTATCAAAAAATGTGTTCTAAACCATAAAAATATGGAAATAGTCTAACAACCTTGTGGTGAAAGTTCCATTGATGTGGTGGTCGTAGCTATACAGGAAGGGTGAAATTTTGCAATAGTTTGCTATAAAAAAAACAAACCTGTCCACATCCATGTCACCTCATTGCCAATTCACACCTCCACATTGCCAAATCACCACTCCATTTCATCCTTTGGAATGGCCGAATACTCTCCAAACTGCCCAAAATATTTTTTTTATAGGTTGGCCTATGCCTAAGATTTATTCCTTTTATGTTCAAATTTATGCACCAAAAAAGAAGATCATTCAATTTTCACTTGCAGACTACTTCAAAAAACCATTCAATTGTCTTTTTTTTAAGCGTGGGGGTAAATTCTGATGGTTCTTTTACTTTTCTTCCAAGCGCTTTTAGAGTTCTTTTCACTATATTTTCAGAACAATTTGAAAATTTAGAACTCAAATTTTATGTTTTTTTTGTCCATTGTAAGTCGTCACTTGAATGGATGATGGTTCAAATTGATTAACCAAATGAAATGATTTTTAATGGAAAAAACATGACCCCAAGCAATATATGTTTGAGGATGAAATTACTTTTGAAAGATGAATCTACCCCCCTAGATTGGATGAATTCCATGTATGCATTATGTCCAAATGCAATGACATGAACTCTTCCTAGATGTGAAATGACCCAACTAATGTTTTAAATTTTTTAATGAATGAATGAAATAATTGGATGGAAGTTCATGTTGTTTGGACTGAAATATGTTATCGCTATTGAATATCACTTAGACTTCTATTTCATCCCATGAAATAATTTATTGAAAGTTTATTTCTTCCACTAGAATTCATCCAAATTCCATGGATGGTCATTAGTACCATGGCTTTTGTTGGCCACAAATTTTGCCACAATTAAATTATAGTGCAACCTAAGCCTCATGTTCCCCTATCATCAACCATGGATGAAATATTATTAATGAAAAATTATGGACAATTTTATGGATGTTCTTTATTTCATCTTGAATGTTCATCCAATTTCATGCATAAAACAAATCATACTTCATGGATATTGAGCCATTCAACATGGATGAAATTTAATGGAGGAAATGAAACTATGAATGAATTATATTTTGTGTACGAAATATAATTTTGCATAAATGATATTTCTTCAATGAACTTATTTCACCTTAAAATATCATGAAATTTTATCACAAGAGTTATGAAGGAAGGTTAATCCATCCATCAATCTGAATTCATGAATGAGATTCCATGCATGTTCATTTATGGAATTTACATGAAATCTCATGGACAAAAGAAACTTTGAATGCATTTTCATGGATGTAATAAAACAGTAAGCAATAATTCATGGATGAAATCTATTTCATTATGAAACAACATGAAATTTTACCTGATTATTTCATTCTTCTACAATGAATTTCATCTAGTTGGATCAGTTTGCATCAATAAAAGAATTCACATCATTGCCTTTGGACATAATGCATGCATGTAATTCATCCAATTAGTGGGTATAGGTTCATCCATCAAACTTAATTTCACCGATGGATTTCCATTGTTTGGGTTCATGTTTTCTCCATTAAAAAATCATTTCATAATTTGCTTCCTCAATTTCAGTCATCATCCATTCAAATGATGATTCATCCTTGCGCCTACGTCTGGTTCACCAAGATTAAATTCTACACTGTTTATGCAAATTGGACCAAATCTAGCAATCCCATTGAAAAGAAATATCCTTTTTTACCATTTCCATTGGTCCCTTAAAATGTTCACAAACCTACCAAACCCTATTGCGCATTAAATTGTTAGTACACTCCAGTAACTAAAGGAAAAAAAATTTAGTCCATCAAATCCAGCAATTTCATTGGCCATAACATTTTTTTTCATACATACACACGCACCTATTCAGAGCATCTTCATTTATTACAATGGTACCTAGGCTGGTTAGCCACTAGCTAAGTACTTTTTGGAATTGCCAAGAATTTTGAAAAATGAATGCTTGCCATACAAAAAATTTGAATGAAGGTCTTAAGCACAATATCTTCAGCTTTTAGTATAATGTTGAATTCTACATTATTATTATTATTATGGCCAAAAATAATTGAAAAAATCCGGAACCAGCCTAGGTCACTAGGATAGTACATTAATACCCTAACCCTTTTCTTTGAGCAATTTGGAGAGCCTTCCGATAGTGCACAATTTGAAGTGGAGTTGATGAGTTGGCACTATAACCCTGGTGACATGGTGTTGGCAATTTGGTGATGTGGATTTGGCAAATTAGTGAAGTCTATGTGGACTTAGCAACTTGGCAAAACACAAAACTCAACTTGGCAAAATGGCCCACCACCAATGTTCCATATAGTTTGAGACATGGGCCTAGATGTCCAATTTTGCACTATTGTGTCACTAAGAACAAAATTTTCACACCCAAACCAATCTTTTTTTCATTCAATTTTGTGATGTAGAGATAGTGCCAAGCATTGCACAACGCATTCCACCTTATTTGGCAACACATGACTAGAAGATCATTAAAACATTAGGCATAGATAGAACTGTGAAAACATCCTCCTTGAAAAAAATTGGGTGAATTCTAGCTAAATTTTTATTTTATGATTCAAGAAATTTAAATTTTCGCATATTTGTGACCAACAATTTGCTTCATTTTCTGTTTTCCTTTGGCAATTTTTGCAAAAAAAAATTCTTTACTGACCCACACCCTATTTGAGCTGGTGTTTATCACATCTAACACCGTGTTATTTATTTTCACAAGCCCACCCTTAAATGAGTGCAATATTAAACACAAATTGTGTGCAGTGAGAGACAATTTAAATGCTAATAAAAGTTGGTCTGATAAGATGAGTCATTTCTAAGCCATATGGAGATCATAGTACTAGTGTTTTTTTGGCAAATAATTGTCGAAAGGTTACACTAAGCAATGACAAATGAAGGGAACCATGGCATTATATGGTGTAACAAAAAAAACTTCCCTCTGTAATGGTCCTAATAAGTCCTAATTTTATTCATATCATGGATGAATAGTAATATCTAACTATTGGCACCTCCAAAATATTTTGAAGCCACTTACATTTTCTATGTTGTCATAAATCTAACCTAATAAATACCAAAATCAATTTTTTATTTCAAGTTCGTGTTGAAAAAATTCAATGCCTACTATTTTAAATATTATGGAACTTAAATATTACTAAATGACATTGTGACATTTAAATTGATTTAGGAACATTGCTTGGCAGTTTATAATGTGCTATTTTTATATGATTTTAAAATTTATATATCAAAACTATTAAGTTTAATTTTTTTTAAATGCTTAATGTTTGAAAATAACAATCTAATTTATGTATTAAAATGTAGCCCTAAATTATTGGATGCAATAGAGTTTTTTACTTTCAAACTAACGCTTCTACATTCGCACCATTTCACAATGTGTTGTTTGTGAACATATTTTATGTTTGCTTTGAATAAAAAACATGACTATATACCCAAAATTCTGACCCTGCCATTAGCCTAGGCAAAAAATGGTGACAAAGACTTTTCAAAAGAGAAATTTGATGCAGCCAATGGAAAGGCTCAGCATGCACTCATGAACTGTCCAACTTTTTTCTTTTTGAGGGGGCAGGGGGAGAGGGATATTTTTGTAATTACGCTTTAAAATGAATAAAACGAAAGTAAATATCATGGCATGAATCTTGTGTATTTTACACCATTGTCATACTAGGAACAAGCTCATTCTTGTGTCAAGGTATACATTGTAAATTCATCAACCTTGACGTGATGAAGCTAATGAAGCTCCTATAAGTATATAGTTCTAACAATATAATCCAGCATACCCCAACTTTGGGGGTGAGGGTTTCTAAGGGTCATTTTGACATTTGTTATATCCTAATTAAATTGATGCATATACCCATTGAACTTAGATACAAAGGCACAAGGTAAGGAGAATGTGCTATGAACTAGATTGATCGAATAGGCGTTGAACTTACATGAATTCACTTGATAAACACAAGCTAGTTTAATTTAGATTTCAATCATATAGAGTGTTCAAGCCTAATCGAAGGGGTGGCATGTCATATGGAGTCTTTGTTTGTGTTTGTCCATGGAGTGTGGAACGTTCATCCCTTGTTGCACTATTCATTTCTTTGGGAATTATGTTGTAGAACACATTATTATTGTTTTTTATGAGGGGAGCAATTTCTTTATGAAGCTAGGAGTTGTTGAGAAGGCCCATTGATATGGAACAAAAACATTTTCAAAGTTGCCTTTCATTTCTTGTTTCTTGTTTTTTTGGCTTTGACAATGTTCACAAACATTTGTACTACCAAGTTCATTTTTGATCATTTTTGAAATGTGCTATGGGAGCCTCAAACAACACACACAATATTCAAATGCATGTTTCATTTTCCATGTTTCATTTTCCATAGTTGAAAATGTTATTGTTGATCAATTGAATGCTTTGCTTGTGATGGTGATATGAGGTAATTATTTGTAGGCATATGCAAACATGTGGTGTGCAATTAATGTATATGCTTGGGTAATTTATAAGTTACATGTTGGAAATACTCAAATGTGATTTGTGTGATGTCAGAAAAATCAGGTCATTTTTATGTCATGTGTTGCATGTGGCATGACCAAAGTTCACCATCTTTTATCACATTTGTAGTGCACTATTTTGATTGTTCTCCCAACTATTTTTGAAATGCATTTTGTGTAAGTGGTAGTTTTCACAAGTGTCTAAATTTTTTTAATTTGGAAAGGAGTACCAAAATTGTGTAGATGAAACCAAATGTAATAGCCAATTTCTCGCTATGGTGATACAAATGAAAGTCCTTTTCTTCTTCTTCCACATCACACAAAACAAGTTTCATACAAAACATATACCCGATATCACACATCAGCTTGACAATTTTTGTAGTTATGCATGAATTCCAATCATTTGGGCGTGGTCTTGATCATCTACTATAAATGTATACACCTCAATATTCAATTCAATCCAGTTGCAACTTGGTTGTTTTTTCATACCTCATTCTTTCCTATGCTATTCAACATTCTCATAGAGATACCTCTAAAAACAATAACATAGACACTTGATAGCATAACATAACATGCAACATTTTTGCACTCCAATTTAAGAACCCATTTAGTAACATATTCTGCCATCTCCACATTATCATGAATTCTACAAGCACTAAGCAAAGTTATCCATGCAGCCACATCTGGTTTCCAGGGCATCGTTTTGATTACATTCTCTACCTCTTGAAGATGGCCAAGAAGGTCAACCATGCATGTTTCATGTTTCAACTCTGTTAAAATCATATGGTTTGTGATCATTAAAGCATGGTCTGTGATGATAATCTGCCGAAATCACATAGTTTGTGATTAGTGATCCTCCATGCTCCCACATTTAAATACATGTCCACTGAGTTATTCCCCACAAAGACATTAGACTTTAAACCACTTTGAACAATCTGCTAATGAACACACATGCCTTCTTCAAGGGTAACCATGTTGGCACAAGCAATTAGCATCCCCACAAAAGTAATAGAATTTGACCGCACTCCTTCCTGTTGCATTTGTCCAAATAATTCTAATGCCTTCTACCCTTGCTTGCATTTCACATGTCCCAATATCATGGTGTTCCAAGTGACCACATCTCAAAATAACATTTGGTTGAACATTCTCCAAACATCCTCAAGGCCCCCACATTTTGCATACATGTCCACCAAGTTGCTCCCCACAAAGACATCTGCTTCCAAACCACTTTGAATGATCTAGTGATGAACACACTAGCCCTCTTCAAGTGCAACCACATTGGCACATGCATTTAGCACCCCCAAAAAGTTAATAGAGTTTAGTTCCACACCTTCATGTTAGATTTTTTGAAATAGCTCCAATGTTTTCTACCCTTGACCATAGTTCACATGTCCCAATATCATGGTGTTCCAAGTAATCACATCTCAAGATGGCATCTTGTTGAACATTTTCCAAGCATCTTCAATGCTCCCACATTTTGCATACATGTGGACCAAACTATTCCCCACAAAGACATCACACTCACAAGCACTTTGAATGATCTCCTAATAAACATACTTGCCCTCTTCAAGGGCAACTACGTTGGCACATGCATTCACCACCCCCACAAAAGTATGAACATTTGGTCACACACCCTCGTGTTGCATGTGTCCAAATACTTCCAGTGCCTTTTACCCTTGGCCATATTTCACATGTCTAAAGACCATGGCATTCCAAGTGAGCACATTTCAAGATGACATCTTGTTGAACACTATCCAAGCATCCTCAAGGCTCCCACATTTAGCATACATGTCAACCAAGTTGTTCCCTAGGAAAACATCAGATTTTAAACCTTTCATCTTCCAATTTTCCTAGACCACCACATGCCTTAATGACTTGAACAAAAATGTATTTGTCAAGAGTCATTCATTCATGTTGCATATGTTGGAAAAACTGCATTGCTTTATCGAGTCGCCCATCCTTCACATATTTTATAAGCTTCTAATTCCATGAAAAAATGTTCAATTGCATTGTATCTAGTGCCATTGCAATGATCTTTGCTACCATCCATGGTGGGTTTTGTCAATCTTGTTTCCCCTATCTTCTTATGTTTGAAATCTAAGTACCTTTCATTTGCCTACAACTTGAAATCTAAATCAAGTAGATCAACCATGTATTTTCCACATCATGGCATCAATGGTCTCATAAGAACAATATTTCTATCCTTAGGGTTTTCAAACTTGAACGGAAATTACATGTTACATGTAATTTTGCCTCATGAGAGCGAAATTACACATAAATATCACTCCAACAAGAACAATTAATTGTGTAGGCAAGAGAAATCAAGTGTCTTTATGCTATGCAACTATAAGAATTTTCTTACAATATGGTTCATCAAATAATTGCAATGCATATTGATGCAAATGAAGTGATATTCAAACATTAAAATCAACATTGAATAATTCTATAAAAATGGCCAATATTTTGTGCTAAATCTAAGCTACATATTTGTTATGGCTTTTAATTAATTTGAAATGAAAATCCAACCAATAATGTTGTAAAACAATGTTGCAAATCCATTTAATAACATTGCTTTCATCTAAGCTCAACTATGGATGATATTGTTCTTACCCTTTCATCCATATATGATTATAACATCATGACTAAGCAACTTGATATCCTTTTCAAAACTTACAACAACCATAACATCTATGATAATAATCAAGTTAACATTCTAATTTTGCAAGTTGTGAAATTGATTTTGAACATGAAATGTTGGAGCACTTAAACCTGAAACACCCATCCTTCCTTCCTTCATGTTTTTTTTTGTCATCATTTTGTTCAAAACCTTCCAACTAGCCTTTGTATTTTAATAGTCATATTTAGAAAGCAACTAGAGCTTGTCAATCTTTTTTAATGATTTTTTATTATTAATAACAACATTAACACAAGAATTATTGTTGCTAGTGCCCTCTTCCTTCATTACAAGATGTATCATTTCCTCAACATTAATAGCCTCGAATACAAAATCCAAATATTAAATTAAGACAAAAAAACAAAAATTACACCCAAATTTTTCATCAATTGTAAGGTTCACAAATTCAACCTAAGTGGTTTATTATTTATTCTTTTTTTCTTCAACAACCGAATTGAATGTAAAAGGACCACTATGTGTAGTTTCCCCAACATGATTCATTGGAAAGCACAATTAATAAGAGTCTTCTTGATTTGATTATATTTTGCTTAAAACTTAACATCACGTTGGCCAATTATTGCCATCTTGTAATCTACAAGAACAAATGTTGTTTATCCCAATGCCCTTTCATGCTTTTGTTGTTATTTGCTTATTGTCCACATCAAGATCCATTGTCATAATTTTTGTCATATTGCACAATGTGTTTTCACCTACCAATGTTTTGAGAAATCACACATCATATGAACTTTTCCATTTGAATTTAAGGCTAAGAAACAAAGGGTGGAGGCCTTTTTCTTTGTTAAACTGTATTGGACAATGTGTTATCAATCTAATGTAAACAATCCAAGACTTCCAATATAGGGCAATCCACCATTTTTTCATAGTTATTTTCTCCACATCTATGAACATCTAATTTCTAATTCTTTGATGGAAAAGAGTGATACTTATAACATGTAAAATAACATATGTACATGAGATTCACTACCCAAGATGATAGGGTCCATGATAGGTGAAGATGAAACAATCTTGTGTCTTTACTTATTTTGTGAGGCAATGCACACAAACCTTGCCGTTCATAATCTTTTCCAAAAATTGATAGGTATTTTGTACCTTGGAAATCACAATTTACCATGAAAGCAAACTAGATGTGCTTCAAACACTTCTATTTCATCCATGAAAATATTTAAACAACCAACAACAAAAGTAAAATTGCCATGTGGTTGAAAGACTCCTAGAGATAAATGTTGAGAAACTACTAACGTATGTTCATGCAAATAATAAGGTTTTTGACACCCCTTCCCTACTCCATGGGAAAGATACACACTCCATCTCTCCTCCACCTATAATATTGTACCTTGTCATTTATTTGTTAAAATTATGTGCAACATGACATGATAAAAAACAAGGAATTAGTTTGTCAAAATTTTAACCATTTTGGTAAAAAACATTATTGAAGAAATTTTTGAAACAACGTGGAGTCTATTTGTCAACAATTACATAATACAAATGCAAAAGAATGTTTGAATGGAGATGGAAAAGATTAATTACTTTCATAATTACATGAGGATCTTCCATATATATAAAATATGGTATTCAAATTCAATCAATAAGTTTGACAATTCCCAACTAAAAATTGTAATATAATTAATTGAAGGTGGTAGATTCTCAAATTTGTTATCAATGTTTTAAATTGTTACTGATTTCCTTTCTACAATTTTTTTTAATGTATATATATATTGTGAAGGTGTCAAACTATCTTTCATTGTTCCAATTCATTCTATTCCCCATTGTGAAAAGTCATAGCCTCTTTAATGTTGATCTTTGGTTATTCTAGTCACTATGGGTTACTTGCATGCCCTACTTTAGCACTTTCTTGCAAAACCTCCTCCATTATTTTCTTCATAACATTTCTTGTCAACACTGTTGGCATATTGTAAATAATTAGAAAAAATTTGTAATTTACTAATTATTTTGGAGTTATTTTTTTAATTTTTCAAACAACAATAAACAATTCATGATTTGTTTTGGCATAGTCAAATAGCTCTAACCAATATTTATCCAAATAGAAATGACAATGAATCAAAAAATTTGAATTCAATATCCATTGTATGGTTGCCAAATGTTGAGGCCACCCAATGAACTATTAGATTTTGAAAATAATAAAACAATGGAGCAAAAAGATTAAACACAAAAACGAATATCAAAACTTAATAGGATTGTCTCATAAACTTTTTACAGAAACAAACCTAAAGCGAATACAAGGAAGAAGACCTTGCATACAAAAAAAAAAAAATTCACAACATACGAAGAAAAAAACTCATAGAATTTATACGTCCAAAAGTGGGACAAAAAAAAAGTTAATTCACTCCATAAAATATTTTCCCTTTATAGTCTTCAAAGGTACAAAGCTTTAATTACCTTCAAGAAGGAAAACATTATGCCCAAAAAATCAATGCTAAAATTACTCAATTTAATTTGATAGTAAAACCCATTTTGATAAAAGTATATTTCAGCAAGGAAAATTCAGTAACCAGTTTCGGTAATAAAAACCGATAAAAGTGTTTTCAGTAAATTTCTACCTTTCATCATTTTTGTTACCAAAACGACTAGGTGATTGTTTAGAATCTTTGTTTTCAAATTCAATTCAATTATAATCAATTCTATTCAATTCAACTAATTTCAATTCAATTGAAATGCAATGAAAACATTAACCTTATCAAAGCCTCCTTTTTGACAAACACCCAAGCTTGTCCCAAGGTATTCATGATAATTATCAAAAATGACAATAATGGAAAGAGAAGGTAGAACCTAGGGCATGTTCCTTAATTCCATGCATTGGGACAAGAGAGATGTGTGGGAATCCCAAGATGGGATTATGATGAAGTAACAAGTTTGTTTGTTCATGAACATTTCATAATCATTTCACATGCACAAGCTAAAGAACGCAAGTGGTTAGTGCAAATAAAACCAACTTCGGTCACAAATTTGCTTTGGACCATTTATACTCACTTGGTTTGAACTTGGGAAGAGACACCAATGTCCCTCTTATAAAATGTTTTAGAGTTGGTTACAAGGACAACATTGAAATAACCAAAATGAGCTTGAGATTCCTAAATGGAAATTCAAAACTTGCACATTTATCATCCCAAATCTTTAAATTGTCATTTTAGTTTTTCAAAACAAGCATGTTTTGAGCATGCAACTTCACTTTCCTATTTCCCTTATTAATTTTTCTTTTCCAACAACATAAATATTTTTGGATTTCTAGGCGATTTAACCTTTGAAATCATCATTTAAACATTTTGGATTATTAACAAATCCCAACTTTCAAACTAGGGACTTCACCATAGGAATTAGATAGGGATGTTTTCCTTTTATTTTTAAAGACTTCCCACATCTTGGGCGGGGGTGGTGGGGTCCCTTAGCTTTCCACTTGAGCTAATTCATTTCTTATCTTGGCTTTCTCTTGGATACATTTTATATAGTGTTTTTGGCCTTGGTTGTAAGCTCAAGGCTAGGGTTGTAACACATTTTATTTTCATGACAAAACAACTTTACCTAAAATCATAGTTTATGTTTAAGCCTCACACAAGTGCATTGTTTTTTGTGGGGAAGGGAATTCATGGTAATGGAAAACAATCCCTTGCCTTTGAAACATTATTTAATTTTTGTTTATCCATCCATCCTACCATCCAAACTACATGGCATTATTAGTTTAAAATGTTTAAGCAATGACTTAATAGTGGGTGCCATTGAAATTGACTATAAATGACCTATTCATGGGGACCAATTTTGCTAATCAATATAATTCACCTTTGATGGTTCTAGAATATTGTTCATGCATGGGAATGGATAAGTTCGATGGCAACATGTAGTAGTAGATGTTTATGTGGTTAAACAGTTGCAATTAGACATTACTAGCATTTCAATTTCTTGAAATATTTTTACACATAGGCAACTAATAAATAAATGGGAAGAGTTGTGGTAAAGGATCTATAGCTAGCTAATCCCATGAAACTTTTGACAAAGGATGTCAAATGTATTTGGTTGTGCATACACTTTAAATCAATGCACAAGACTTAAGAGAAAACTATTTAAAGGCTTTCGCTAAACAAACATTACTCAAGCAACAATAGTCATATTTTTGTCTAAATGTTACATTACATAATGAATGGTCAATCCTAACCCATTGATGCAAATATTTAAATCAGTTCTCTACCATATAATTTGGGTTTCTTTGAAATGTTAAATTGCAAACATATTGTATTTGGTAATGTCATAAGAGGCTTGACATTACATACAAAGTTGAAGTTAAAGCCACACAAGGTGAACAAATCAAAAAGAAAATCACAATGGTTGACCTTGTTGAAATTTCATTATAGTTAGTTATGGTCCTCATTTGAGGTAGATGGTTGTGTCCCTAAGAAAATTAATTTTTCGGAGGTTTTTTCATGCACACAAATAAAATTCATGTTGTTTTTTTAATTTGTTTGAATTGTCATATGTGTAATATTAGATAAAACATTTGATCTGATATGCTCTGGAAGTATATTTAAATAAATATATATATATTTAATTTCAAGTTGATGAGAAGAACAATGACATAAGGCCCCCTTCTTTTGGATTTTCAAATTATTATGTCAAAATATGCACATGAAATATTTAATATTAAAATTTTCTTTGTGATTATGTCCCAAATTAAAATTTGAAGGCAACCAACTTGTCTATGGCCTAACCATCATTATTCTCAAATTTAGAAATACATTCGGGGACAAATTTAATTTGTAATAATATACTTAATTGTCTAATACATGTGCGATAGTCCATGTGCAGTGTGTTTATAGTGCAACTTAAGCCTCATGTTTCCCTACAATAATTAGAGATAAAATCTTATTAATGGGGAAAAAAATGATCTTGACTTGATCTTCAGTTTTCATTTCATCCATAAAACAAATGACATTTCATGGATATTCAATCATTGAACATGGATGAAATTCAATGGAGGAAATGAAACTATGAATGAATCATATTTTGTGGATGGAATATGAATATACATCAATGATCTTTCTTCAATGAATTTATTTCACATTAGAATCTCATGAAATTTCATCACAAGAATTATTACTGAATGTGTGAAGAGTTATGACTGAAGGTCCATCCGTTCATGAACCTGAATTGATGAATGACATTGCATACATGTTCATTCATGGAATTTACTTAAAATTACATGGACAAATGAAACTTTGAATGCATTTTTGTGGATGAAATAAAACCCCAGGTGATATTTCATCGAAGACAGTATTTCATTTTCAAACAAAACGAAATTTCATCCAATTATTTCATTTCATCCACAATGAATTTCATCTAGTTGGATAAGTTTGTATCCATAAAAAAATTAACATCATTGCCTTTGGACATGATGCACACATGTAATTCATTGAATCAGCGAGGATTGATTATTAGTACACTGAAGATAACCAAGGAAAAAAAAATCAGACCCACCATATCCAGCAATTTCATTGGCCATAACATTTTTTCAACCTTACACACAAGCCTATTCAACACCCTCGGTTTATTACAGTGGTACCTAGGCTGGTTAGGCACTAGTTAATTACTTTCTGGAATTGCCATAAATCCTGAAAAATGCATGTGTGCC
>Ga0209208_10005933_pt1 | contig 16926 bp, 16 predicted proteins | sample S1TSphfallax_3_FD_187694 | JGI IMG/M metagenome (GOLD analysis project Ga0209208, IMG submission 187694) | Host-associated microbial communities from peat moss isolated from Minnesota, USA - S1T2_Fd - Sphagnum fallax MG (SPAdes) (version 2) | ecosystem: Host-associated > Plants > Peat moss >...
TATTTTTATTATACAAAATAATAATAAAAATAAAAAACTATAACATGAACCAAGTTTAAAGAAACCGGGGGACTTCACAGTGGCTGAAGGTCACAGGCACCCACTAGTTCCTATAACTAGAGATCCCCAGCTCAGTTGATTTTTGACAATCCTGAGAGTTAGTGGTTGGTCCACCAGATTGAGCATAGTTGCAGCAGCAGCAAAACAACAAACAAACACTTTCTTCCACTGCATACATATATAGGAGTGGTGGAGCGTCCTCTTTTAATAAAAAAATCCTAGTAGTCTAATGGCTGACCGGGGATTAGAGGATGTGGAGGTGCAGAATGGCAGCAGGTCAAGTCCGCTGACGAATATGCGGAGAGATCCGAAGTTGGTAGATCTTGAGAAGCAAGATGCAGCAGGAGTCGTTACGAAGCAGTTGCAGCAGCAGCAGACCCCGGTCTCACTCACCTGGAGCAACCTCAGTGTCACTGTCTCGGGGCGTGCAGGGTCAGTACTACACGGTCAGCATGCCAGACTTCTCCATAACTCCACAGGTAATTAGTTACTATATGCCACACTAAGGGTCTCTTTCCATTAGGAATTTAGGCTGTTGTGATCACCCAATCTGAGTAACTAATTCAGGAACTACAACACCCATTAACAGCGCCTCTCAAGATTCTTCATGCTGTCATTTGTTTGCTCCAGGAAAAAATAATGCAGCATGCAGACATGAGTTATTTTAAATCTTGGGTTCTTTGAGCTCTAAGTAGTGCCAGAAGCATATGTATGTAGGAGAAGGATATAATGCTCTGCGAGTGAGGAATATTGAACGATTAATGGTAGTCATTGGGTGGGTGGGAACTTCTTTACTTCACGGGCTGGCTGCAGGATATGCTGAAGCAGGCTCCATAACTGCTATAATGGGTCCCTCGGGATCAGGAAAGTCGACTTTGCTTAACGCCATTGCAGGTCAATATCACTAAGGACATCTTTCCATGGGCTGCTGTGATCACAGAGCTTTCCATTAACTTTTTTCAATTAGCTTTTCTCACAGTCATCTCATAGCTGTACTCGTCAAGCATTGACCAATCTCACAAGCTATGAGAGTTGTGAGTCAAAATAAGAGTGCCAAATTTTTCAGAATTAAATTTAATACAGATTGCCAAAGTTTTCAGAATTCAAATTTTAACTGCTGAATTAAGAATCGAAATCTAAATTAATTATTCGACACTGAGGTGCCGAACCTGAAAAGGTACTATGGTAATTGTTCTAGTCTAAACTGTACAGTAGATATTGAATCAGAGAAGTTTATGTCTTGAACAGTTTTTGAGGAGGGAGGCTACAGATTGCTATCTTCAAATGTGCCTATTAGTTTGCAGGCATGTCAGCTGGAAATGCACAATATTTTCCTGGCAGGGAACTGCATCTTGTTGGAAGGTTTAATTGTCTGAAGGATGATGATGATGGTGTCCGATGGATGCAGGAAGGCTATCTCCAAACACCGTAATGACTGGGAAGATTATGCTCAATGGGCAGAGCAAGTCCACACTTGCCTACGGCCTTGCAGTACGTAGCTGCTGATCAGACATCTGACATCCACACTCATCAACAGACTCAATCTCTGATCATCTCATGACTGGCACCAAATTTATAAACCCAATTTCTTTCTTCTTTCTTTCATCGCTGTATATTGTAAATTAGCTAAGATATATATTAGGCAGCCGTTTCTAATTTCTTTGTTGTGCGTGCAGGGCTATGTAACACAGGAAGATGTTCTCATAGGCACACTCACAGTGAGAGAGACCATTCAGTATTCAGCAAGGTTGCGTCTTCCTGACAAACTCTCACCAAAAGAGCTGAAAGAGATTGTGGACAGTACCATAGTGGAAATGGGACTGTATGAATGCCAAAATACTCCAGTTGGGACTTTCTTTGTGCGAGGGATCAGTGGGGGTGAGAAACGACGCTTGAGTATTGCTCTACATATTCTTACTCGTCCTCACTTGCTCTTCTTGGATGAGCCCACAAGTGGTCTGGACAGGTTAGTGAATAACTTTACCTATTACTTATTTATGGAAGCTCCTTCAGCACTTGACTTCTATATTAAAATTTCCTCACAATATGTCTGCAAAGGGATCTCCAAATCACGAATTAAATTATATTCGAATCATTGAGCTCAGTCTTATTCTCTGTAAGGGAAGGAGCCCCCTTCTTCCTGGATTTGATAAGGGCCCAGCTTAGGTGATATAGCCCAAGACTGGGCCTGAATATCCAGGAAGACGCTCAAAGGGGTTCCTTCCCAAACATGACGAACTTGTTTTTAATTTCAGGAATCTTAGGAAATGGAAAATAACTGGAAAACAAAACAGTACCTTCCTTTTCCTAAGAGTCCTGAAATTTGAAATGTGAAGTTCACGACGTTCTGTCTTGGAAGGTGCATTGAACTATGCAGGTGAAATTTAACAAGTTCATTATGAGATGTAGGAAGCTGGAGACTTAGTACTTCTTGAAAGTGTTGTGTTGTACACTGTGAAGCATTGAATAATTCCATGTCTCTCATGTTGCGATGTACATCAAAGGAACTTGGAGAACTTCTTACGAATCCTTAACACTATGGGAATGGAGATCATCATGAGTTCAGACTTACTGTGAGATCATGGGTTGCAGTGCTGCAGCTTATTTTGTGGTACAAACATTGAAGAACTTGGCTAAAGGAGGACGTACGCTTATTTCCTCCATTCATCAACCAAGCAATGAAGTGTTTCAACTCTTTGACTCTTTGGTTCTTCTCTCATCCGGAAGGACCATATTCTTCGGAGAGCGGGAATCTGCTGCTGAGGTAGAATAATCTCTCAAGTTCTCCACTGGATGAAGTTCTTATGGTATTGGACATTGGTATATCATGAGTTCCTGGTATTGGGATGATCTGAAATTATGAGAGTTCATGTCTGTCTTTCTCTCAACTTGAAGGGTTCTATATCTTTTTTGTTGCAAGTGCAGCATTTTGCAACAGCAGGATTTCCTTGCCCGCCTCTCCGCAACCCATCTGATCATTTTCTCCACACTATCAATGCTGACTTCGATCAAGTCAAGAGCACTCTCAGAAACCTCACCAAAGTAAGAAGAAACCCCTTCTGATCCCCCAAAACTCCTCCAGTGTTCTCTAAATCCAAATCCAAATCCAAACCCTAACCTTTTTCTTGTGTTCTCTTGCTGGTTCTCACCATTCTGTGTAAAATTTGGCTAGGCCCTCTTGTAAATAATTGCCAAAGAATGCAAAAATGAAGTGATTTTTGTGATTTTCAATTGCCAGAATTTGACAGAACTTTAAAACTTTTTTCAGATTTCTGTACATGGTTTAAGTAGGGTAGCCAAAAATAGAGAAGGTTTTCAAATTTTTGTATGTTGATATCTCAATTATAGCCAAATTTGGCTGAATTTTCCTATGCATAATGGTTGCCACTTTGGCTACATCACGAAATTGACCAAAAAAACACTGGTTCTCAGGGTGGAACTTCCCTTACGGAAATGGATATGATGTCCGTATGTGTAGGGTGCAATGGATGTGGAGGTTGGCGAGCCATCGGTGTTTGGGAATAGTAGTACTAAACAGGTGGTGACAAAACTCTTAAAGGCGTATGAATCCAGTGAATATGCAGAAAGAGCCATTTCCAAAGTTCAGCAGATCACAACAGAAATAGTATGTACCTAATCTCATCATTTTTGTTCTCTGTTTTTCTGTGATTGAGGTTATTCATCCTACTCATTATTAGGTACTGATTGTGTTTGGAAGGTATTATTTCTCTATCCAAGTGTTAAATGGGATGGATGTGAATACCTTTCATTAATTATTAATGAATATGATAAATCTCAACAATTAATAAATATTTTATCTCCAAAAATTCAAATGAACAATTATGTACTTTATCTTGAATTGATGTAATTTTAAAATGTAAGTGACCTTCCAACTATGTACATCATATGCCAACAGGGTGAAAAAAGTATTGTGATACCGGGGAGAAGTGGAAGCCAGGCAAGCTTTGTAATGCAGTGTATGACGCTTACAAGACGATCTTTTACCAACATGATGAGAGATATAGGGTATTATTGGCTTCGCCTTGTTATGTACTTCTTGATCTCTCTATGTATGGGTACCATCTTCTGGCGAGTTGGTAATGACTACAACGCAATCTTGGTATGCAATAGTCACACCTAATGGCAAGCTCAAGTTTGTTTAGGAGAGGGCAAAATCTTTGCTTCCCCCAGATTTTTCTACCAAATTTGGGATACAGGACCATATAGATCTTATTCTTCCATTCATCCTTGATTCAAGAGCAGAACTTACATCCTTTGCTTTCAAGTGGGCATGCCTGAAGTCTGAAGTGCATATGTCAATTCATAATGTTTTGGCAAAATGTTTAGTTCAAGTGGAAATCGTCCCTGCAACTATGGATTTTGTGTAGGGTATGAACCAAGAAGGTGACTGTTCTGGGAATGCCAGCCCCGCACATGGCAAGAGCTGAGCAATGGACCAAAATTCCTAGAACAGCCCCCTTGGAGCTCCTCACCTAGTGTAAAGATCCAGTAAAATTTTGCTTTTAGAAACCAATAGTTGTGATTCATTTGAGAGAAGAGGAGCATTCCCATAAGGTGCCATCTGAGTCTGTCAACACAAAAAAATTATGCAAGGTAAGGCACCCTCCACATAGACCTAGAAAAATTCTACCAGTTCTTTACACATGGAAAGACTCGGCATTGAGGACAGAGCAAGCTTACAAGCTTACCAACAGCATATTAAAAATGGGGAGTGGTACCCTGCATAACCTGCAATTGGTTGAAACTAGTTACAAACAGTGAAAGCCACAGGAGCACACAAGCAAAATGCCCTCACCCCAACACACTAAACAGGGGACATACAGACCATAATCTCCCCATGTGGCAAAGTGTAAGCTAGGGCCCTGAAGGGCTTCACAGGTTTGAGCCCCTGAGCGAAAGGGCTGAGAACCTATGAACCCCTGAAGGAGATCCCTTACCTTGCATAAATAGTTTTTGAAAAAAATCAAGAACTTGCCAGCCTGGGGGAGTGGGTTACAGTCTGTGAAGCCCTCTGCTAGCCTGGAGAGTGGGTTACACTTTGTGAACCCATGCCCAGGCAGGTTCAAAGGTGTATGTACACTAAAAATAAGAAGGATTATTTTTTCAAAATGCTTTATGGTACAAAGATATTCCCTGTACAAATGCAGTTTCACTGAAATCTGTGTAAGTAATACTATCAACCACACTGGTCCCCTAATTGCGCAGTAGGATGTGCCCTAGAAAATACAAGATCTTGTATTTTCTAGGGCCAACATTACACATGTGAGACAAGGTGTTGGGTGAAGAGGGTCCTGGGTTTGGTTATGGAATATTTGCTGTAGGATTCATTGTAATTTAGTTGCTTTGGCTTTCACAGGCAAGGTCAGGTTGCATGGTTTTTGTTTCCGGGTATTTGACATTCATGGCAATTGGAGGTTTTCCATCATTTGTTGAAGATATGAAGGTGTGCTCATTTTATTCCCACATGACTTCCCTTTGTTGTATATACAGTTTTGAAAGTTTGGTATAATGACTCTTGCAAAATCCATAGAAGGTTGTTACCACAATGACTTTTCAGATTTTATTTTTTGAATGGTCAAGTGATTGGTACAATCATATTTGCTACCATGTGTAACTTACATGCGATATTAACCAAAAGGGAGTTTTCTATGGAATAATCTTGCAGGTGTTCTGTCATGAGAGGATGAATGGCCATTGTGGAGTGGTAGCATTTGTGATAGGCAACTTGTTATCATCATTACCCTTTCTCTTCTTGATTTCACTTGTATCTGGCACCATTGTTTATTATTTTGTGAAGCTGCACCCAGGATTCGACCATTATGCATACTTTGTCCTCTTGCTCTTTGCAGCCTTGACTTGTGTTGAGAGCTTGATGATGGCTGTGGCAAGTGTTGTTGGAGCCAATTTTCTGGCAGGCATTGTCATTGGTGCAGGCATTCAGGTGTGTGGCCCTGTTGTAGATTGTTTTGAAATTCCATCACCTAACTCCCCATGGTTCTTGTTTTGCAGCCATTAGATAGTTGCATTACAACAGCTTTGCATAAGGACTTCAAAATTTCTCAACAATTCAAAATATAGTATCCAAAGAAGCAAATCCTCATACTGAAGAACATTCAACAAAAGAACATATGAAGACTAATTAGTAACTACACATGAGTTGATCCAAGGTAGAACACCTTGAACAATGAGGTACTGTGGTGCATTAGCACCACAGAATTCGTAATTTGCTAATGATTTTTGGTATGCTCTGGCCAAAACTCATCTAGAACTGTGGTGTGATGCAGTTCTCTTTTTCAAAGAAAGAACCAGTGAGTAAGGGTTGGGCATATGGACCCTTAACAGGTAGTTCTCAGAAAAGTGAAAGAATTGGTCAAAGAACTTTCCTTGAACCACCAGTTCATTGAGGAAATCAACCAGTTCCTTGGAATTTTTTCAAAAGCCTGTGATTAATGGTTATTTTATTCTGATTTCCCCCCTAAAAACCCAGAACTGGGGGTTCTGCAATTTTGAAAATTTTCAAAAACTTGGAACCAGGGGTTAGAATAAAATAAAAAATTGTCTAATAGTGGTCATCACCACAGAAAGTTTGAACTTGGAAGATAAACACACTTTGATATTGATGCTCACTACTTGCTTGCCTGTACATTGGATCTACAGGCAATTTTCATCTTGGTTGGGGGCTACTTTCGTTTGAATGAAGATCTGCCAAAGCCAGTTTGGAGATACCCAGTCTCATACATCGCATTCCACACATATACCCTTCAGGTACAATCCACTAAGATTGCTTTCTGTTTCGAAGTCTCTGGTTTCTCAGCTTTTCATAGACTATTTTAATACTTGAAATTATTAGCAGGATGATTAAATCCATTTCCAGCAACTAACATGGTAATACTGCAGGGGCTTTTCAAAAATGATTTCCTTGGACTCACTTTCAAGAATATAGTCGTGAATGGGCAACCAGCTGGTCCTGATTTATCTGGGACCTATGTGGTGGAGGAATTATATGGGATGAAAAATCATAATGGACGGTGGATAAATTTGCTAATTGTTGTTGTCATGATCATCATCTACCGTCTCTTGTTCTTTTTTTTCATCAAGTTGAATGAGAAGTTTGGACTACGACTACGTGCACTTATACAGGCACAACCTTGTAGTATGAAGAACATGGGTGCACAACACACAAGAGATGAAGAATCATGTGACAAAGATATATGATTCTAGAGATTCAAGGACATACTTTAAGTCAATTTTATTTGTGAAGAAGTTTCAATTTTGAAATTACGGCCAATGGTTTACTTTAATTCAACAAGATATTGGGTCAACATGCTCTGGCCCTAAAATGCCCTTTGAAATTGTTTTGTTTGTGTATCAATAAGACAGTGTGAGGAAACTTCATGTTTTTCAAGTGACATGATATTCTATCAATTTTGAAATTACTAATAGGAATGCATGTCATATGCCAAGCCAATAGAATTTGGTTTTGAGGGGACTAATGGTAGGCATAGATTTTATCTTAGAATTGTTCTCTACCTACTTAAAACAATACAAATTTCACTTCAATTACTCTTCAACACTTAAAATTTGTGGTTCAATTATTCAAAACAATAATGGTAGACTATTTCACACAATTTCCTTCTTACAACTATTGTTCATTCTACTCAAATTCTATTTCCTTTTTAAAAAATAAATCTATGGTCAAAATATAGTTAGATTATATAAAGCCAAAACACAACAAATGTAGAATAAAATCCATGTTAGTTCATCATATCCACATTTCTCTTTTTACTCATAATTGAATCATATAAAAAATCTATGAGTTTCAAGGTAGAAATCAAAATTGAAAACATGAAAAATCTCTAATTTCAAATACCAACAAAAATCTGATATCATAATGTGTCTCCTTGTCTAACTTTTGTAGCTTTTTAAATCTTATTTTGTGTGTGTAAAAGAAAATCTTTCAAAACTCCCACAATTTTTTTAAACTACATTTTAAGTCACTTCCTTCCAAAAGTAATTCAAAATCAAATGTCCAATAGTCCTAATCCTATCCAATTCATTCACTACTTTGTTTAATCCCTTCCATTCTCCTAATCTATTCTACCTTGGTCGGTCATTGCCATCCCTCCACTCTGAATTTTGTCCTCAAAATCCTTGTTTTAATAAAAAAGTTCTTGCTTTTTAGATCATTATGTCAATCATTTATGGCTTGGTTTGTTCCTCTTAAATTACTAGTATCACTACTTGCACTTCAATATGTGGTCAAGTATGGCCCTTAGCTTTTACATTTACTTGAAAACTTGAATTTTGATATAGTGGATGTTGCTTTACATCCTTGGTCTTGTTTCTATGTATGCTCCACCACCTACTCCACACCTTCAACTAACTCCCTTTATGTGCTAGTATCATCTATTATTATTTATGTATTTTGCTATGAAGGTGTATGTGCTTGATCCTCAACTACCATAGTTGGAATATCCTATCCTCTTCAACTCAAATTATGTGGTTCTTTTGGTTGTTTTTCCTTGAATGTTGCAATGCATTTAGCTTTTTCCACTTGTGGTATAACACTAAATAGTTTTGAACTTTTTGGATTGTGATAAATAAAATCTGGAAAGGCTTTCTTGAAGGCAAATAAATGTCTTCTATAAACAACCTCATCCCTTCTATCGCAACCAAATTTTTTTGCACCTCTTCTTGGAACTAAACTTTTGCCAACTCCCAACATTCATTAGGCTCAACATTGGCATCATCCATTTGTTGTCTGGTACGTAATATTGAATAATATTATACCAAGTCATCATATTATTTTAATATGTTGTTAACATATGTTGAATCCAAATTCTTGTTCTTCTCTACCAAGTCATCTAACTTTGATTTGGTTTTGACCATCTCCTACTTTAATTCATTCACCTCAATGATTACTTACTCCTTGTCCTTCTCTACCTTTTGTTTACAGACCTATTCTCCTACAATCATGTTCTTCATTTGTAGAATTTGTACCATCATCTTTCCCACGATTTGATTTCTAATCTCATGTTCCTATAACCATAGTTCCTTCTTTATTTCCAAGCCTTCAACCTTATGCTTATATACTCTATGAATGCCTTTTAATATGCATGGTTTGTGTCATTCCATACCTCCTCTCTCTTCTTCAACTCTTGGCATTCCTTTTGTAACTTTATCCATTCCATCATCCTCATCTTTAACTCCTTATTTTTTGTGGTTAGTTGCAACATCTTGGCATTGACTTTCTCCTTTGTTGCCTTTTTTTGTTTCTTCCAAATTACTATATGTTGTTTGTACTCTTCATATCCTTCTTGCTCCTGCTTCATTTGTTGCAACAACCATGTTTTTCTCCCTCCATTATGGTTAATATGGTTTTTAATGTCTTAATTTCCAAACCCAAATTACCTATCTTTTGACTCACAATTGCCATTGCTTGAAACATTTTTACAATTTTGTTACTTCCTAATACCTCTTCTATTAGTTCCTTGACAAATTTGGGCATCAAATCTATGGTGTCTAAGCTTTAGACTTTAAAAACATTTTCTAGTGACATTCCCCTATCCTTCATCTATAAACCCAAATCCATATCCAACCCTTACCCTTCTATTTTGATCCTAATCTCTTCTATTGTAGCACTATGGTAGGTTGTCTAAAACTATTAAATGTTGAATCTAATACGACCATTTATTATTCCTAAGATGGATCTGGTTGTTGTTTTTCTATTGGTGGTTGTATAACTTATACATCCATTGGAGCTTCCTAATGGACCTCCATTTGTGCATGAAAATCATACAAATTGTCCACATCATCATACTATGTTAATTTTATAATGTTATTGTCACCATAAGTGATCCACTCCTTTCTGATTTGATTTGTTGTGATTACTCTTTCCTTTTTTTAGTCATGTTTTGAACTATGATCCCTTTGTGGTTTAAATGGAATATGTCTGGTTACCATTCCTAGAGTTATAATTCCCATTGGATTGGTACTTCTATGCATGACTTTTTAAGGCCTAGCATCTTCTCTTGACTTCTTCCATTATTATGATCTTTCTCCAACTTCATATGCGTTCTTCCTTTTTTATAGAAATTTTGGAGATCCCCTTGTTACCCCTTCCTACTATCCAAAACTTGTTACAACTCCTTAAATTTGTTGAACTTTTTTTAATTTACGTTTTTTTTGCTATGACCTTAGAATCCTCCTGAAACATATACTTAAACAATCTCTTTAAAACCAACATTGAATGATAGATTTCGTTTTTTTCTTCTTGCTTTCCCATTGTGTGCATTTTCTCCTACATCTTTGTCCATCTATCCATTCACTGCATAAATTATTGAACAAAATGTGTCCAACCTACCTCAATTCCCTTCTCTACCTTCATGAATGTTAATGTATTCTTGTTGTTCATGTAATTCACCTTCTCCCTCTAGTAAATCACAAATATAAATACAAGATATTTAACACAAATTAATAGTTTACACTTCTTAACATTCCACTAGTCTACATTTGTGTATGGAGGTTTAATATCATGTTTGAACAACAATTCTTCTACTAATGTTTTGGTCACCTATCCTTTGGATCCTCAACATAACCACTTTGATAAACACCAAAGGCATCAATTATTAATTGTTTGCTAATGACATACACTATGTTTCTCTTGCCAAATTAAATCTTAGATCCTTTGATCACAAAAGTATTCAAGAATTCTACTAATGCATCATGATTTGGTTCCTTCCACTCAATGGCTAAGAACATGACCAAACAACCTTACTAGCCCAAGCCTCTTCTTTCTCTCCCATTTCCTTCCACACCTCTAATCTTTCCACCTATTTAAAATAACTAACTCTATTTGGTTGGAGTAAAAATATATATGTTTTCATCTGGGATCCTAATTCCTCTTTCTACTAGAATTTTTTAATCCATTTTCCATTGAAGGTTTTGTTTGTTTGCTAGCACAAATCCTAGTAAGTTTCCCAAACCTAATTGAGATGATGAAGGAACTAGGAGTTGTTGTTTTGCCATTTGTGGCTACACCTCCTTCTATGTGATTTATCTGGTTTCACCAACGCTTGTTGCTTCCATGAATTCCTAAACTACACCAACACCTTCTTCTGAATTGTTGGACTCTTGAATCTCTTGAATCTCCATAGGTTTTTTTGTTATTGCATCAAGTCACATTGCCACTTTTGTTCGCTTTTTGAAAATTCCTCTACATAGCCTCTCCACTAGTGGTCTAATCATCTCTTCAATGTTTTTTGCACATCTAACTACTTCATTGATTTCTTCCGTGAATCATTTCCGTTCCTCACATTCTAATGATGATGGTGATGCCAAGGTCACCATATCCACACTTCTATCTTTACTCAAAATTGAATCATATAAAAAATCTATAGTTTTAAAAGTAGAAATCAAAATTGAAAACATGAAAAATCTATGGTTTCAAAACCAACAAAAATATGAAATCATATTATGTCTCCCTATCTAACTTTAATAGCTTTATAGGTCTTACTTTGTGTGTGTAAGAAAACAATCTTTGGGTGAAAGCACACTACAAGGGGGGTGCTTTAAGCAAGAAAAATGTACTATTTTTGGGTATATTTTGGTATGTTTTGGAGGCAATTTTTTTAATTACATCTAGCATTTTGATAAACATATAAAATGGATTTTGATATAAAGGCCTCCAACATAATTCTTGTCATCTTTCAAATGAAATTAATTTTTCAAAAAAATTATGAGGTTTATGTAGTACTAAAATAAGGCTTTACAACCAAACTTAATTTGTGGTCTTTGGGATTTTAAGCAAGAATGTCAAAAGTGTAGAAAGTATTTGATCTAATGAAATCTAAAAATTGAGAAAATATTTTTTGTAAAAAAATACACTATTACCTTACATAAATCTGCCAAAAATAAAATTTGAAAAAAACCATGATTTTGGTTTTTACTATTCCATTGGATGACCCCCCCCCCTTAGGACACGTGTCACAATATGAAACCCTTGACTTTAAGGTTGGGTTTCTTGCCATTAACAAGTTTTTGTTGCTTAGACTTCCATCATTCTCGCATGTTGTATTGTTTTTACTCTTGTTATGTGCTTGGATGTTATTCTGATTCAAATTGATATTGTGTGCATCAACATCTTGCATTTTTGGACAATATTCATTTTGTTGTGTTATTGACTACACCTAGTGCTCAACTTTCTACAACATTGTTCACTACAAGTGGAAATGCATTTGTTAATTCTCAGAGTTGAAATGGACATTATTGTGTATGTTGTTTGTGTTTATTTGTTTTTACTTTTGTATTTCTTATGTGCATTTGGAATTTTGTTTCTCCATTGTGTGCAAAAATGTTAATCAAATCGAAAGATGATTTTGAGGTTTGTGAGGGTTAATGTGACCTACCAACATTTTTACCATTTGCCACGTTAAGTTTCGATTATAACTTGTAAAGAGATCTCTTCATTATTGAACCTCTTCCATGGTTCTATATTAACTGTATAGATTGGGGTGATGTTTTATTATTTAAGGTTCCTTTTGAGGAGCATCCATCTAGCTTGAAGGCAATAGTCTTTTCTCCTTCTATGAGGTTTTTTGTTTTTAGGGATTTGACAATATGTGTAAGGCTTCTTGGTTAAAAAATGAAGACTTACCTCCACATAGGTGGTTGGTGGATACTATGTGAGACACATCCTATAGAAATGTAAAATGCATTAACAAGCATCTGTGCAACTTATGTGATTTGTCCAAACTATATGAAAATGTGGGGTATGTTAAGGAATTTGTAGGGTTTTTGTTTCTATCTTCTGGACTTATTTAACATCTTTCAATTTTGTGTGCTAATTTTTGCTCATGTGCAGGTTTTCAATGATTTGATGTTTGCCTAAAGGATGGGTTGTCAAAAGAATGTTGATAAAAAAAACAATGTCAAAAGGCCTAGAGAGGTAGAACAGATGAGGGCAATTACCAAGAGGTGAAGGTCTCAAAATGAATGACATGTTTGATGTAGGGCTTTACAAAAAGATATCGAATTGTAGAAAACAAAAATTGATTGAGCACTAGCATTGAACGAACAAATAGTGTCAGAACATGAGCAATACACCTTGCAACTATTGTTGTCGACTTCATTTCAAAAACATTAACAGTTTGTTTTGGACCTAAACGTAGAAAATTAGTGATGGAAAAAGCTCTTTTTCATGTCAAGGTTTGTGATGATCTTCTTGATTATATATTGCTCGCAAAAACTATTATTGTTCAATAAAAAGTCCTTGCTGGGAGGATGAAAACTTTAGATGAGAATAAACATTCTAATAATGGTGTTAACTTGCAACAAAACATGCACTATTGACTACCACTATAAATGTTCATAATTCATCATTAAGGAAGGACGTTGCAAGCCCTTGGTGTTCATCATAAAAACATTGTTTCAGCTCTATCAAGGCGAAAAATGATAGATGATAGTGGTCTTGCACTTTGGTCCTTATTTGTAATGAAAAAAAGGACTGATGGGTTACCTAAGTTGTTGACAAAAGCAGTCATTGACTAGTGGACTTTTAAAACTTGCGTAAATCCCAACAAGAGTGACATTATGTGTAAAAGATTGGAGCCAATGGTTTATAATGAAAAACCTATGCATTTTTTAATGGAAACTCAGCTATGGGTTTGAACTAATTTTTCTTTTGTTTTGATTTGTAGGTCTAGGAGTTCTCATTATTATGCTAAATTAGTTTCAAACGTACATGTGACTTGCTATTGAATTTTATAGTGTGAAGTTCATTGTTTAACATACCATGAAAGATTTCTAAATTACTTTCAACAATGTTCCAAAGTGTTTTGTTTTGTTTTAAGGAATTTAAAATGCACACAATGGCCACATATGTGTCCATTATGTTCATGCATAATGTCCATAGGTTGCATAGATAAGATCAAAATCTATACTAAGGTGATATAAAATGGTAGCAATTCATTCCATTTGTACAAGGCCTAAGGGTGCCTAGTAGTCAATTGAATTTCAATAAAAAGTCTACAAACTATCAATGGTTTTATTAGTGAATCATGTGTAGGATGCATGTATTACAAAGTCTTTCTTTTAAACAGGAACATACATTTGGTTCCATATGTATTCTTCTATAGTCTATCATGGTTTTTCAAGTTGCAAAAACTTATAGTCTACTAGTCCATCATTGCAAATAAAGTTTACTAATAATGTCCATTTGGTTCAATATGTTTTTTCATTGTCCATCTTACTTCTTCAAGTTGTAAAAACTTATAGTCTATTAGTCCATAATTGCAAATAAAGCTTATTAATGATGTCCATTTGGTTCCATTTGTTTTTTTTGTTGTCCATCTTACTTCCTCAAGTTGTAAAAAATAATATGTTAGTTCGTCATTACACATATTGCTTATTAATTTGTTGATTTGGTTTCCATATGTGTTTTTTTGTGCATATCCCATTTCCTCAAGTTGTAGAAAGTACCCTTTAAATTATCATTCATTCCTTTCCATTATTACCTTCAATGCATTGGAGTCTCTAATCTATCATGTATAGTGCAAAAAAGTCTATAGAATTTGCAAGAGATTCAAAACAAGGTAGCTAAAACAAATTGAATTGAATTTAAAGGAGTTGAAGTTTCTACTAGGATGTTGTTTAACATTCCAAAAGCTTAATTCATGCAAGTTCATTTACGGGTTCCTGAATAGTTGCAAGAAATATGTTTTGTTTGATTTTCACATGTGATACCTTTTAAAAATTCAGGTCATTTTGGGTAGTTAGAACCATGACACAAGACTTGCAAATCATAAGGATAGAATAATTTTGGAAGAATCAAGGTTTACAAGCTTGAAATTCCAATACCTCAATTTAGATTCTTTACAAGTTTTGTTGTTGTGACTATTTCAAATTGTTTTGCAAGAAATTAATTTTGGGAAGCTTGTATTAATAAAACATGATGTTTGTTTAGTTTTTAGGCTTGGAATTATGCCCATGTTGTTTGAATCTCACATGTGCGATACTTTTTAAAATTTTAGGTCATATTGTAGGGAAGTTGGAACCATATTCAAAACTCCCAAATCTTGGGAATATAATATTTTCAAACTTTGAATGTTTTGACCTACTTGAAATTTGAATAGCTTTTTGAATTCTCTACAAAATTGTTTGTTGGGACATTTGAATCTATTTTGTTTGATTTTTACATGAAGTACCTTCAACCTATTTATAGGTCATGTTTGGCAGTTGAAACCATGATTTAGGCTTTGTAGATAGGGACAAAATATTGTTCAAGGAATCATGCTTGACCTACTTGAAATTCTAGTAGGTAAATCCAAATTCTTCACAAATTTTATTGTTGGGATTGTTTCAAATTGTTTTGCAACAAATTAATTGTGGGAAGCTTATATTAGTAAAACATGATGTATGTTCAATTCTTGGGCTTGAAATTATGCCCATGTTGTTTGATTTTCACATGTGTGATATTTTTAAAAATTTGAGGTCATATTGTAAGGAAGCTAGAACCATGAAGCAAGACTCCCAGATCTTGGGAATATAATATTCTCAAACTTTGAGTATTTTGACCTACTTGAAACTTGAATAACTTTTTGGATTATTTGCAAAGTTGTTTGTTGGGATTACCTAGTTTCCATTTGCATTATTTGGAAAACACATGGTACAATGTGTATAAAATGTTCACATGGTTTGAAATTTTGATTTTGCAAATTTGCCCATGTTGTTTGGGATCCTATACAAGCTTTAATCAAATGTGAAAATGTTTGGAAAACCATTTCATTATTTTATAGTTGCAAAGGTTTAACAGTTCAATTTTTTTTCATGGCTATTGTCAACTTGATGTTATGAATGGTTCATTTGATTTTCCTTCCTGTTTTTAATTTTGGTTTAGTCATTATCATAAAATCTTGTAGGTAAGTACACATCTTTGGTTTACAATTTAACATATGTTTTCCATTTGGGCACTGCCATTACCCTTCTTGTATTTTCAATTGGTTTCATTTACCAAACACGAAGTGTGTTTGTGCATGCATGTAAACTAAATTTTTCTTGAAATTCCAAGTGTTTAATATAGGAGCTTGCATTGGCCAACGATCATTTGAGCTCTTGAAACCTTTTTTTCTGAAGCCAATGCGAGAGTGAAACACATGTGATTGTATATACCACGTGGAACTAGATGAATTGAAATTGGGATTATATAACATGTGAAGACAAGGCAATTATGAAAAGGTTTGTAGACACCATGAACACAAGGTGTGTGCACCTTGCAAAGTCTCTTACAAAAGCATTACATGTTTGTGGGAATCTATTGTTTGTCGAAAAAGTGATTTTGATGAATGGCACAAAAAAAAATGTATGTATGGAGATTGCCCAAATTGTGGTGTCCAGAAGTTGTATTTTTGTTTAGAAGAGGAAAATGGCATAGATGAACAACTAGTACAATGGAGATGTTATGCTTTTGGACAAACCAGATCAAAAAATGGGAAACCTTTTAAAAAATTAACCTTAGTCTACAATAACATTTCATCAGATGAATTCATTGAGTACTTTAATTGCACAATAATTTGGAAGGAATCTTCCAAAGTTATTTAACAAGAATTATATTCCAGAATAATTGAGAAAAAATATTTCAGAATAATTTGGAATTCAAAAAATTTCAAAAATATTTTGGTAAAATTTTGAAATGATAAATTTAATAAATTTAACTATTTTATATTAATATGCAATGGACAATCCTCTATTGATTTTGAATTTTTCAAGATGTTTGAGTTTTTTTGTTTTGAAACTCTCAATTTTAAAAGTCTTGTAAAACTTGTGTCATTCCAAAATCTTGAGGGAGAA
>Ga0209208_10005934_pt1 | contig 16925 bp, 14 predicted proteins | sample S1TSphfallax_3_FD_187694 | JGI IMG/M metagenome (GOLD analysis project Ga0209208, IMG submission 187694) | Host-associated microbial communities from peat moss isolated from Minnesota, USA - S1T2_Fd - Sphagnum fallax MG (SPAdes) (version 2) | ecosystem: Host-associated > Plants > Peat moss >...
GTGGATTGATTGAAATGATTCAGAGGAGAACTCCAAGGATTCATGCGAGAACTCTACTCATGTCTTCCAAATGCCCAAGAAAGAGTGAACCCATTTGCACTGCCCAAGAAAGAGTGAACCCATTTGCACAGCCCAAGAATAAATCAGCTGAAGCAGCAATTTACCCATCATGTATGGAGAGTCATCTTATGGAGGCCAGCATGATTGCAAAGCTAAAACTTCAGGTAAACACTAAGAAATTTGACAAATCTGCATCTCAAAACACAAATTGACATCAATGGAAGGTTTTGATTTCTGTTTACTAAACTCAAGATCTTGTGTTGATGTCAATTCATGTTTCTTCTCAGGTGCAAATGCAAGATCAATGCAAGATCTCAGGTGTAATGTTGTGAATGGAGTATCTTGAATTGGTAGTCAGCTCACCTTAACATTTGTAGCTGAAGACTCTTTGCGAGGCAATGGCTATTGGAATGCAATAAATTTTGATGCGCCTGCCCCCTTCACAAGCTGAATGTTTCCCACCCATCCAGCTGTGGTTTCTCCTTCACTCTCTTTGATGCATTTTTGGCATTTGTTGTGACTCTAGACTCCACGGCCCTGGAGCTCCAACCTGGGCATCAATGCACATCTCTCTTCTGAAGCATAAATTTGTCAAGTCATCACTCTCTCTCAGTTTTCAGGTACTTCCCAAAACTGCAACTTGCAATTCCTCTAGATGAAGACAGCAACCTACATTTGTCTCCCTTTTATCATCTTGCTCTTGTAATCACCAGTAGAATCTTTGACTAAGTACAATCTGATACAAAGTTTCTCTAAAGAAAACTCCAACAAACCCAAGGGAAGTACAAGGAAGAACAAATTGAACTTTCCAGATTCTAGTCTGCACACACTGGCAGTTCAGAAGAACCATATCTACACAACTTATCTGCAGGAAAATAGTTATCTGAATGTCTGGAAATCATCATCCCACATCTCTTTACTGAAGCATGATATGAGAGATCAAATTAAAGGAGAATAATTTGAATCCATGAGCCACCCCTTTGAAAGCAGATTGAATACTGGGTGTTCAGGTTCCAAAGCTTGTCTGGAAGCTGCACATGCTTAGTTCAAGCATCAGAAAGTAAGAGGTGAATGATTCTAACAAACTTTAAGTAGCATTACCAATAACAAAAATCAGTGAAGGTGTCATCACCACCTGTGCTGTCTTGGTCGTGCTGCAGAAAACCAACACAGATTGGATAGAGAGGAATGAGCTACAAGAGCCCAAAGCTACATGAGTTTGGGCCCATAATAATCTCCTCAAAGGATGAAGTCAACACAGATTGGGATCCGGAAGGAAAGCCATTCCACCTGAGAACACCGCATCTATCAGATCAGATCTAAGAGTGGCCTGCTGAAGCAGATTGGTGCACATTTGGTGACTAAATTCAGCTCTTTCAATTGACATGAAAGTCACATTGAAGTGTATAAAAAAACCAACATGAATCACAATTGCACTTGCGAAGTCTAAGAAACTTCACCATACTCTCAGCCAGCAATCCAAGAAAGGGCTGAATTAAAAAAAATTCCAATGTACATACAAGCAAGAATACTGAGTAATCTTTAGTCTTGTTGGCCTGCAAAGAAGTTCTGGTCCCCAATTCATGGCTTCCACCATAACAGGAAAGAAGATTCTTTCCTCAAACAACTAACTACCTATTTCCATACCATCATGGCTCAAACCATTCCAGCAAATGCAGGGTTGGCCAGTTCTCTTCTCAACAAATGTGACAGCGACTGGGGGAGGAGGAGACATGCTTTGAAGCATGTAAGTCGATACCCCTGTAAGCCACACAAAAAATGTTTGAACAAAGACAGAGAGACAAAAGCATGAATGTAAAACAAAACCAAAAAAGAAATACAAACTGCGAATCAAGAAAAGTGCTGCAAGAGTAGTATCCCTTACGTACACACACACACACACACAGCTAAAAAAACTGCTCAACAGAAAGCCAAGTTTTCAATCTCTCTCTGCCAATGAATCACCATGATGAAAGACAATGATGAGATTCTTTGGTGTACAATTTGTGAGATGTGTTCACATATGATCCACAACAAAGCAATAACAAACAAGTGTGCCCTACGATTGATTTGTTGCGTAATAGTGGCATTTCTTCTCCAGATCCGCCTTGTTTGCTCCAACAATCTTGTCAATCTGCTTCCCATCCTTGATGAACAAGAAGGTTGGCATTGCTCGAATCTCCCACTCAGTAGTCACCTCCTGCACAATGGTAGCCAAATTGCTTCTTGGATATTTCACTACTAGTTTAACACTCACACACACAAACAAAACCCACAGCATTTGCACCACCAGCTAAGGAAAGGAATCAACCTTCTCCTAACACACACACACACAAAAAAGAAACCCCTTTCACCTAAAAAAAATAGCTTAACATTCTTGCATATATTTTTGCAATTGGACACCAGAAGATGGCAGTGGTGACTAACATGTGGTTCAACAAACTTGGCAGAAACAAACATGTGAGAATCTGATGCACATGTCTGAGAGAAGCATTTGATTCTGATTCATGTTGCAAAGAACAGAAGATGGTGGTGGTGATCAGAAACATGCGGTCCAACAAACTTTGCAGAAACAAACAACATGATGTGAGAATCTGATGCACATGTCTGAGAAGCATTTGAATTTTCTTAATCTGATGCACCTTGCAAAAAACAGAAGAGGGGAGTGGTGGTGGCAACAAACTGTGTGCATCCAACATGTAAGAATCTGATGCACATGTCTCAGAAGCATTTGGTTCTCTTTGATCTGATGAACCTTGTAGCAGTGCACTTCCAAAAGTTGGATGTGTAAAATTGTTTCAGTCCTCAAGTCACAAAGTACCAAAAAAACAGAAGTTCTGGAAAATAATAGAAGAAGAAGAAGAAGAGGCTGTGGTGAAGAAGAGGTCATGGTTGAAATCAGAGTTAGCAAGGCAATGCCTGCTTGTCTGTGATCATGGATATTGAAGAATAAGAAGTTCAGAAAGAAGAAGAAGAATCTCACCTGGACTTCATCAACATCAACCTTGAGGAAGATGAGAATGTCATATTTCTTGCTCAGGTCTGAGAAAACTGGAGCCATAAGCCGGCATGGTCCACACCAAGTTGCTGTGAAGTCTACCACAATCTGTGGACAACAGTAGTTGTATCTTTGTATGTTTGAGAACCAGAACAAAATGAGAAGAAGGCAATGGTTACTAGGTACTCTTCAGACTTCTTTTTCTTCTTGCCACAAGTTTGTTTTCTTGTTAAAAGACATATGGACAAGAACACGGAGTTGAAAATTGGATTGAGAGAGAGAGAGAGAGAGAGAGAGAGAGAGAGAGAGAGAGAGAGAGAGAGAGAAGAGAGATTCGCTCACAATTTTGCCACGGCTCTTGGCATCCTCGACCTTGGTCTCCCAGAGCTGCTTGCTGTTCACCACATGCACATTGCCATGATCACCAGCCATGGTTGTTGCTCCAAGACACAAGAGTAGTGCACACCCCCTCCTCTTCCTTCCTTCCCTCCTTCCTGTTACCCTGGCTGAAAAGAACCACAAGAAGAGGAGCAGCGTGGGAGGAGGAGGAGGAGGAGGAGATACATGGAAACACAACCGTTGTTGACGATTGTGCGCACAACAACAAAAAGCGAGAAAACCAACCCTGTTCACACCTTCTTTTTCTTCTTCTTCGTGTTTAACCCTAACCCTAAACCGTTTTCTTCTTCAACCTTCTTCTTCTTCTTCGTGATGGTGGTCTGACACTTTGTGGGCGATTCTCATAAGGTTATGATTGATGCAATACTCATTGTAATGTTCTCTTCAAAGTGTTGTGGAATTTTTTTTTTTGGTTTGAGTAAATTCTGGATGCGTTCTAGTTGAAGCATCCTTCTGATCAAATGGGAAGATGACTGTAGTCATGATGTGGATCTGGACAGTATTATATACTAAGTAGTGGGACATGTAGTAGTGGTCAGCTTGTTTTGGGTGCCACTGAATTCTATTTCTAGCATAGTTTGTTGGAAGAATCAACCAAGATTCAACTCGATAACATATGTATGATTCATCAAGGGAGAACAGGATGCTCCCAAACCAAATGTTATGCACATTGTGAAGTTTTTGGTAGTGCTTTACGTTTTTGAACCCTTAAGCACTTGTGGTGTACTTCTTCTGCCAAACTCTCACAAACCCGCTGCAACTATTGGATCACACTCCTCAACTGAGAGAGGGCTTTATTGCAAGCATTATGTAGAGAAAGAGGACATGTCAAATACTACTCTGTGCCTCTCTCTTACTATCAACACTTTGTTGGCAATTGGTGCTTTTTAATGATCATCAACTAGAGAAGAAACACCTTTGCATGTTTTTGTTTGTTGATGATTCCTAGAGGAGGACATCTCTGTACCAAAAACTTTGGAGGTACAAAAGAGAGAGAAGTGGTAAATAAGGATTCAAAGAACTGAACAAGATGTGATCAAAGCAATCAAAAGGGAAGAGAGGAACTAAAAGCGAGAGAGAGAGAGAGGGAGAGAGGGAGAGAAGGGGAGTGATGGGTATATGAGAAAAATGAATTGGAGGCACATGTATCAAGACAACAACTACAAACATACGTGTAGGATAAGGCCTGAGGTCAAGGGCATTTGCTGAAGAAGGGCTTTGCATGAGGCGGTAGTTGAATATGCACCTGCTTCTGGTAATGTCTTTGAGTGGGGGCCTTACCCATGTACAGACCTGTTGAAATTTGTGAGAAAACAGAAGATGCCTCCAAAAACTGGGAGATGGAAAGACGAGAGAGAGAGAGAGAGAGAGAGAGAGAGCTCCATTAAACAGAAAGCCCTTCAAACCCCTCCCAAGTGAAATTTTAGTGTAGAATTGTGCCATTTGAATACACTAAAATGATTTCCACAGGTCTTTATGAAATGGGTGAGGGGTGGCGCAACATAATAACATACACTAATTAATTTTTTGGAGAGTTGTTAATCTAGTGACAGATGATCAATACTTGAGAGCAATGTGCACGCCCATTATGGGTTTGAGGGCTTTTTTTATTGCAGCCTGAAAGGCATCAAAACAACCAAAAGAAGAAGAAGAAGAAGAAGAAGAAGTTGAATGAAATACAAGACACATTTCTACCCAGACAGAATAATTTTTGGGAAATATTTCACTTCTGAAGAAGATGTCATCCTCTCTTCAATTTGAGAAAAAGAAAAGAAATGGTGTAAATCCCTGGTCTTTCCACACATGGTTTAGAATAGAATACCGTTGAATGATGATCACTGTCCCCGCCCACAAACGTCCAAAAAGTCCTTTTTAAACACTCAAAGACCATCTATTTCTTCACATCTGGACGAGTAATAGTCACTGTCCAAATAAAATCCATAGTAGAAAAAGAAGAAGAAGCTTTTGAAGGGGTTAAAATGACCACTGCAAAATGGACCATCAATACCGGAGTGCAGCAGGATTTTTTGCCCTATCCTGCTGCAAAGAGTTAATGAAAAGGGTTGTTTTGCAGGTGTGGGGGTGGAGATGCTCAAAATCTTCTTACTTCAGCCTTCAGGACCAGGATACAAGAGATCTTTTATTCCTCCTCATATCCACACTTTTGTCCTTTTGGCACAAGATCTCACCAAAGACAACAACCCACATACATTCTGGGGAATCCAAGCCTCCCTTTTGCAATAGGTACCCCCTTAACCCTGGAACTAAACATGGATATATATATATATATATATAAAATTCTTTTGGAACTAAGGTTCGGATCCAAACATCCCAGCATCATTCTAGAAAGTCTTGTCCACACTCAAAAGTTGGAAGGAACTACATGAATAGTTTTAGAAAACATTCATCCACTTTTGCCTCTTGACCCACACATATTTCATTCCATATAGAGTATAATAATACACTATATAGTGTATACTATGTACTATACATTGCATTATATATAAGTATATGCATATGTACCCAGTTTTCCCCATGATAAACCCAGGGGATGCTGAAATTTCTGGAAAGGTTGAAAAACTAGACCCTTCTCCTGTATGATTCTTTTTACAATTTGAAGTGGATGATAGCCTAGTGAGTACCTTATGTGGAGGGTAAAAGCCCCAAGGTGGGGACATTCCCAAAATAAGGGGCCTATGATGAGGCATTAGCTTGTTCTTTAATTGTTATAAGGTAGATAGGTACTTGGGGTGCTAGGTCCTTATGTGTAGGGTAACGCCTTGAGGATTGGGGTGTTCTCGAAATAATGGGTCCATGATCTCTAGCCTTGGGGGGCTTGTTATTTTGGGAATGTGCTAGCCCAAGGTGTTGCTTTGGCTTAAAACACAACTAATTTTTACTATTATTTATTTATATTATGATACCCAACGAGTATTGGACAAGTACCCACTATGTATCATGATAAAAGAAAGTAACGTGGGAATTTTGAAAAGTGAAACACTTGCCTTTGTGGGCATTTTGCTTTTTAAAATGCTTGATGACACATTGTTGCATATTAGGGTTGTTAGAAATGATGTGGCATGCCCATTTTGCATTCATCATCATCATCATCATTTCAGTGGCTATCCAAACATGTTAGTTTCATTTATAAGGTGGGACATGGACAATTTTTATATTCAATCTACCCCTTGGATGCACGATGATCGAAAATGGATTCAATTGTCATATTTCAATCAACCCAATTTTGATGACTAAAATCTTCCACTCACCACAATTTGAGCAATCAAAATGTTTTAGTTGTCAAGGGTTTGACAATTGATCAACCCATACAATTTGTGGTAATCAAAATAGAATTTGGTTATCTAATTAATGATGGATTAATCTCTATTGTTCATTTAGCAACTAATTTTGGAGCACTTTTTGGTTGTTATTTGGGCAGGTTTCTTTAGTAGTTGGTAATCAATTATGGGCACCCATTGGCAATTGAAATTAATCTGATCATTGTTGGAAAAATGGTTAACTTTCTAAAAATAGTAACCAACCCACTTTGCTTGTGGGGTAATAAAAAATGAAGTGTGCATTATAAATTCACTTTCTTTTTTGAGGTGTGTGCTTTATGTTGTTTATCAAGCAATCATTATTATGTACCTTGGGAAAGAGGGGTGAAACATTTTATGAGATTTAAAAAATAATATGTTTCATTTTTTTGTCTTTTTTTATAAAAAAATTTGGGTTTTGTGTTTTTGATTGCACACTTAGAACCATTGTTTAAAACCTCATGTGACCTAAGGAAGTTGAAACCTTGGGTATGTCGGTGGTTTTGTTGGTCTGATCTTTTCGCAAAAAAATGAAAAACTTTAAACTTTGACCTTTTGAAATCCTAGTTGTTCATAACAATTAGTGTTTGGAAGGTTTTTAAGTATCCTAAATTAAAGTGATGTTGTCCAACTAACCTTTATGGGAGCAATTTGACCTTAGATCTTTTATTTCACACATTGGTTGATTCACATGGAAGGCTTAATATTGTGCCATCACAAACCATGCAAAAGTGAAATGTCTCGAGGTGAAAGCACTTCATCAATTCATTTTGAAAAACAATAAAAGCTTGTGGTAGATGATTTAAACAGATCATCACATGATAGTTTAAAAAAAATTTCTTGGATTTTTTCAAGAAGATATGATTGAATACCTTGATTGTGCTTTTGTGAGCAAACAAACATTTGGCCTAAACAAGTACAAATAGGTCATAGAATCACAATTTTAATGGAATATAAACAGTTCCATGGAATATTTCAAATTGTAGAGTATTCCAAGGTTTTTAAAGTGATTTGAATGCAAGATTAAACATGTGATGTCAAATTTGTTGCAAGGGTTCAAAATTTTTAATTTAATGAAAACAAAGGTAAATTAAAATGTGGAGGTGCTAGAATTGTGGGATAAGGTGACATGGTGCACCAAATTTAACAAGAATTTTTCGAAGAAGGCATGATTAACACCATGGATGGAAAAAGGAGTTTGAAATTTTCTTTCCCACATAGTAAGTTAGGGTGTCCAATGGATTCCAAGAATAATGAATGTGCTGCCTTTGTCAAGTCATAACACCATGGATGGAAAAAGGAGTTTGAAATTTTCTTTACCACATAGTAAGTTAGGGTGTCCAATGGATTCCAAGAATAATGAATGTGTTGCCTTTGTCAAGTCAAACACCATGGATGGAAAGAGGAGTTTGAAATTTTCTTTCCCACATAGTAAGTTAGGGTGTCCAATGGATTCCAAGAATAATGAATGTGCTGCCTTTGTCAAGTCATAACACTATGGATGGAAAAAAGAGTTTGAAATTTTCTTTCCCACATAGTAAGTCAGGGTGTCCAATGGATTCCAAGAACAATGAATGTGCTGCCTTTCTCATGTCAAAGTAATCAAGGTGGTTATGGCATGGTGTGTAGAGTGTGGATTGAAAGGTTTGATTGCATCCCAAATACCACTGAATTAGTAGGGAAAACACCCAAAACAAATGATAAATGGGAAACACACAAACAATGTTCAATAAAAGCATCAACTTGCCCATGTGAACATCTAGGTGTCATCAAGGTCCTTGCTATTCGTTTAGAAACCATGGAAGCTTACACATTATGGTGGAATGGGGGCACATTTCGAGAAATGTTGGATTACAACATGAAGTATTCACATGTTATGGATAATTGAATGTTATTGTGGAAAAAAGGTTTGATGTGGTATGGCAAAGATGACCTACCATCTTTAGGTGAAATCGTGTGAAGATGGCATGGGCATTCATGAACATCATGAGTGTAGTAAAAAAAATGTGATTTTGCACAATGATTTGTCAAAGGACATCATGTTGCATTTTCCATTTGACAAATGTTGTCATTGGTGTGTGTGATTGCTGTGAAAATAAACACATGCAAGAGGTGACTCCATCTTTGTATGCTTTTGTTAAGGAGCAAGATGCCATTAATGAAAGAAAAACATTTTGGTGGGTGGCCTTTATTTATTTTTTATATATGGTGAGTTTAGAACTGTAAATTCCTTTCGGCATACAATGAAATGACACCAAATTTTTTTGATGTTTGAAGCATATTTGATGGGAAAGTTTACAAATGTCATATGGGATAAAAACTAGGATGCAAAATTATTTTTTGGGTGATTCAACCAATATGTTTGGCAAGGTCATTCATGATATGTACAAGGTGAATTTAGAGGTGTGAAGAATCATCCATCATGCCATGTGCACATTGGTGGAGCTTCCATACAACTGGATTCCACCTAAATTCTTTTACCAAAGGCAACCACAAATTGTTTGTAATTGGTGCATATGAAATTTGGTGTAGTTCATATGAATTGTTGAAAGTAACATGTTTTGGATGTGTTGACTTAATCAAATAAACTTTTGTTAAAGAATCATGATATTATGTGTGATTATTTTTGAAATTTGAGTAGTAGTAAACTTGTCATTGAACATTACTAAATTTTCATGAATTTTGGTTCATTTGCATTGATATTGTGATTTTCTTTATACACATGTTAAGGTTATACATAATATCATACATCCCATCATTTCATGTCCTCAAAATATTTCTTTGTCAATATTTTGACATGTCAGAAGATCCATGTGTTTATAGCAATATACAAAATGTTTTAATGAAAGGTCATACACATCAAATAATGGAATAAAATCAATAGATATTCATTTGAAGCAATATTTTTTTGATGCAAATGAAAGCTTTCCACTATTGTTTTTCATTTTTTGGTATTAACATTTTGACAAAATTTAACCAAAACATAACAAATTTGGTTAAATTTACATTCAAAACCCACAATTTTCCTAACTTTCTTGGTTTAAAATAGTAAAAATTTGCCCAAAAAACATTGAAGCCATGCCCATTTATTTTCCTTCACCATAGTTTGGTCATTATTCATTATACGATGATTGTTGTTTCAATTGCCACAAGGTTTAGGGTGATTGAACAATGCAAATTTCAATCACCTTAGACCTTATTTTAGGTAGCTAGATTTGGGTTATGACATTATATTGACCTTATTTGATGTTATGCTAGGTAACATTAAAATTCAAATCAATTTTTCAACATTGTGACATATAAGGCACCTTCAATTCTCATTGCCACAAAACATGGAATTTTTTCATGAAATTCAAAAAAACTAAACAAAGTTATGTGATGAACTTGTTTTGAATACATGAATTTGATGAGTGGTTTTTTCCTTTCTAAATAGATGTCAATTTCTCTTGGACTTTCTAAAGTGGCTTCATAAGTTCTAACCACTAGGTTATCATGTGGATTAATCTAAACCTTTGCGTATAAAAATTGGAAAAAAGCCTTAATTGACAAACACTTTCATATGTCCAAAAAACACCACTCAAACCTTGAAGTTATTCAATTTGGGATGAAAAAGTCATATTATTAATGACGTTTCACAATATTGGTTATATACAACCTAGATCCAAAGGAAGCAATCTTAAAATGGACTCCCAAAATAAGGACATGTAGTGTTTGAAAACTTTGAAATCACATAATTCCGTTGAAACAAACATGCAGGAACAATGTCTTGTACATCTTGTAGAGATCTTTTCAATTTTACATCGCTTGTTTCGCTTTGAAGTCATCTGACCTTGTTTGAATGGTTGATAGTCAAATTACCAAATTTCCTTTTGGCCCTTCTTTTGACCATAGTTACTAACTCATAATTTTAAATGAAAAAGGTATGCTCATTTTTAATATTTACATTTCAAAAAAATTCTAATAATATATCGGGGCCCAATTTGGATCATGTATAATATTTGCATTGTAATCTAAAAAAAATTCAAACACTATGGAGACTTGAACTTCTCAAGCTGATTCTCACTTGGGGAGTGCTTGAAACTCACCTTCATTGCACCCTCGCACACACACATTTGTGAATGCAAAGTCCTCACCTCAAAATTCAATTCAAGCACACTCCCAAACTGGACCTGGGTTAAGTAGAACAAAACCCGAATTTAATTTTTTTTCAAGAACCTGACCAGAACTGAAACCCAGGTTCCATTTTGTTGTGAAACTGGAAACCAAGCCATTCTGATTATTTTTGAAGAAGCCCAAAACCGAAGATTCTTCAGAAAAGTCAAGAACCGCCAAACACTGGAACCCCCAAACCCAAGCCCCCAACCCAAGTTAAGAAACAGAAAAAAAAATCCCTTTGCATTTCTAAATCTGAGAAAACTCCAACTCTTGAACCATCCAACAAACCCACCCACCCACACAACACCGAATATACTTCTTCTATTCACTTCTTCTATTGACTTGATTGAATTGTTGGCCTTTGCCTTGGTAGGCAAGGATATTATTGTGTTTAGATTCATTATAGAGTGGAAATAGTAGCTTAAGGGATTTTTGTAGGCCCCTAGGTAAATAACCTGGTCTATTTTTACATGAAGATTTTTGAAAGATGATATATTTTGGTTTGTGTTGAAACTTGAGATTAGTTATAGAGTGTTATAATATGTTGAAGGATGTTTGTTGGTTTCTTTTGGAGGATTTTTTGAAGATTATATTTTAGTACGGTGAAATATTTTGAGTTTCCATAATTCTTCTTCTTTTGCCTTAAGACACTTTTAAATGTAAATGGCAAGGCCACAATGTGAAACACCCCCTTCTTCTTCGTCTTCTTCTTCTTCTTCTTCTTGCTGCTACAGCATTGTATGGCAAAACAAACAAGTTATAAAAAGGCTTACAGACCAATCAAAGTGGGGGCTTAGTAAGACTCAGGAGAGAAGGTACCTAGTAGCTAAGTATAATCAGCCAGCACCTGGGTAGGAAAAGATTCCCAATACCCCAAATCTGAACAAGCTCCAAACCCACCTTCCCAACAAGGGAATTGGCATAATTGTGGAATCATGAGAGTTCTATGGTGGGTTTTTTGGCATGTATACTAATATATATATATATGCCCTATAAATACATTGATTCATTCATTCACTGAATGCCACAGCAAGGGCATCATCCATGATCCTGATGATCCTATTAGGTTAACATGTCAAAGGGAAGGACAAGAAATCATGGGATCTCTCAAATTTCAATAGTGTAGTTGAGCTTATTATTTGCACATTTAAGACAAGTTTGTGAACTATTATTCTCCTTCTCACCCAAAAATAATACCTCTTTGCTGAAAACCCTAAACCCTATTTCAGTACCCTATGATGGTATTTTGTAGTTTCAACACAAAAAGCCAATTCTCATCATGTGCATTATTATTAGGGCCATGTTGAACCAGCATCATCTAAATTGGACCCTGTTTTTTGTTACCTTCCCCTTCTTTCTTTCAGAGTAAAGGGCGTCTTATAGAGCTAAGATCTAACTAACAAACACAGGGAATGTTAATTTTGGACTCAGACACCCTGACTTAGTCTAAGTATGAGATATTATTATTTATAATGTAAAGAGGTAACCCTAATTTCTTTGGGGGTTTTTACCATGGTACTGGAATAAGTACTGGTTCACCCAATGGGAGGAAAATTATACCTATGTGACCTGAGTTGGGATCACCAAACCACAATGCCTCTTGCCACATTCTTGGTACCATTGGAAAGCCCTACATACATGAGTAGGGGTGCACCAATTGGTTTCATAATGTTTTGATCTATGGTGGAGAAGTTATTGAATATTCAACAATTTTTTTTTTCCTCCGCAGATTTATTTAAATCAAAACTAGAAAATTATAGAAGAATTTGGGCGCACTCTTAGTATTGTTAAAAAGCCCTCAGTGAATAGGATTTAATGAAGTTAATTTATAAATTTTTAGACTTAAGGTGTGGGAGATATTGAATTTTGAGTAGTTTTTTTTTCTTGGAAGTTCAATTGAATTACAACAAATGGTTTTGAAAGGAAAAATTAGTTGGGTAATTAATTCACACTTGGGGGGTCAATTGCACATGTTATAGTAATACACATGTATATTTAGGTATATAATTTACATTTTAACATGGGCACAAAATGTTGATACCTAATATACACCCTTATGTTTTTTTACATGCATACCTTCATCCTTTTTAGTTTTAGTGTAGAAATAATTAAAATGTATCATTTAGTAATTTAAAATACTAGGTAGCAAGATTGAATGGTAGATTGACCTTGTCAATTATGAAAGGTTGTTGGTGTCCCTAACCCCACCACTAAGTGTACATATAGCACAAAGTAAAAGGGTTAAATAATCTATTATGGTCTTTTATTGCATTGTTTGTGTATTCATGGTATTATATCGCCTAGGTTGTCCATGATCTTTTGATGTTAAATTGTAGCTTTGAGATTTTTGCATGGCCATAATGTGTGGAAGATATTATTGAGGCGAATTGTTAAAATGTTTTTATTGTCTTTTTTGGAATGAGTCTTGCTCCTTTGCAATGTTTTCTTTGCTCTCACACAAAGTTTTCAACCTTCCATATGCTTTACCTACACTTTTGTTTTTCCTTTGGTTTTTTCACAAGCCTTACATGGATTTGAAAATCAACAAATTATGTGGATTATTGAATTATTTCACATAGAAATTTAGAATAATGAACACTTTTTTTAAAGAAAGTTTTTGCAATTTTTTTAATGACCTCACCTTTATCAAGATCATTATTCCAAACAAGAATGAACAATTAAATGGTTTAAAAACATGTGAGTAAATTTTTTTCATCAATTTGACATTATGTTTGAAAAGATAACTCGTACTTTTTATTTTTTACTAAGGTAGCTTATGTGATTGGCCTAAGTGTGAACACATTGAAGGTTCAATTGATTCTTCCTTCCAAACCCAATTTTTACATTTTTTTTTAAAATTTCAGCAACAAAATCCATTCAAAAATATATATATTTTCCACATTTTAGCTCTAAAAATTCTGAAATAAGTTTTATTGAATTTGACTTGTGTCAATAATTTCCAACAACACCAAGAACACCCCTAAATTTGAATATAGGTTTTAGTTTTTATTTTATATAATTTTCATTGAGAAAATGGTTCAATAATCAATAGCTTTCACATGCTATAGGTCCAATTAGTCTCAAACCGAGTGGATGCACCCCTACTCATCAAATTTTTTTCAAAGATATCAAGAACGTGACATGAAGCGTTCTGGTTTGGGAAATCTCAATGTGATAAAATAAAAAAATACAAAACAAAATACCTTCATAAATAGATTTTCATCAATTTAAAAATAAGTTAAGGTTGATTATTGATTTTTACAATATTCTAATGTCACCATATTAATGTTCAAAGATAACATCACAACAATTGAGTAGGGAAAATTTGTGAAGGTGGTTAATATTTATGAAGATAATTCAACTCATAAATATTACAAAAGTTGTAATGAATTAAATTTGATATGAAGGGAGTTTAACATTTGACATGTAAGTTTTGTATTTCACTAAAGTGTTAGTAGTAAGATTGTTACAAAAGGCCAAAGCACAAAGACAAAATTTTGATTAAAAAATAAGTTTCATAGTCAATGGTTGTAATGGGTTAGCTAAAGGAATAATTCAAATTTTGTTTTAAACATTATAACCTTATACATTATTTTGGACTAATCATTTCATAAAATTGTAAATGACTTCATTATTTCAATGAAGAAAAATTTATCAAGTTTTTAAAATAGTTCCAAAATAATCAATTTTTACAATTTGGGTTAAATTTTTCTTGAATAAATAGAAAGTGAATACCAAGCTTTATATGTTCAATTTTAGCATGAAAATGTCTTGCCCACCTAGGTTGTTTAATGATGTTATCCAAACTTGCAACAATTATCCACATTGGAACCATTTAGTCCTTAAATTCAAACAAATTTTATTTGGACTAAATAAGCCTTTGAAGTGGCAATTGGGTTGGGTTTCAAAGCCATTTAAGGGGTCAAAAGAAGGTCCCTTTTAGATTAGCTAACTCAAAACGAAAACCAAAGTTATGTTCCTAGTTGCTAGGTGTATGCGGCCCATTCCATAATGTGTAATCTTTTTTTCTCTATAAACACATAAATGAATGTATGTCATGATGTACACTTCATACTTATTGATGGTATGAAATGTGAACATGAATGGTTTGTTGGATTTGTGTAGGGTAATGAGTAAAGACCAATAATGGGGTTTGTTCTAGGAATGAAGGCTTGGCATTAGTTGGGAATCTAATGTGGGATTAAAATTGCAAAAATTGTCGAGTTTGAGGTCCTAACCTAGCATAAAGATTTGGTAGATTTCAACTTTTAAAACCAACGATTTTGATTTTAATTTGAAGGAGAGGAGGAACTTGCATGTGATTCCAATTCCAAAAACCACCCCATTTAAGGTCCTTGCCTGACATAAAGATCCAATGAAATTTGATTAAAAAACCTCTTGTTATGCATAAGGTGCCTTTTTTGTTGAGGTATTGTAACAAAGGAACAAGGTTATCTTCACCTTTCAAATACTCATAACATCCAATGAACAAATGTATAGATCATACATCATACCCTCATTGAATCCTATGTCTTATTCAATTCAAAAACATTTCACTATACAACTTGCTTGTGTAGATCCCCATGGACCAAGGCATATTGTTATTATATGTATATTACTTGAACTAAATTTCTAATCATGATGGATGGAAATGGTGGATAAAATCTTTCCAAATTTCTCTTTGTTGGCTACCACGGTCTCACTTAACACCAATCCACAATTGACACCCCCCTTTCTCCCATAGATTCATTCAGGTACTTTTGAAAAGAATCAACTAAATATAAACATCCTAGACATATTAACGTCAACTTTACTACCTTTGGAAAATTCCAACATAATATCCTTAAGGTTCCAAATGAATTGTCTCACTTCCCTTAAAGTTCCTTTCATAGACTTGAATTGATGTTTCTTCAAACTAGCTTAAGTTGCCCCTTATGGATTATCATCACTTCCACCATTTCCATTCACCTTTATTCATGATTTGTAAAAGAACTATTCTCTAATTCCAATATGTAGCAGAAAAATAGATCTTAGAATGAGAGATTACATGTCCAATGCCTAAGGGCATTATTCCCAACTAGCCACAACAAAGTTTTTGCCTAAATTATTAACAAATGTCCCAACAAAACATCCAAAGCTCAAAGTAAAAGATATGTACTTAACTTTTCCAAAACCTATTTTTTATGTTTTTTGTCAACAACCCCTCCTCAAAATCAGCTGTTGAAGCATCTCCACCAAGCTATCATCATTGTCAAGAACCATAAGAACATAAAACAAAATTATAGCTCCATTGTTGTCTTGATTTCAATTACACACAAACATTCACCATAGATCTTTGAAAATTATTAACCTACAACATACAATAGAGCAATGACGGCAAAATAAATAATGATTTTACATCTTTTCCTAGGTAATATAAGATCAAAGCTAACCCCAAAGCCCGTTTCTATCACAAAATATAACGTTATGACAATACTCATATCCACACAAGAAGAATAGTATTTATAGGGTGCAAATGGGATAACATGAACCACACCCGCTTACTTTTTGAGTGTTTTTGTGCCTATTTTTTAAAAAATATTTCTAAAATATTCTTGAAACATTTTTGAAAAAATCTTTAAAGATTTTTTTTTTAAATTCATACAATTTTATGAAGGTTTATGTTAAAATTTTGACCAAAAATGTTATTTTCAAAAGAATTCCAATCCATTTACAAGTTTTTTTCATGTTTAAAAACCAATGTCATAATGTTTAAGGAGTGTTTTTGTTATTTTTAACGCATTGGATTAACTTCAAATTAATTCATATGTTTCCATGATATATTAAAAATACAATTATATAAAAAAAAATTACAATTTCAACATCAAATTAAATTACAATTTAAAAAATATAAAAACTAAGCAAACGTTATAGTTATTATAGTACATGTTATTGTGACTATACTCATTAACGATTTTTTTTTTTTGGTCATCTATTACTTTTGACAAATTGAAACA
>Ga0209208_10005936_pt1 | contig 16922 bp, 14 predicted proteins | sample S1TSphfallax_3_FD_187694 | JGI IMG/M metagenome (GOLD analysis project Ga0209208, IMG submission 187694) | Host-associated microbial communities from peat moss isolated from Minnesota, USA - S1T2_Fd - Sphagnum fallax MG (SPAdes) (version 2) | ecosystem: Host-associated > Plants > Peat moss >...
GTGTGAGATTCTTTGTGTGTTTGTTTTCTTTCTTGGACGCGTTGTTGCATCTCCTTTCTTGCCGGTTGGTTTGCGGGGATGATTCTTGGCAGAGGAAGTTTTCGTCGTTTGTTTCCTTTGGTTCTGGTATTTTGAAAGTAAGTAGTGGAAGGGAGTAGGCATGAGGGTTTGTATTGGAATATGAATTTTACAGTCAGGAAATTTCCGGCAATCCGGTTTGGTGCACTGCTCTAGATACGCCGGTGCAAGGTCTGCTTGCTTTGGGAGGAAGCTCACAGGAAGCGAGAAAAGATGGTCTTGCGATGGTAGTGTTCTATAGAAAATCGGTTCGACTTTTTCAGTGTGTGTTTTCCCCTGCCCTTAGTGAGGCAAGCTTGATCACGGCTTTTTAGGTCTAAGTTGATGCGCTTACGAAGCTTTCATGCACGGTTCGGTGGCATGGCACTTTGCAATCCCACATGACTCCAGCATGGGAGAGGACCCTAGATGGATGCTTTTTAGCCAGGATTTTGGTACGTTGGGTACAAGCGGTGTGCTTCTGACGTGAAAGTGATGTGTGTGGTCTCATCAACAAGGATGCTCTGTATGCAAGTTCTACTGCAAAATCTCTCCTGAAACCCCAGGGGTCAGGAAGTGGTTTGGCAGAAAATTTGTAACCCTTGATGATATGCCATGCCATGAATCTTTTTCTTGTTTTGTGGCAGAATTGGCTCTTCTTGCTTTTACCTGTTTCTCCAAAGGTTCAGATTGGCTGTCATGCTGGCTGGACCTCTTTCTCAGTCCAACTTTCTGCACTGGATTGACAGGCAGCATTGAGAATGCAGCAGAAATGTGACATTGTTCAACCTGAGCATCAAACCCTAATGTTTGCTTAATTGGAATTTCCCAGCTACGGGGTTTGTAGATTGCTGGACAAGGTGATGGAGCAGTACATCTAGTTAGTGATCTCCAGGTATCTGATATTTTCCCTTTCCAGCAAAGTTGGGGTTTGGTTGTGCAATTCATAGCTGAGTGCTTGGGGTTCAGAAATGTAATCCAGAGTTTGCACTGAAGATTGAGCTTACCTGTGGCAGGACTGTGGGGGTAACACACACGCAGCCTGGGTATGCACAAAGAAAGAGAAGGAACATCCATAGAGCAAGGCAGTGAATTGGGATGAGGAATAATGCTGACGTCCTTGCACGTAGTCCCCGTGGGGGCAGAGGCAGCTTTTTCCCTTCCTCATTCCGCACTATCTCCAGTTACTTGCGCAGTGTCTCTGCAAATGCAGGGAGCATTGCTGCATCAACTGTGCGCCAGGCTGCAGTCTCAGCTGCCTCAAATGGTGTGCTGAATGAAGATGATCGCCAGCGTGAACAAGTAAGCAATTCTACTGACTTGGTGATGCTTTAGCTGTGATGCTTCTCATGAGTTCGAATTGATTTCTAGGGTTTTCTGTGCAGCCTTGCTGCATGGCAATGCGTTTTCAATACTGGTTAAAGAGCATGACACACTACAAATAAAAGTGCCACATGTGGTTGGGCATGAGCTCAATCTGAAGCTAACCAAATGCTGTTGTCCCCATGGACAGGTCCAATGGGCTAATTTTGATAAGCTAGAACTTGGAACTGGTGAGATTCGCCAAGTATTATTGCTCACCTATTTGAATGGATTCCAAGTGTGGGATGTTGAGGAGGCCAGCAATGTGCATGAACTTGTCTCTCGTCGGGATGGACCAGTAGCATTTTTGCGCCTACAACCAAAGCCAGTAGTCCAAGAGCCTCCTGATGGAAGAGGTGGATTCAAGGAAGTACGCCCATTGCTCTTGGTTCTCACTGGGGACACTGCAGGGTCTGGGAGTCCCAGTCCTGGAGGGTTTTCAGGTGGGCACAGTGGAGGTGCAACTGGAAGTGCCTTGGGAATTGGGGGCTCTAACTTGGTTCCGACAGTTGTTAGATTCTACTCACTCCAAAACCATTCCTATGTGCATGTGTTGAGGTTTCGAACAGGCATATATGCAGTGCGTTGCAGCCCTCGTGTTGTAGCAGTTGCTCTGGTTGCTCAGGTACATGAGAGTGCACATCCCTTCCTACTCTTGAGAAGGTTTCGAATTGTGTTCCTTGTCAATCTCCTCTTTCTGAGCCATTCCTGTCCCATGAGTCCTTCAGGATCTCATTCAGGGGGTCTATTCTTGTTTGCACCTCTCTCTCTACATGCATGTGAGGGTGATAGTGTGTTTGAGGTGAAAACTACTCTCTTGCTGGATGCTTTATGAAAAGCAAAAGGACTCTAATTAGTTGATCATTGCAGCTGAGGGTTGTCCCTTGGATCTGAAAACTTTTGTCTTGAGGCATTTAATGAAGAGTATTTTGGAAAATCGTCATCCTACTTTGTTATAAGAATTTTGGTCCTTGTATGTGTGTCCAGCATATATTCCTCTTGGTGCAGCTGCTGATCAAACATGCTTCCATTGCTGATTGATGTGAATGAGCTTCCTATTTTAAATATGCTTGCCAGTATGCTGATGGATCACTTGCTTGTGTCTGCAGATTTACTGCTTTGATGCAGCAACACTGCTCTTTAGTTTCAGTGTACTAACATATCCATCACCAGCACCAGCACCAGGCACCAGTCATGTAGGTTATGGTGCTATGGCGTTAGGGCCTCGGTGGCTAGCTTATGCAGCAAATCAGCCCCTGATGGCTACCACAGGGCGTATCTCACCTCAACATTTGACACCATCACCAGGTGTAAGCCCTTCAACCTCACCAGCAAATGGGAGCCTGGTTGCACATTATGCAAAAGAGTCGAGCAAGCATTTAGTTGCTGGGGTGGTGACACTTGGGGACATGGGGTACAAGACAATATCGCGGTATTGTTCAGAGCTCATGCCAGATGGTGGCACTGGGTCTTTGGGTACAGGCAACCCGAGCTGGAAGAATGGCAGTAATGGCCACACTACTTGGCAAGGTGGCCCACCCCTGGAGTCAGAATATGCTGGCGCTGTAAGCATTTTGTAACCTGTTTGACTTTAGTGCACATTCCTCAGTTTTTCTCAGTGTGTCTCAGTGTGTCTGCTTACCATGGCTGTGGTTCCTGCAAGCCCCATGCTTGAGTTTATGCGATGTTGTGTCTGTAAGTGCACAGTGGCATTTGATGATAGCAGTTTTGTGCTAACGTCAGGATAACTGACTGTGGATACCAGCCATTTGTATCCAAATTTTGAGGATAACAGTTCCAACCAAATTAGCAGATACTGAAAATTTTGGAAACAAACCATTTGTTTGCCATATTCCCACAATATTGTGTGGATTTTTGTGTTAAAAGGTGCAGCACAGGCGATTTAGGGGTCTTGGATGCTGGGATTTCAGGTGATCGTGCAGGACTTTGTGAGCAAGACCATTGTGGCACAGTTCAGGGCACATTCAAGCCCATTGTCAGCCCTTGCTTTCGACCCTAGTGGTACTATCCTTGTCACTGCATCAGTCTATGGCCACAACTTGAATGTCTTCCGTCTTACCCCTCCTTCCACCACTGGTGCCAACACAGCTGCCTTGGATGCCAGCACATCTTTTGCACACCTCTACAAACTCTACCGTGGGGTCACTAACGCGGTGAGTGCCATGGTCTTTGTGCCTCACCTCCTCAGTCTGTCATGCCATCAATGTTACAGCTATGCAATTGTCTAATCTGATTATTGCTGACATCTCAATGGGACAGGTAATTCAAGACATCAGTTTTAGTGGTGATAGCCAGTGGATTGCAGTCAGCTCATCACGAGGAACCAACCATCTGTTTGCCATATCTCCATTTGGAGGTGTAGTAGGTCCTCAAACACATGGGACAGTTCCTGTTGATGGATTAATTGGGCCTACGCTAACACCTGCACCAACTTTCCCTTGGTGGTCTAGCACAGGACCTGTTAGGGTTAACCAGCAGGCGCTGCCTCCTCCTCCCCCTGCCATCAATCTCAATGTTGTGAGCAGAATAAAGAATGGGAACACTGGATGGCGAGGAACAGTTACAACTGCTGCAGTGGCAGCAACAGGACGCTCCAATGCTCTTGCTGGTGCAGTTGCTGCTGTTTTTCATGCTGGGGGGGCAACAGGTGTTGAATCAGAGATAGAGACTGTAACATTCAAGGACCAGCTCTGGATTCTCTGTCCCACAGGGCATCTTCTCCGTTATGTATTGCGACCAACAGCAGGAGGAGAAGGTGGGAACTCTAGTGGTGTCGCAGGGATGGCAAGTGGGAGTCCTCCTGTGAGCTCTGGGTTATCACAGGAGTTGAAGGTAGTAGTTGAACCTCTTGAAAAATGGGATGTGTGCCGTCGCCCTAACTGGGTGGAGCGCGAGGAGAGGATTGAGTCTCAAGGGGCATTGCATGAGGAAGCTGGATATGGGGGTGAAGCAAAATCTGCCACTATGTTAAGCCAAGGAGGATCTCGAGGGGTGTTGGGGAGGGAGGGTATGGGAATTGAAGAGATGCAGCGCTGGTTTATGTCAAATGCTGAAGTCCAGATGTATCAGGCTAGGCCACTACCTGTTTGGGCTAAAGCCAAGGTATGCAGATATTTTGGATCCCACTATGATTTTTGCTATTTCTATGTTTTTGATCTTTGAACTCTGGAAGTAGCAGTACTGCATATTTTCCTCTCTATACTTTCATGTTGTATTGATGGTCACAGGTTTGAGTGTTTGCTAGGGATAGCTGTTAATGCACAACATGTTGGTTATCTGAGATCTGGACCAGACATCTATCTGTTCTTTGCTTTGTTCTCTTTCTTTCCCTGCTTATGTCACATGACTAAGGAGAACCTGTGCATTTTGTCAGATATACTTCCATGTGATGCTGTCCGGCGTCCCCAAGGAAGCTGATGGTGATGATGGCTCTTATGGTGATGGTGTTGGTGAAATAGAGATAGAGAGGATACCCACTCGTGTGGTTGAAATACACAGGAAAGATTTGGTACCTGTCATCAAAAGGCTTCAGAACTTGACTCAAGTTCAGGGTGCTCGGTACCTCTTCCTTAAACCTGTATTACTCATGGAATTAGCATGTCAATCTGCAATGGTGTGGAATGTAGCATCTGACTGCAACTGATTGGTGGATTAGATACCAAATTGATTGGTGTATGTTTCTTGGTGTATGGCCAACCTAATTACAAGGCACTCTCCCTGTTCTGCAGGGACATTAATGTGCCAGAGGCGTTGCCTGGATTGTCAGGGGTGCATGAGCAGCTGCATGCAGATGAGGATTTGCAAAATGGGTTGACAAGTGGAGGCTTAGGTGGTGTGCAGATAAAACGCACTAGTAGCTGCAGTAGTTTAGGTTCTGAACGTGCGCCTTCAACCATGAATGGTTTTCACCATGCCTACCAAGGTTTCTCTTCCTACCCCAAATGCAGATAGGTTTTATGAATCTGAATGCAATGGTCAAATTTGAGGTACAGGCTGCTTGTTACATCATGGGTGGTCACAATCTAATTTCACTCAGTGCATACAAGTGCAGATATGAAGTTTTGAATGTCCTGGATGGAAATAACATCTTTGGGATGTTGTGCAGAATCCCCAGATGTTGCCATGACAAGCACCTATGCTTCATCATTTGAAGCATCTTCTCATTCCCATTTCCATCAAGTCCGACAAGGTTTAGACCTATCCATGTGTAGGCCAGGATCATCTCAGGAGACTCTGTCAAGCCCAAAGGATGGTGCAGCTGAGTTCTTTCAGGTTAGCTTTGGTAGCCAAGCAGGCAATTCAGGAGGGATTGCCAGTGGATCCCCACCCTTATACATTTCAATGCCCCAACAAAGGGATGTAGGAATGGTCCAAGGTTATGCAAAACCTGATCTGACTGCTGGCTACAACAGCCCAGGTAGATTGACCAACAGAGGCAGAGATGGCAACCACGACATGCCCAAAGGCCTGAAGAGAAATGGCTCAGGACCACTTTCCTCCGAGGTCTCTTTTGATGGCAATCATTATGTGCCACAGATTCCTGTATCAATAGGACATGCTGAATCCATGGTTGTTGTCAACCAAGCATTTGGAGATTTAGGGTTGCAAGGAACTGGGGGAACTGAGCATATGGATCCAGGAGTAGTAAGGAATATACAAGCTCCATGGGATATGAGGTCAACAGCCATCGTGTCTGGAGTGCAGTCCGTGGAGAATGGGACACTGCCACTTGGGCTTCAACCAGATGACAGTGCAACTTCCAATTCAAACACAAATCAAGAGTTTGAACGTGCATTCCTCTACAACCCTGATGGGCACCAGGGAAGTAGTGGCATTGTGAGTGATGGGACTTTGGACAGGAGCCCAAGAAATGAAGATCTGAGTGGAGCTACTGATGATGCTGAGAGTGTTGATGCACATAGCAAAAGTGAAGACAATGAGGGCATAGAGCAAGGAGATGATGTTTGGGAAGGTGCTATGTTCCCTTTCTGTGAAGATGGTGAGTTTCTTCTCCCTTGGGGCCAACTTCATGCTGTTAGGACTGATGATACATGGGTGTGATAGGATGGTCTAGTGTTGTTCCTCTGCAGCATAACTTGGAAGGCAGCATAATTTTTAAGGAATGGTATGTCTTGGATCTCATTATGGTGATTGTTGCTTGTCTTGACTTGCAGATGGTTAGGTGCAAAGTTATCATGGCTGCCATCTTTCTGCCTAGTGGAGGTTTGTGCCACCCAACTACACATGTTCCTCAGGCTCCGGCTGCACGCTTCAGCAAATCTGTCCCCTTCCAGCAAATGTGGCTCCATCAGCTTTGTGTAATAGGCAACCTTATACACCTGTTTCTGATGCCTACTGGTGCAGGTCAACAACATTGACAAAAGCAGCATCCAACCTCTGTTTACTGACAACTGAAGGCGCCTCTATTTCAGGGTTGCCCTATTATTGTAGTGGAAAATCTGCTCCAATCAGAGAGGACAAATATTGAACTGATATAGACTGTTAGATGTAGTGGCAACCCTGCGTTGCAATTTACGGGTGCAGCATCCCCAGTAATTTGGCATGGAGACTTTTACTCAAGCAGCCATGATGCTATTCTATTCCAAACAGTGGTGGGAAAAAAAAAAGGTTTAAGCTTTAATTTCCTTCTCATGAAAATAAGAATCAGCAAGGACCCCTTGGAATCAGTGAGGACCCCTTGGTTACAAAGGTGTGGAATATTTGTTACTTGGAGAAGACAACAAAAGCCCTCCCAAACAGGAAGGTATCTCAGGTGATTTATAAGGATAACTGGTGGAGCACAGGTTAGATGTGCCCTGTGCCCTCCTGCCCACTCCATCCTCTCCCCTTGCAACCTGATATCACCCAATTCCTTGAAAACAAGAGACAAAACATCTTTGAGAATCCAAGTTCCAGTATATAGCCTAGTGATTAAGTTGTGGTGATCTCAGTCCTGACTCTTGTGCCCAGGAATTCTGTACATAAGATCTTCTGTATAGAAACATAACCCATTCATGCAGAATGTGTGTGTGCGTGTGCTGTGTAATCCAGGTTTAATCTTCACATCCAGTTTCCTTTCTTTAGGCAATCCTTTTTTCCATGTGTGCCTTCTTTAAAGTTTGTTGTTTCTTGCTTGCTCACCAAAGTTCGAGGAAGTGTAACATGTTTCTCTGGAAGCAGGCAGGCAAAACATTGGACCTTGAATATGTTCCCAGGTGCTTCCAACTCCTCACTTTGCAAAAGGTGGGTCTCACATCAGATCTGCCTTAGGCCATACTTCTTTTTTGTTTTCTTGGCAATGAAATGCAAGTATGATGCATATGGCTTTTGAGAGTCCAGCTCTGGCTTTGCAACAAAATAAAGGGACTGTGGGTGGAGAGGGGAGCAGTGAGTTTTACTTGTGCAATCCTTTCAATAGAATGTAAGTAGAGTTTCCAGAAATACAACTAGTATGGATATGGTTTTTGAGAGTCCAGCTCTTGCTTTGCAACAGAATAGAGGGGTGGAGGGACTTCGTATTTTACTTGTGCAAGTCTTTGAGCATAATGCAAGTAGGATGGATATGGTTTTTGAGAGTCGAGCTTTGGCTTTGCAAAAGAAAAGAGGAAGGGACAGGGTTTTCTATTACAAATAAGATCAAAAGTCCTTTGCTGAGTCATTAAAGAACCTCTTGGGCTTAGAGCACTCCAACCATGCACTATATATCTAAGCTCTATATATCCCAACATCAAGAGCCACAAGAGATGGCCAACAAAAGAAGTTCCTGCAGCAACTCAGGTAACCATGCACTATGTTTAGGCTTAGTATATTCAACATCAAGAGCCAGATGCAGTGGCCAGCAAAAGAACTGCTGGTAACAGCCTGAGTAACCATGCATGGTATTTATTTATGCTCAGTATATTCAACATCAAGGCCCACATACGGTGTCCAACAAGAGAAGTGCTGCTAGCAACCCAAGTGCTAAACAACATGCAGCTCAGTAAACCGTAAGCCAAGGATTGCGATAGACAATTGGGCGGACTATTCCAAGCAGCTGCATTTAATCTCTATCTAGTAACCTCTGCAATAAATACCCATTACATAAATAATGCTTGCCCTCTACATGGATCATTACTGGTGTAAGACGGTGTAATCATGTAAACCTCCATGTTGGCAAAGGAGATGTAACCTCTTGTGCACAAGAAAAGGTAACCTTGTCTTCTGTGTAACACAGGGCCAACTAGACAGATCGATAATTATTCAATTCTACAATGCTCATGTTTAAATAAAATGGTTAGGAAGTTTGAAAAAAATTCTTACAGAAATGGATGGCAATTGCAATCAGCTGCTGCTACATTTAAGTAATTGAATTGACCATTGCAAGCACCGAAATAGTTCAACCAATTTGTTTTTGTTTTGGACTTGGGCGCTTGTTTTGTAGAAATGGACTACCAAGACAAACAAAGCAAAAACTATGAAGGCAAATGAAATTCTATATACTATATTTGTCGGACCTGTGCCACTCTGTTATTGACTTTGCAGGTAATTAGTTGGAATGATGTTGGTATTGGCTTCTGAAAACACAGATACAATTGGAGAGCAACAATGCAGCTTTTGCGAAGCCAAAATAGGTTAGTCAGCAGATGAGTACAGATCGGAGGAGCTTGATGCTTCAGGTTGATTCTGTACAATAGAGTCTGCAAATTCAGTAACATAGTCAATCATCAGGTTGTCATAATCTGGACCTTCAAGTTGGAAATGTCCAACACCTGGTACTAACTTTGTCTCAATGCGACCTGCTGCAGTTTTGAGCTTGTTCTCCAATTGTTTGACGGATGTAAATCCATCACTTGTTCCCATAACAAAAAGCTTGGGCTTTTCTGACTGCAAACATGCCTTATTGTGTCGGCCAAAGAGAACAGATGCTAGAATGCCAAATGGGTACCCCAAACTCACATAACCCACTACCTCTTTCACTTGATCAATTGCAGATCCTGCAATTGGTGCACCTGCAATCAGGAAAAAAAATTTGCAGGTGACAAGAATCTCCCACAACAACAATGAAGATGAAAAGAAAGAAGCTCCCCCTTAAAAATAAGAAAAATAAAAAAGAGCAGGCAAAAAGGAATCTCCACAAGGAGGAAGAAGATGAAGAAAGAAGTGCCCCCAAATAAACCCAGTGAGAAGAAGCTCCACAACAACAATGAAGAGGAAGAAAGGAGGAAGGAAAGAAAGAGCTTGAATCGCTTGTCAATGCTTTTTGCACTGTAGTATGAAAGCAAACATCAGTGAGGAAGGAATAGAACCTGTGGGAGTCCATTAGCACTAAGGGCAAAGCAAGAAGAAAAGGCACTGTGGCTGCAGATGTGTTACTATAACTAGGGTTAAGAATCTGCACCACAAAAGAAAGTAAAAGGGAGGGGAGAGAAGAAGAAGAAGAAGAAGAAAGAAACAGGAAGTTGATGATGAACAACATATAGTTATGCAAAAAGCTTTGCACCAAAGAAGTTGAAGAAAAATGGACAGTCACTGACCTGCAGAGCTTCCAATAAGGAGGATGGAGGGAGCAGGCAATTTGTCAACAGCCCATTTGCAGACTGCAATCACATCCTGCACTTCAGCTGAGCCTGTAATGGATGGCCTTCCGGAGGATCTGCCTGCTCCTCTCATGTCAAAAGTGATGGTAGTGAAGCCCTTGGCTGCAAGCATGTTGGCCATCCCTTTGAGAAGCCCTTGACATCCTCCCAGCACTGAATACTGGTGCACCAATATTAGGGTTAGGCTCTTGGGCTCAACTCCTGCATTGGGTCTGAAGAGTCTCACGGACAATGCAACCCCATTTGCTTCCACGGTTGTAAACTCCATTCTCCCCCTCCTCTTCTCTCCTCTCCTCTCCTCTCCTCCAAGTTCCAAGTTCCAAGTTCTCCTCCCCTACAACCACCTTTGTTCCTTCAACTCCTTGTTGGCTGGATACCTATTGTCTTCATGGCAAAGCAATGACAACAAGGTGCAAAAGAAAAAACCCACAACCACCACACTAAACACACACAAATCACACACAAAACATACACAAATACACCCAAGTACTTGGGAAATTTTCTCTGTGAGGGAAGACCAAAATCCTGCAGGAGATGAAGAAGAAGAGAACCTTACTAGAGGAAAATTTTATGAAATAATTAAAAAGGGGAGTATGAAAACTCAATTGCATAACTTGATACCAGCAGGGTTTTTCTTTTTCTTTTTTCACAACTAATTTTGTGAGATGTCAGAAATTTGGTAATTTTTGCCAAAGAATTAGCAACATTAGGCTACTAGAATTCTACACAAGAAATAAAAAAACAAATCCAAACATTTCCCAAATTTTTGCTCTAAAAATGGACAAAATTTGTTGAAAAAAAAAATACTGCTTGATGGGTGTTGGGCTTGAGATTGTGGAAACTGATTCTTCTTCTTCTTCTTCTTCTTCTTCTTCCTTTAATATGTCTATCTCTATACACGCCCAATTATTCACCCATTGTAAAGAGGTACCCAATATTCTATTAACAAAAATAAAACTAAAAATATATTTAAATTTACAACATTGAACTTACATCCATTTGAAATTCCAAAAGTCATTTTTGGTGTATCCAAGATTTAGGGGTTAATATATTTACCAAACAAGGTCATGCTTATTTGTTTTGTATAAGGGCAAGGTAGTGCTCTTAATGCCTTTCCCTGCACAAAAAACAGCAGCCCAAATTAGCTTACTAAAAAAATTTCATGTTTTCTTAGAGGAAAACTCTTGTGCTAAACAAGTTTGCAATCTGTCACATGCCCAAAAGGAGCCCTTGAAGGTCACTCCAACTTAAACAACAATTGACTTATACTGCATGATTAACAACAAGAAGGTTTGTAATATACATAACTAACATACCATTTGCAAGTGTAGATGACAAAGAGCTCCACCTATGGGAGGAAATGGAGTCAAATGAGGCTTTGTTGTACCTAATGGATGAAAAGAAGATGAGGAAGTTGAGAAAAGAAAGTGACAAGAGAATGGGTAGTTGATGGGCTTCTTTAATGGAGTTTTCCTTTTTTTGAAGTGTTTGGGTGTTGGATTGGTTATGTGCTACAGGTTAATGGTGATCTTGAATATGCGATGTTGTGTTTGTGTGACTTATGTCAAGGTAGTGGACAAACAAGGTTTTTGTTTTGGAGCTCTTGATTACCTTTGGCAATGGTGGCCTTGATGAGGTGTTCTAGTGAGAAGTTTCAAAGAATGAATGAGCGATGTGTAGAATAAAAGATGGATTAGCAATTAGGCTTTTTTTTTTTATGAGTTCTAGTTTTGAATGTGTGTAGATGGGAGGATCATGGTGATGAAGTTGTGATTACGTTTTTCTTTGCACATATTGTGATTGTCCAAGAAGAATGCCCACGATTAGTGTTCTTGCATTCAAAGTCTCATGACTTTCATTCTTTTCTCCTACATATTAGAATTTGGAGATTAGTTAGGTCGAGTGCAAAAAAACATGAATAAAGGAGCAGATTTTGTGGAGATGAAGAAATTCATTAGAGGCCTAATGAGCTTTTATGAGTAGGAATTAGTTTTTCAAAACATGGTCTGTTGGGAATTTGGGGAAGAAATCCAAGGAATATGAAAATGGGAAATGAGACCCAAAAGTTGGGAACTCTAAGAAAGGCTTTGTCTCGCCAATTTTGTGACTAGGGCAAAAGGGAGATCATGTGTTTAAGGTGACTAAATATTTTTTGTCCAAACTTCCTAAGGGTATTTGTTGGGTCATTCAAGGTTGTGGGAGAAAAATGTTGCCAAAGTAATGCCAAAGTAAAACAAAGATAGTTCAATGAAAGACAATCAAAAGGGATCTAATCCATCTAATTTGCAAAGTTACAACAGTAACATGTTTCCTTGTTGGTCTAGACTTTTTTATTAAAATTCGACAACAAAACATGTTGTGGCATTTCTATTGGAGAATGAAGGTGTATTGAACAAAGACTTGAACTTGAAGATGTTATGAAAGTAAGAAAATGTGTCGGAGCTTTCTATTAGTAAAATGTTGGTGTTGTGTAAAATGAAACTCAAAATTAGAGAAAAGAATTGAGGTTTACACATCCTTTTTTTTCTTCCTACACACCTTTTTCCAAAACACACAACTAATAATACATGAAGTTGTCAAATATCGTTTCATAACAAGTATGGCATCTAGATCTATGTACATCCTTCAATTTTCATTGTAATATAAGCTTGTATATACATCTCTTTCTTTTGAAAGCATTATTTTCCCTTTTGCCTTGCATAGTTTTCATGTAGGTCGACATGATTGGAAAAATGACATGAAATTGTCAATTGTTCATCACATGTATAGAAATTGACATGATTGTAACTCCATATTGACACAACATTACTATAATTTATTTAATTTTTAATAGGAAATTGGGTATTGATAAGGTGAAATTTTAGGTGAAGTTGAAACCCTATATAAAATGTCCATGAAACATTGGGAAAAAATCATACTTGTAATTTTCAACAATAACAATTTGTATGACACATCAATCAATGCAATCGTGATTCATAACCTTACAAAGGTCATAACCTTTCAAGATCCACTCAAAAAGTGTAAAATGATTAATTACTTCCATCATGTATAATGTTGTTTAGCTCCCATGACTATCCAAATCATCACTTATCCCTATTGGATTAACTATTGGGTCAAAACAAGATCAAAGGAGCCACAAGCATTACTTTAGATTACTCATGCATGTATTTTTCCCCAAAATAAATTTTTCATATGAATGATTTTTTGAATGATTATTTTTGCAACATGTTATGAATAATGATTAGAATTGCCCCAATAAGTCCCAAAAAAATGATTTTTCAATAAATATGAATTTGTAAAAATGTATAGATTCCTTGCAGATTTTATGTTTCATCTTGAAAAATGATGATAATTTGCAATCATACCAAAAAATCTTATTTTTTAAAAGTTGAATTTAATGTAATGTAAACTACAATTTTGTTTAATACATCATGTACATTGTACCTCATTTATATGTGATAAAACATTCTTTTGAATTTTTGAAAATTTGAATTTTCAAATGTACATATTTTGAATTTTCAAAGTTTTAGAATTCCACATTTTTTGAAATTATGTTAATGTTTTTTAATGTGTCTAATAAATTATTATCACTCATTTTTTTACCATCAACTTATTTCTATTATATGAATGTTTTGAAAGTTCTTTGGAAAAATGTCCTTTTTTAATGACAATTTTTTTCATTTTCTAAAGTTTTTAATTAAACCAAAACTTAAAATTGGATCAAATGGATTTTTAATTTGAATTTCTTGACATTCATGTGTGTTAAAAAATAATAATGTGCCATGATTACCATGGTTTCAAATGGAACAAAAAAATAAAAAATAAAAAATCTTTAGTTTTTAATAATAAAACCTAACATTTGATGCCCTTTGTGGCTCTTTTGACTATGTTTTGGCCCTATTGTTCAACTCGAAAATAAAGGTAAAATCTAAAACTTAATTTCTCTGTTTATTCGGTTGTTAGTGTGGTTGAACATAATCTTTTGTATTATTTTCCTTATCTATTTAATACATTGCATGTCTTTTGATTGTCTACTTAACCCTTTGGGCCTATTATTGTAATCTTTCATTTTTTTTGGTAGCGTTTTGTTAATCTAGGCTTTCATAGTTAATGACCATCTGCAAATGGTTCACAATTATTCCTCAAATAACCTCAAGATCATTTTCATGTAACCATAGGCAATTGTAGGTATTCAAGTTAAAATTGAATTAAGAAAAACCATAATTTTTATGGGTATTACACACAATATTTCCCCTAAAAGCCATAACAACCTAATGCAGATTCTCTTATGCAACATATTGTATGATATGTCATAGATCCTAAACATTGCCTAAGTAGCTAGTAGCCAAGATATTAACTTTTCCCTATAATAAACTTCCTCAAAATTTTCACTACCATGTATAAATAAGCTTAAGGAATCAATTTGGCTTAAACAATGACTATTCTAGCTTTATTTGCAAAAATACAAAAGTAGAATGCAATCACATTAGAAATGTAATCATCAAGCATATAACAAACTACTTTTTAAAAACCAATAATTTGTTAGAAATTTAAACAAGCTCAAAATTTTCAAAACTTCTAAAGTTAAAATACTAAAATTGTCAAACTCTTCACTTGCCCCATTGTTGACAAAAATGAAATGTTAAGGAAATTATGTCTTTGTATCATACTGGAATTTCAATTTATTTTATCTTTTCGCAATCTCTTCAATGTATACAAGCAAAGACCACTACCCTAAACACTTTATAATTACATGCAACATTGTAAAAATGTTTTCACTTTTATCAAAATATTTTGCTCTTCCTTCTTTGCAAAATCTTATATAGTTGGTCAACTAAAATTAAATCACTTATTCATTATTGTTTGAAAGTCACCCACTTGGTCTTTTGTGCCCATTAGCAACTCATTTTCCTCAATGGTTAAATCCGTTGAAACTTTAATAATAATGTTGGGATCAAATGCAATTCCATCCACAATTGGTCTTAACAGCTCATGGTAAATTGTTAGGTTTAACATTTTATCAAAAAAATTAAAATTTTGATTCCATTCCTTAAAAAATGTCATTCATGTGTAATCATAATAAAATGAACCATGGGTGCCAAGGATTCTATTATTGGTATATTAAATAACAAAATTACATTTTAAATGTGATTTTTGGGATTGGATATTGATATTGAGATTAAACACGACCCATTGTAAAATAAAAAATTAGATTTGTTTTGCATTGGGACCTACATGATAATAAAATGTACAACTTTCATTTGAACCATGATCACAATGCACACATTATGGACTTTTCTAGTCATTAGAGGCATTCAAAATCAAAATAAACATCTTTTAAAAATGATTTGATGCATGTTCACCTAAAAAGATCAACACATGTGATTTTTTTTTTACAAAGTACATTAAATCCCACAAAAAATTGATTTAAAAAAAGAAGGTTTGGGTAACCAAAAATACATTCAAATTTTAAGTCCTTGAAAACCATTCAACAAATGTTTTGCATAAGACAAAGGATTCTAAGAATATGATGACTCCAAATTCATAAAATTCCAATTTCATGAGCAAACAAATGCAATTCCAAATGATGAACAAATAATTCATGAAATATAATTAATGGTGATTTTGCAAAGTATTAAAAAAACTATTTTCACTATTTTTCAACAATTATTTTGGCTCCTTTTACTATGATTGCATCCTTCTATCCTTTATTACCTTTAACATTAATTCTCCCTTCAAGGCCAACCATTAGTCTTGATTATTGCTTTCAAACTTTGAGTGAAATTATTGATGGGGGGAATATTATTTTTTTCCTTGGTTTCTTTTGTTCAACGACAAAATTGTAACTAGGGTTATCAGTATTAGCCTTGTCACATTTTGTCAATCATGTTTGTTTGAGGTTGATGTCACCCAATGTCACATTGGTTTAGGGTCAACATGGGGTCAATTTAAGTCAAAACAATAACTTTTCATGTATGGGTAAAAAATTTACCCAATGGAAATCAACAATTATGTTTGCAAAAAAAATAAAATCTAAATTGTTAGATTTAACAACTTGATTTTAGTCCCCAACACGAAAAATTATTTAAAAAAAAAATTGGCCATCAAGAAGTGGTAATCGAATTTAGATATCCATTTGAATTGTTAAGATTTTTAAATCAAAATTGGTCCACACTTTAGTTGCATTTTAATGACTTGAATTCGGTCCCAAAACTGGGGGAAGAAAAACTCATAAAAAATTTCAATCGTCCAAAATGGCATTTGAATTTTGTTCACCATCTAAACAACTGAGATTGTTAGTTGCAATTGGTCTACACCCTAGTCATAATTTGGTCTCGAAAACAAAATAAAAATTGAAAAAAAAATTTGATTGTCAAAAAATGTCAGTTGGATTTTTGTCGGTGTTTGAACAATTAAGATTTTGAAACACAATAGGTCCACACTTTGTTTATAGTCCAATGATTTAAATTTGGTTGCAAAATGATTCATTGATGGAATGTGAAATCTTATTATTAATTTATTAATAATCAATAAGTAAACTTATCTGCATAATGAAAAAATAGTAATTTTGTTTTACAAAATTATATTTGGTGGTGAATATAAAGCTCACCCTTTCTAATGACAATGAATCTTCCATTAAAGGTAGTGTATCGATGTTATTGCAAGCACAACACATAAAGGCATAAAATGGTAAGATATGCAAAAAACTATTTTCCAAATGGCATAGTTACATGGTATAAACACAAAAAACATATTTAAAACATCTTTAAGTTTGAATATGAGTTTATGGTAAGCTACACATAAAGTTTGAAGAATTTTAATAAAACAAATAAAATGAAAAATATGTTTTAAATTGGTTGGCATTTCAAGATTTCCTAAATGCTTTTACATTAAAGCTTTGATAGA
>Ga0209208_10005937_pt1 | contig 16921 bp, 12 predicted proteins | sample S1TSphfallax_3_FD_187694 | JGI IMG/M metagenome (GOLD analysis project Ga0209208, IMG submission 187694) | Host-associated microbial communities from peat moss isolated from Minnesota, USA - S1T2_Fd - Sphagnum fallax MG (SPAdes) (version 2) | ecosystem: Host-associated > Plants > Peat moss >...
AAGAAGCAATGGTGTTTTCTCTGATGGAGGGCCGCCTTGTAGCTACTGCCTCTCCCTGACTTGATGTAGCATTGTTTTTCCCACAACCACGATGTCCAATGACCAACACTTTTGGATTAAATACACCCGCTCTTGATCCTGTTCACAAAACACATCATGGATTCAGAAATTCCTAAACCCTAAACCCTTCCCGATTCCATGAGTGCATTTGAACTATTTTGCTTCTGGTAGGAATGGCAATTAAAGCAAACCAGGAGTTTCAAAAATTGTAGACAAAGAAACTGGGAATCGTGAATTATTAGACGCGTACCTTTCAATTGGTTTTCAAAATCAACCTGTCTGGCCGATGTTGAAGAATCTCCTAAAGAATTTGACACCTGCACTGGAGGTGTTCTAAGCCCCATCGAATCTGCAAAAAAAAACAGTTGCGCGTATACAATAACGCGTCAGTAAAGCGTCGCGAGCAATCGTGAAACTGCTACGAATACGCACACATTGCTTACCACAATAGCACAGCCAGAAATCAGTCATGAAATGCTAAGTACACCGAAAATGCAGAGTCAACAACAACTCGTCTCACTCCCGGATCTCTTCTCCGACAAAAGAAAGCAACAGATAACAGCTGTGGATATGGCATTTTTTCCGACTCTATCGTCCAGGCTACTCCGCAAAGAATCAATAGGTTTCGTCCAGAATTTCAACGGAATGTTGTCATCAGATGCTGCATTCGAGCTCTTAAGCCTGCCTGCTCTCGACGAGAGTGCGCTGCAATTGTGCGCCGTCGACAAACAAAACAAAATGCAACGAACTTCATACCAGTAGAGTCTTACCAGACTCAAAAGAAGACGGCATTCCCGCTCCGATCGCAATCAAGAAACGTAGATTTGCCTTGACGGACGTCGTAACCGTCCTCCCGCTACAACGCCTGCTCAAGCCAGAGGTGCTGGTCCTCCTCCTGTCGACGCTGGTGACGGAATCACGGCACTCTACAAGCGACGACGACGACGAGAAGCATTAATCCGCCACAGACAAATTCGAAATCGTGCTCACAAGCGAACGAATCCAATCTTGAATCCAAGGCTACTATAATGATGCTATGCAAAAAATGATTCAATACCAGAACAAAAAGCCCGCAGAAGAGAGACATGCACAATACAAGAAGAAGATTGATGCAAAAACCCAAAAAAAACAAAAAACACTAAAAACAACTGGAGAAATTTTCGAATCACAGCGCAGAATCGCGTATAAGCATCAGCATCAGTATAGGAATTAATTAGTACGTGATCCGCTGCTTGGAATATCCGCTTAGGATCATTCCAGCCTTGTTTTTCTCTCACTGCATCATTACTGCCTCCTTGACTTTCTTCCATTCTTTCCTGCGCACTGCGGGTCCACCATTGCGTCCTCTGTTACAACTTGCGAGTCGCGACCGGCATTTCATCGTTTTAGCTAACTTTTGATGGCAAAATGCCAAAACAAAATTGCTTTTTGACGATATCCCTCAAGGAAAGCAAAGAAAGAACTTGCTTTTTGGCTCGATTATGAATTGCAAGTGACATACCCGTACAACCTTCCTACAATTGATGTAATTAGGCACAAAACAATTCACAAAAGTGTAGCCAAAACAGAGAGAAACGTCTATGGAGGTTCCCATACTTGTGTGTTCTCCATTGGTCAGGAATGCCCTCGGCTACCGCCCACATGCAACTCTCCCTAAGGAGAACCCACTCGTATGGGGACCTCCCTTGGAACTTTATTCCACAATTGTTGAAATACTGGAAAACTCAATTTGAAACTTACTAAAATAAACAAGCAAGGTCTGCCACAAGAGGCTCTGTCCTAAAAATTAAGGTATTACATTTAATGTTCTATTATGAACTCAAGTTACATTGGATGAAAGTTTGTTGGCTTTATGAAAGATCATTAAAAAAATATAAAAATCACATTTGTATTAAAAAAATAAAGTTTTCTAACCATCTTAGAATTCATTGTACATGTTTAGAATTTGAAACCATAGTTCCATTGTTTTCTTTTTAATCATACAATTGAATATAAAGTTGTGTTTAATTATATTGTTTAAGAAAATCCAAGTTTGAAATGTAGACAAATTTTAGCAATGTGCATGAGGTATTATGATGTTTGAAATAAACATTAATATCGATTGGATATAATTTACATGGAAAGATTTTTATTTTTGGTCTTATTTTCATTTTGAAGTTTGAGAATTTAGCATTTTTTTAATTTTTTTGTTGCATTTTGGGTTTAGGTTTTCTATGAAAGGTGTGTTGTTATGATGTTTGACATGTGGACACGTGCATTAAACAATCATTCAAATTTCTTTTGTCTTGATATTGATATTTACGAAAAAAAATTTACACATGGTCCATGAAAAAAAATGTAAAAATGCAAATTCAAGCCACAAAGTGCCAACATTTTGGGAGTAAATAATTAGGTGGAAAATGTATCATTTACATGCATATGTTCACAAATGCTACACTTTAAACAAATGGAAATAATAATGGTTTTTTGTTATACATTGGAAGTGTGTTTGGTAATTTGAATGCCATATAAATTGATTTGTGAAAATCTTACCAATATGCTTATGTTACATTAGATTTGCATTCTTTTCCAAGGACATTTGCCCATATATAGTCTAATTGAGATCCAGCTTTTGTGGTGCTTTCCCTAAACTGTGATTTTAATTGGAATTTATCCATGAAATATAATAGTTCTTGTTTATTTTTTGGTTGGTTAATATCTTTTAAAATGTCAACATTAAAATCTCCCATAATGATGATTGGACAATGTTCAAGAGATTTTTGAATTATGTTTGAAGATTGTTTAAGAATGTAGAAAAATTTAACATGAATGAGCTATATACACACATACAATATATATTATTTTTCATGTATTAGTATTACAAATTATTACATATTTTGAACCATCACTAATTATTGTATTGAAAGAATCTAAGTGCATGTGTATGTCATACATCATCATTAACTCATTACCATCATGGATTGAAATATATGAATACTTCGATGAATTTATAAAATTGTGCACATATGTTGATGCATCGTGTATTTTTGTTTCTATAAGAAACAATATATGAGACATTTGAAGGTTATGATCATGATTGATGTTTTTGTAATGTTGGCGTAAAGAAATTGTATTCAAGGCTTGGATAATTACATGAAAATTATGTAGGTTTTTAAATTGAGGAATTAATGGTATCCAAGTTGCAATTGTTTTCAATCTATTCAATTCTACATGTACTTTTAGATCCACATAAAAAAATTCATGTTGGAGAGGAACCAACAAAAATAGTTTTTCTTTTGTTCTAACGTGGGATAATGTTATATATGTTCACCCATGTTTTTTAACGATGGTTGGATCAAAAACCAATTCATTGAATGATAATTCTTAAGGACGATGAATGGTTCTTATTACTACAAGTTGAATTGGAAATTGAATCATTGTTATGATAAATGATTAGGATTTACCAACTTTTATATCTTTGATGATATGTTCAATTGGTGTCCATTTTGAATCAATGTTATTGTTGTAATAATGATTATATTTTTCTCTTGTTAATGTTCCAATTTTAAAATTCTGAAACATTATCTATACAATGGTTTTTTCACAATATGTTGTTGATGCTTTAAAAATGCCATTAGTTCCATTCACGAAACCATCAAATGTTACATAATTACTAACACGTAATTCAACCAACATATATATATTAATTTTATAAATATCATTTGAGAGTTTGTAAGATGGTGGGCATGATTCATGGTTAATGTCCATTGCTTTGAAAATAAATGTGGACCAAATGTATTAATGAACACATTTTCATTGTGTTTTTGCACAAGTTTATTCTTATAATATAAATATGGAATAGTAAAATCATTGGGTGGTTGTCGATTACAAATTGAATTTATAAATTCAATATCCTTTGTATTTTTTGTTGTAGTACGAAATTTGTTCAAAGTTTGTATAAAAACCATGTCAAATTGTCTCATGACTTTATTTAGTTTATAACATTGGATATATGTTTGCCAAAAATTTGGCGTTGATGTATTGACATTATCTTTGATATTTTGAAAGATCCGATTATCTTTCAAAGGGGATGATCAATAGAAATCACCTATCCTCATAGCATTAACACCACCAAAAAAAATGTTTTGAATGTGTGTATGGATCTTAGCTATTATCTATAACATTAAACATTTTAGCACCAATAAGTGATATTTTATTTATCACAACAAGTTGTAATTTTTCATATCAACATGTAAACCTATTTTAAAAATATAATGATAAGTTTGGTAAACTAGATAAGGATTGTTGAACATGTATGTTCAATGTTCAATGTATTGTTAAACCATTAATATCGAAGGCAACTTTATCTATTGATGCCATAAGTAAAGCCTTGGTTTTTGTTAAGTCAGAAGATATGTTTCTAATGTATAATCATAATAATCCTCGAATTATGAATTTCAATGTAAAAGTTTTTCCAATTCCAACACCCCCAATCAAAAATAAACATATTGATGTATCAAGGTACAATTGTATTCTACACAGAGCATCACCAAATATTAATCTTTGTTCTTCATTTAGTTGGCTAAGTAAACTACGATATTCAAATTCTTCCATCATCATGGAATCTGATGATTTTGTGAATTTTTCATATTCTATAAATTATAGTTTTTGGTTTGATCAATTACATGATTGAATAACACAATTAGATCACAAATCATAATGTTCAATATTAATTGTGTTTATTGTAAGAATTACAAGACATGGATCATTTACTTCATTATTTATATTGTCAATCCAAATGTTAGTTGAACATAATGGTTTTGATTATAAATGTATTGAATCATCCATTTTTTTTATATTTGGATATGGCATTTGATAGTTGTAAATTGTCAAAGTTGCCCATAAAACAATGTTAGAGAATGTAATTCTTCTAAATGTTTATCTTTAAATAAACCTAAAAGGTGAAACTCTTAACTTGGGACAATATAATATATAATATTTTCATAATCCATTATTTTTGGAACATCTAAAAAATTATGTATCATTGAATATGTTGGTGTACAACATATTTCTTCATTGTCAAAATTAGAGTTATTAGATGATCCATTATTATAAATGGGAATTTGAAATTTTGAATTCATATGCAAAGCAAACAAATTTGCCCATTGATGATGAATGTTAACATTAAAATCTTTGTATAATGGTTTTTCAATTAAATCTCATAAAACGACCATCATCATATTTGAACAAACATTTCCTGATATGTAAAGTGATTTGTATTCAAAACATCTTTTAAGAAACACACATATTGTTGCACCATCATGTGATAAACGTGGTAGTATTGATTGAGTTTGATCCACATTTACAGGGGCATTAATAACATTACCATGCATCTTATATTGCCCATACCTTTGGAGTTTATAAATTTGAACAAAAGTAAGACATGGTCAAATAAAACATTATTTTAATTGTGTTAATTTTTGGATTAATGGATTAATTTTGTTTCTAGAATTTTTATTTAATACCTGATATAAGGGTGGTTTATTTCACTAATACTATGCAAACAACTTGTACATATGTATGATGTTGAACTAACTTCCATTTGAATTTGAAAGTATATAGAAAGTTGTTTTGACAATTGATTTGAAAAACATTTGAGTTGTTTTTAAAAATATAACCTTTCACAACTAAAACATGGAATTATGGGAACATCTTGGATTTGTTTATTATAAGTGTTAATGTATATTGAATTATGGGTATTTTATTTTATATATATATTGAACATCATGTTTAACAAGAAGTTGTGGGATAATTGGTTATTTAATTTCTTCTTGAGTGCATTGAACATATGACAATTGAACTTTGTCATTTATGAAAATTTCTTGTGATTTTTTGGTATATGTATATTTCATGTGATTCATAATTTGTGATATTATTATTTTTTATATTTGGAAACATGTTGATGAATTTAGATGTTTTTGTGTAATAAGTTAGATTTGGACAAACCTTTAATAATTTAGAAATATTTTTGTCATGAAATGCCCAATATATATATATATATATATTTGTGTTACATTAGACTCAACAATCAAATGGGAGTGTTCCATTTGAATTTTGGAATTTTTAATTTTTTTGATAAGGGGATTTGAAATGAAAGGATTAGACAAAACCTCATTACCATGAAAAATTGTGTTGTTTTTTCAAAAAAAATTGTAAGTATTGAATAAGATTTTTAATTTTTTAAATTTACTAATATTTGTATTATAAGAAGCGTTCAACAATGAAACAACATATTCAATGGTGAATCCCAATTATTTCTCAAAATATTCATTAATGCATAATCATATTTTTTCGTTCCAATAAAAACGTGTAATTAATTGCGATAATTGAATAGGAGGTTGTTGCATCATTGATTCCAAAGAAGATGGAAAATCATCTAAATTTATGTTAATTTTGGAATCATCAACTTAAAAAAAAAGTGAAAACCTATACATACCATTAACATATTGAATTGGTTCAAAATGTTGAAAATTGTATGTTATATGTAAGGGGATAGATTGAAATTCCATGCCACATCGAGACATAATTCATTTTGATATTTTTATTCCAAATGTAAAATTAGCCTTTATAGATATTTAACTATCAAAAATATTATAGTGAAAAAAAAATTTCATTGAAAAAAATCCTTGAATTGAAAAAAAAATCCATTCGAAAAATGTTTGCATGGAAAAACTACTTGCACTGAAAAAAAAAAAACATTGAAAAATTGCTTTCACTAAAAATTACTTCACATACAAAATGTTGCATTTAAAATTATTTTTGGCACTTGTCAAAAATCAATGTATGAGAACTTTCCTTTTCCTCTAAAAAAAATGATGAAAATGATTATTTAATATGGGTTATTTAAACCAAAATTTTGATATAAATTTTTTTTACATATATAAATTATTCATATGCTACAAGTAATTATAGAAAGGTCACATAAAAACTATCAACATAATGTCTAAGAGGGTTTTTGTTTATAAATTGATTTTGATTCAACAAAATCAAGCTTGTGTTTCACACTCCATTAGACATTATCATTAGGGATAATTGTTGAAGGAGCAACAAAAGCTTCGCCTTTCAAACCAATTTTTGCTTGTGGAATAAATTGTTGGATGTCTTCTTGAAAGCCAACAAAGGTAGATGTGGTCAATAAGCGAAACTTACCATAAATGTGAATTGAAGTGAGGAGTTGAACTTGTTTTGCAAGAGGCAAAAATCCAAGAATTTAAATTCTAACATATGCAGAATTGCTACAAGCCATTTGCCCTCAATAATCAATAACACAAGTTCATCATTGGTTGCAATGGAACCACAAAAAAGGCTTAATTTTTGAACCATTGATTTTGAACAACAAGCGTTATAATAAACACCACTTGTTGGAGAAATGGTGACATCTGCTACATGACAATTCCCACATACTTTTTGAAATGGAGGTGCAATAAGGCTAGTTATGGACAACACTGGGGTCACATGAGGAAAAAAAACAATATTTTCAAACGAAAAGGTAAATGAAAATGAACATAAACATAGGGAAATGTGAAAAAGGCAAATCATTTATATTTATAAAAAAACCATGCACACACATACACGTAATATGTAAACAAAGAGAATGAAATGAATAAGATGTGCATAATAAAAGATGTTATGGAAACTTGATAATTTAAATAATTAATACTTTAAAAAGGGATAAAAAAAAGATAAAAAATCAAGAACAACAAAAGAAATATCAAGAAGAAAATTTCAAGCACACCCCAAAAACATTATACCCCTTTCTTTCAAACCATATATATCTTTTATTTGTTATTCATTTTGAGTGATTTAAAAAGCTATTTGTGTGAAATTTAAAGTTCTACAAATGGTCTTTGAAATGAAAAAACATTAGACCAATGTATATATATTTTAAGTTTTTTTTAAAAATTAGTTTTTTAATGTTTAAACCTTACATTCTCACCTTTTTCACCCACATAAGCCATATCTTGTTCATTTAAAAACCAATTCCAATTATTTTTATGACATTAGATGCATCAATAAAAGGGCTAAAAAATCGTTTCAATGGTTAAAAGTTATGTGGAAAAAGTTATGAAACTTTATTTACAAAGGTTTTTCACATCCTTGTTTACTTACGATATGTTTTTCTTTGAACAAACACACTCCAAACTTTTTATCTCGTATTTTTTTCCCAAAAAAAATTCCACTAGACTATATAAAGATAAAATTTTCACTCTTAGTAACAACATTATACTCTATGTCTACTATGCAATAGAACATGGATTATTATTTTTTAGAAAATTATAATAAAAAAGTCATCTCAATGTAGTTTTATTTCTAAAGGTCATTTTTAGTAAAGAAAATTATGTGGCCATTCGGTTTCCCCTCCTCAAAGCAGAAATAATCAAATGGTTTATTTTATTTTTTACATTAGATTTGAGTCTCCTTTTATAAAAATAAAATAAAATTTATGAATATAAAAATTGGGTTCGGCACCCAAATCTCCTTATTACCTAAGTAGAAAAAAAAAATGTTTGAACCTAGATTGCAAGGAAAGATTTGGTGGCCACCAAGTTGATTGTTTTTTTTTGCTTGGAGACTTGTGGCCACTATGTCGTTTGCAATCCAACGTCAAACGAACTAGTGGACACCAAATCATCCCTTGTAATTTAGCTTGGAATACTTAGTGGCCACCATGTCTCCAAATGAAAGAAAAATAAACGATTTGGTGGCCACTAAATCGATCAACCTAGACTACAAAGGACGATCTAATGGCCACTAAATCGATCGACCTAGATTACAAAGGACGATCTAATGGCCATAACATTGTTTTTTTTTGTTTGGAAACCTAGTGGCCACCAAATTGTTCGATGATGGATTGCGAGGATGAAACATTTTATTTATTTATTTTTTGCATGGGTAGTAAGGAAATTTGAATGTCCAACCCAATTTTCTTTTTCATAAGGAGATTTTTTTTTCTTTTAAGAGAAGAAACCCAAATTTAATGTAAATAATAATTATTATTATTCATGAGATGAACATTAGGTTTTGTTTGATGTTTTTATGTAAATTGTTTTATAAAAAATTGATGCAAAAGAAATAATAAGAATTTTACCTTTTTGAATGCAAATTGAACACTTAATAATTTGATGTGTAACTACAAAAAATGAATTTGAGTAGCTTCGTCCATAACCTTTGTTTAAATTATGTAATGTTGTGCTTTCAAATATCGATCTTCTTTTGTTGTTGTTGTCACATTCTTGATTAAAACCATTCCACAATGGCCTCCATTGTTTGCCTCAAGAAGTTGTTCATATTATGTTCTAAAATTGTTGCCAAAAGCAAGAACATCTTGGTCAATTTCACTTTTTCCATTTATAATCATTAATCGCTTTTCATATTTGTTATCCCCTATTCCCTTTACACCAATGACTATGATAACAATGGTAACAAACTTCAAAGTTTGAATAGAACTTTTAAATTTTCTATTGGAATCCATGTGAAAAAACATTGGAATTAACTCAGGTTAGAATGTAAGAATTGACAACACAATGGTTGTTGATTCAATTATGATGACAACATGCATGTCACCCTTCGCAAGACCTCTTTTAAACTTTCACCCAATGCAAAAAAATTCCACCATCATAAACATGCATTTATGCAAATGTTGTTCATGCATTTCTATAAAAGGTGATTTCACTCTCAAAATGATTGTGGTTAGAGTTGCCTTGTCAAACAAATCACAATGCAAATATGCATAACATGGATCTTCCATGTTCTTATTTGCAATTCAATAAAAGGTGCCATACCTATTCAACACATTTGTTTCAAATGCAACAACTAATCTAGCTTCCTTCACTAGAACAACAACCATTGTGTAAAAAAAGGAAAGAAAAAATTATCAAAATGAATTTGACAACAAACAAATGAAGTAGCATTTGGCAAAATTAAAAAGTTATAAAAACACATGATAAAACATACACTTATAGAAACACATACTTGCAAAGGAAGCAACGAAACAATCAACAATAGGTGAAAGCTTAAACTAAACACATTGTTATTGTTATGAAAAAGGAAAAACAATAAACATATAATGTTTTTTTTGTATTGGACAAAAGATCTAATTGAAACCTTAAATTTAATTATAAACCTAACCTTGAACTTTTATTTACTTTATATTGACTTTAATATGGTTGATTTCAACTTAACAATAAAAGATGATATCCATGGTTTGGCGGCTAAATTATGGTTTGACAATGAACAAGACATCAATACCCTTGACATCTGATAATTTTAGTCATTGATTTTCAATAACTTTGACTATGGTAGATATTTATAATTAACCATGGATATTGATGAACCATGGTTTGGTAGCTAGATTGTGGTTTAATAATGAACAAGACATCAATACCATTGGCATCTTATGAATTTGAATTATGCATTTCATTCTTACATTCGAACTTTAAATATCTCAACCTATATTTGAAAGATATTAATACATAAACCTTATATTTTTCTCCACTATTTAACCATTATTTTCATTTCACTTAAATATATTATTATTATTATTTGTTAAATGTCAACTTTTTATCATGTACATAAAAACATTTAAACAGAAAAAAAAATCCAAATTCATTTTTTTTCCTTTTTAGGTTAAATGTACTTAATGTTCAATTTTAAACAAAATATTTTTTTTCTTTTAGTTAGACTTTTTAAAAAATATATTGAATTTTTTTTCATTCCCCCAAAAAAGATATTAATTTTCATAAAACATTTTCTTGAGAAAAAATCTTCATTAAGTCACCATATCACAAAACAAAAAAAGACATCCACTTTCTCTAAACACCCTATCACACGCCATCAAAAGAATAACTCCTTGGAAAATTAGAAAAATCCCACCTTCCTGCCTTGAAAAACAATCGAACTTCTCCTTCCCATGCCACCCAAGAAACAACCTTTTGGGTTAGTCCCCATCCCAAAAAAAATTCACCTATCCCAATCCCTTAAAGAAAAAACCTCCTTTGGAAAGGGGTGGAATTACCCCATCCTCCCTTCCTCACAAAAAAAAACCCATTTGAAAAAGAAAAAGAAATCTTAGCCTTTCGTGCACTTTTCTTAAAGCTCCATTTACAACTTGTAATTCTTTCAATCTAATCGAATTATCCATTCCTTATACCTATTGAAACCCCATAATACAAATTTTAAAAACATGTGCGAGAATTTTAAAAATAAAATACCTTAACCCTTTTGCTCTCCCTAAATCTTCACCTATAAACCCCATTGTACTCCCACCTAACTTTTTTAACTAGTTGTGTTTTCCCTTGCATGCTTGGTAAAACCTAGAATCATACATGCATATCTATTATCTTAAGGCAATAACAATTTTTTATAACATAAAAGACAACAAAAATACCCAAAAAAATCAATTAAATTTTCTTTTCATTGTAGTCATTTTTGTTATTAAATCTTCATCAAAGCTTTTTGGGTAGACACTTTACTCTAATAAGGTCCATATCCATGGGTCTTACTTACAACTTTGGGAAAACAATTGATGATCATTTGCTTCAAACCCTAATATTATGAGTACATGATATTTCCATCACTTAGATAGAATCTAATGTTCTTAGTATTAAAAAAATGATGAAACATGAAAATGGATGACATTTGCATTTTTTGGAAAAAAATTGATTTTAATTTAAAATGTATGAAAATTTTATTTTTGAAAAATAATTGATGATCATTTTTTTCAAAATTTCATAAATGTTGAATATGATATTTGCAACATTTGGATAGAAAGTGATTCTTTTAGTTTAAAAAAGTGATGAAGAATGAGAATCATAGTTGCATTTTTCAAAAATAATTTATGTTAATTGAAAATGGATGAAACTTGCATTAATTTTGGAAACACTTGATGATTCTTTGTTCAAACCTTAATAATGATTGGATGAAATTTGCATCAAAAGGTAGGAAAACAAGTTTTCAAATGAAACAAAACAGCAAAATGAAATAATACAAGATTCAATGATGTACATCACTCAAAACATTACAACCTATTTTTAGTAAGACTTCAAATCATGGATGGTGCCCAATCTTATCCATGTCTTCCGATATTTTGTTTTCATCTTATATTATCATATACTTCTTTACACCCATTGTTGGGAGTTGATGAAATCAATGACCATGGTTTAATATTTTGTCATTGTACTTATAATTCCAATGACAAGAATTACAAGGAACTAGTATAGGGGTGGTCTTCTATAATCTTTTGTAGACTCCTTATTGATTTTGCATAATTCTTCATATGGTTCACCCTAGACAATTCCAAAAAAAATTCCAAGCATAACTACTTCATTTCCAAGCCAAATTACTTCATTTCTTTCCTAATAATTATTTATTATCTTTACAATTACATGACTTCTTTCTTAATAACTATCTTTTAGATCCTTATAACTATTTCACCCCTTTCCTTACCCACCAACATGGATATTAAAAGGCAAATTAACATGTGTCTTTTCATGTCCATGATATTTATATTAATTGAAGTTAAATTTGACATTGACATAAATAATGATGAATTATTAAAAGTCATATGGGAGCATAATAAAAAGGAAAATTGTCATTAGTAATGTGTAGCAACGTGAAGCCCAAGTTGACATTACGCACACAATTGTTTTTTATTCCAATGACAAGAAATTTCAAAAAACTAGTCTATGGGTGATTTTTTGGAATTTATAGTATGGTCATCACTGAACAATTCCTATTATAAAGTAATATTTATATAGTTCCAAATATAATTTAAGCTTGTTTCATTTTCAACCTTAGCTATCTCATTCTTTTCTTAATAAGTACTCCTTATCCTAATAACTCCATAACTCTTTTCCACCACCCACCAACATGGATATGAAAAAACAAACTAACATTTTTTTCATTGTCCATTATATTTGTGTTGATTCAAATGAAATTAAATTTGAGATTGACACAAATAATGATGAACTATTGGAAACCATACATGTGAACATAAGAAGAGGGAAAATAATAATTCATTGTCATTGGTAGCGCAAAGACCATATGTTGAATATCACTAAACCCAACAAATTAAAGGATTGAATGGATTAAACTTTTGGAGCCAATATTTTGAAAATAGTTCAAATTTTTGAAATGACCCCCTTTAATTTGTGTTTATTAATTTAAAAAAACCTTGAAGTGAAAAGCCACAATCTTATCACATTAAAAAAAAACAAGGAGCCTTGAATTTCATGACTTAAATAATTAAAATTGCCATTTCAAGGACGTCCTTAACTTTCATTTTAATGACCATTCAAAAGTGTATAAAAAACTTGTATTTCCCTTTTTTAAATTAAAATTTGTGTTTTAGTATATACATTGAGATGAAAGGTTGGATTACTATTAGCAAGTTTTTGATTTTAGGTATGTTTAAATTTAGTTTCCAAGTCAAGTTTTAAGGTATCCAAATTGGAGGGTCGATGTTCTGCTAAAACCACCATTAGGTGTGGATTAAATGATTAATTTGAAACATGAATAATGGGTGTTATTATTTTTTAACTTTGGGAGGACATTTTTTGTTTGTTTTCAAAAGCACATGAAATCAAAGGGCATTTTTAAATATCTTATGAAATGATGATATATTATAGGTAACTTGAAATATATATTTATAATTATTTATAATCACCTTATTTACATTTAATTAAATTATAACTCATTATTTCTAAACAAGTTGCAATGCATTTTGGAATAAAATGGAAATGTTTTCCCCAAGATTTTAAAACAAGTTTAAGTTTTCTAATTGAATATGTACAATTAACTTTTTTTTTGTGCCATTAATTTTAATTGGTTATACATGATATAATAATTATTTTGAATTATGTGAATTAATTGAAAAAAATAGACTAATACTACATAAAAGATGTATGTTTAGTGTGTGATGGAAATGAAATTTGATCTAATTTTAGATTGGATTGGGTTTTGATTTTTATCAAGGAATGACCAAAACAAAATATTTTAAAATATATATATTTTAGAACCAAAAAAAATGTTGTTTTTGAACTTAAAATCAAATAACAATAATTTAAAGTTTGCATACTAAAAACAACATCCAAACATTGGAATAGTTCACATTGAAAAACTACATAAAGTCATGAACAACAACAAAAATAAGGGAATGCAATGGTTGATGTGATGATGGGAACAATGCCAAGATAACAAGAATTCCTAATTTGGTTGCAAAAAAGCGTTGTTGTTAACCTTGTCACCTCTAGCATTTATCTTGGCACCCCTTAAACCCTAAACCCTTATCATCCACCTTGTCATACCCATGAAATTGTCCATCACAACCAAATTATTGAAATAAAATAAAATAAAATAAAATGGACTTTGCATCATCCACCTTGGGGACCCTTGCCTTATTGCCCAACATTCCTTGTTCTCCACCATGTCATCCCAAGCAATTGTCCATGGCTTCCAAAGAAATTTTGTTCTTTATTGGTGATGTCCACCTTGATGCCTCAATTGTCCATTCACCATCCCTATCATTTGTACATTATTTTTCTTTAGGGACAAAATCAACAATGGCATCTATCTCAATGCCCCAATATCATCCACACATCATATTAGTTGTGAATTTGTCACTAGATATATATATTATTATTGACAATATCAACAACCCCAATGACCTTATTAATGACCTTATTATCAAAGTGTGTTAGGTTGGGGGGGGGGGGGGGGGGAGCTAGCACATTATGTGTCATATATATACTTAAGTTAATTTTCAAGATTCCATTACGAAAAATAAAAAAAATCCCAAAATAATCCAAACATTCTTCATTTTCCTTTCACTAAAAGTAATGTCTATTACTAAAAAAAAAGAGCATTTTTCTGAAATTTTCATCATTTCTGAACAATAATATAATTTGTGCTGAAGCCACCAAGGTAGTACTAAGAAGTAGTAGGTAAGTAAGGTACTATGGTAATGGTGACCCCAAAAATACACTACTAATAAACATGTTGTGTTGTGTTCTTTATTTCCATATCAATTATTTCCACCCATAATTATTACTCTGGAACCAATAAATTTTGAAAAATTTGAGATCCTTTTAGAACCCCCCCCAAAATAATCACTTCCCTTTGTTTTTCAAATTACACTTTAATTGGGCCAAGGACATATTAATTGGGGGGATCAATAAAATCAATGCCACATCAACGCCACATCAGTGCCACATCAGGGCCAAATCAGCGCCATATCAGTGCCAAATCAGCGCCACATAAGCATTTAAAATTGTTTTTAGCATTGAAGATGCTGAATTAAAGTGGGCATTTAATGAGAGGTGACGTCACCTGGATTGTATGATTAGATTTTATCTTGAGCCTGGGTGGAAGTCAGTAAATCGGCGGACGGAAGTGTGGGTGCCCCCAATCTCAGTTTACCACGTGGCAATACCCGATTCGCCGCTCTCGTTTGGCGGCTGTACAGAAGATTCACTGTCATCAGAATTTACTTGTGTTGAAAATTAATTAATTAATTTATTATGTACGATATGTTTTTTGTGACCAGTAAATTAAATGGCTTCTTGTCGTTATGCTGTCTTTTGAAAAGCGGAAGAGGGAAAAAAAAAAGAAAAAAAAAACAGAAAAAAAAGAAGAAGAGGAAATCCACTTAGCCTCCCCATTGGTTGCTCTGGAAATCGGCTTATTTGATTGGCGGATCCGGGCCCCCCAAAAAAAACCAAAAATAAATATAAATCAAATCTAAACCGAACTTTGAAGTTCCCTTTGAGCGAGGGAACGAGGGAGTTGCAGTGAGCCCGAGCTTGCTCTGCGTCGTTTGTAAGTGTGTCCGTGTTTTTCAGAGTTGCTGGATTTCGCAGTTTTGCGTTTGTTTCGGTTTGCTCCTTTCAGCTTGCTGCCAGTCGATTCTCTCTGAGAGAGAGAGAGAGAGAGAGAGAGAGAGGGGACAATGGACGGTGCGCAAGCTTTGCTCAATGCTCAATAGCGCCAGTCGGTGTGGGGAAAAGTTCAGAGAAACGACTTCTCTGATTTCCAAAGTAAGGTTTCTGCAAAATCACCTGCGTATGCATCTTTTCTATAGTAGCTTTGTTTTCTTTATTTTTAATGTTTATTGTGGGTGCATGTAGTACTCGGTGTTCTCTTGGAAAGTATGTTTTCCGAGAAGGGTAGGCTCGGCTCGTGTGCCTTAGTTGTTAAGGGTTAAGGTGTCATGTTCAGCTTTTCCTTATGTTTGATTCTTTTGCTCACGTCTAGATCTTCATTTTCTTTTATGAGTCCGTAGAATCCGTGTAACACGTCTGTGGCGAAGCCTGCCGTGAGAGAAAAAAAACGTGAAAAATGAAGTATTCATTACGTAAAATTTGGAAACACGTTATGGAACTTTCCGTTGTCATCTGCTTCAACCTGTTTGTTTGTTGAGAGTAACAACATATCGCGCTTGATTGCACTGTATTTCGAGCTGGCGATGTCGCTTAGTGTTGGGTTTTGAGGATTATTGGCGCCAATGCATCACACTAGAAAGGCCTCTTTCCATTTGGCTGCTCTGATCACAGTTGTGGCTCTGATTAGAGCAACTTAATGGAAAACCAGTGATAAAGGGCTTTGTTTCTTGTTGAATGAACAGGGCGCTGCCCATTGGAGAGCTGCAACTGCATTGAAATGATTAAATGTGATCAACATTAGGATCAATATTCTCAGTGTGAGATTAGGGGTCCGTTTTTGGTTGCTAAACGGAACCTCGTTCATGAAGCAATGCGATTCCACAATGTGTTTGACATCTAATTCCTTTTTTCACTGCAAGAACTGAGCATAGTTGTGATGGGGAAAA
>Ga0209208_10005938_pt1 | contig 16921 bp, 12 predicted proteins | sample S1TSphfallax_3_FD_187694 | JGI IMG/M metagenome (GOLD analysis project Ga0209208, IMG submission 187694) | Host-associated microbial communities from peat moss isolated from Minnesota, USA - S1T2_Fd - Sphagnum fallax MG (SPAdes) (version 2) | ecosystem: Host-associated > Plants > Peat moss >...
AAACTTGTGTAATGAAGAAAAGAGAGGCAAACCATCAACACCAAGGTATTTAACTAAAAGACCAAACCACAAATAACCAAACTAAAATAAGTAACGAAAGTAATTCAACCTTGTGAAAGTAACCTAATTACTTTCCTACTCCAGTAACTAATGAAACCTAACTAGTTGAGCTTGAATTCTCAACATAAACTTGGGGGAAGTCACCACCTTCCCCCTTATAATATTCTTTGTGCCTGACCACAAGGCCAACACCCAAATGTCATTTTGTCTCAGGACTCCCAAATGGGAGTCCCAAACACCCAATATTGGGACTTTCGCAACTTTGGAGGCCCATAACTTTGTGTGTAGACCTCCAGTTGAAGTGAGGTCTAAAGCAAAGTTGTAGCCCTTATTGAGAGATTTCCAACAATATGTGGCATGCCACTTGCATGCAAGGAAATTGGGGCGATTCCCAACTTTTAGTGGTCACGAGTCAAATTGGCAATTTGACTTTTGACCCTTCTTTTGGCCATAACTTGTGTTTTAAGTACTCAAATGGGTCATGCGAGCCCATTTTAGATATCTAGGTTCCAAAAGCATTTCAATTATACAAGTAACTCTTTAATATAATGGGTTTTGACCCTACAATCCCTCTCTCAAGATTCAGGAGTCCATTAGGACTTCAACTCCCAAAATGGGAGCTCACTTGTGAGTGTGGAGGTCCATTCCCTCACACTCTCCCACACTCCCGAAAGCATGAAATGCAACTCTTGTGTTTCACTCTTGGCTCGCACCTTTGCAAGTCCTTACCTTGGTTGCGAACCCAAGGCTAGGGCTATGACAAATTAAATCTTCCATGATAAGTTGGACAAGTTCTTGATCATCTATATTGATGACATTCTCATATATTCTAAGTCAGCGAAGGAACATGTCAGACACTTGGAGCATGTCTTGCAGAAGGTAAAGGAAAATGACCTTCATGCTAACAAAACAAATAGTGAATTTGCCCAAATGGAAATGGACTTCTTGGGACATGTGTTGTCCCTGAAAGGCATAAGGCCAAATCCAAAAAAGGTCTAAGCCATCAAGGAATGGCAAAGTCCAGTGATGGGTAAAGGACTTTGATCCTTTTTAGGATTAGCAAATTTCTACAATAAGTTCATAATGGGATTTTTGGCATTGGCCAAACCCCTCACTGACCTCCTCAAAAAGGGAATGTCATTCAAATGGCGAGAGGAGCAAGAAAAGACATTTGGGATGTTGAAAAAAAAAAATTTACCTCACCTTTTTTAAGTTTCCGGACTTTACCAAACCATTTGGGGTACACACCAACGCAAGTGGGTTTGCAATAGGAGGTGTGTTGATGCAAAAAAAACATCCTATTGCTTTTGAGAATAAGAATTTGACTAAAACCCAACTGAAATGGCCGATTCATGAGAATGAGTTGTTCACCATGGAAAGTTGCCTCAAATGTTGGCAACATTACCTAGGATCATATAAGACTAAGGTCTTTATAAACAATGTTTCCTTAAGGTATTTCAAAATGTAACCAAAGGCCATCGACAAACAGTTGCGATGGCATGACATTTTAAAGCTTATGGATATCAAATTGATCCATAAACAAAGTAAAAATAATGTTGTACCTGATATGTTAAGTCAAAAAGAAAAGTACCAAGACGAAAAGGTCGTAAGTGTAACCAAAGCCTTAAGAGCCATGTTCATTAAGGAAAGTGACCTCAGTAGGAAACTAAAGGAAGGCTATGTCAATGACCACCTTGCCAAACACTATTTTGACAAGCTAAGACAAAAACATAAAATGAGAAGTATTTCTCTTAAAAATGGAATGTTCAAATGGAAACAATCTTGAGTGTATGTGTCAACAGGCAAGTTACATACTAAAATACTAAAAGAAGTTCACAATGTTCCGATGGTGAGACATTGAGATGAAAAGACCACTCACACGAAGCTAGGTAAAAGTTTTTACTAGCCTAATTTGAAGGAAGATGTGGAACATTACATTTGCACATGTGTGAAATGCTAAGGCACAAAGTCAGTACATAAGAAAAAGTACAAATTACATAAACCTCTACTTATTCCAATGATTCATTTGAAAGTATTTCAATGGACTTTATGACATGTCTTTGTTTTGCGAAAAGAAAGACATTATCTTAGTGGTGGTAGATAGGTTCTCAAAATTGGCCAAGTTTGGGACAACCAAAACAACGACCACCATAGTAGAAACAACCACACTGTTTTTTGACATGTGGGTAAAGACATCATGGCATGCCCAAGGTCATTGTAAGAGATCAAAATGCCAAGTTCACCTTCAAATTTAACATTTCTTATGAAGAAGGCCAAGACCAAACTTAAGTTCAACACGCCTTTCCACCCACAAATTGATAGCCAAATTGAAAGGGTCAATGAGATATTGAAGCAATATCTTAGAAATTATGTGGTCGTCGATCATAGATATTGGGGCCATGAGCTCGATTTGGTGGAGTTTTGTTGTAATTCCACCAAGCATTCAATGACTTGGATGAGTCCGTTCGAATTAGTGTTGGGAATGGAGGTTAACCAACCTTTGGACCTAACTGTCTTTCATAAAATGGGATTTCATAGGGATGGCGGCAAAAATGTTCAAATCATGGCAAAAGAACGCAAGGAGTTGAATGCTCGTGCCAAGAAGCTCTTTGAGGAAGCCCAAACAAGGTATGAAAAACATGCCAATAAGTCTAGGAGGGAGATCCAGTTTGAAGTTGGTGACCTCGTGATGTTAAACATCCACAATTTTAAGATGTTTGAAGCCTTCACGGCTCGCTTCATTCCCAAATATCCAGGACCTTATAGGGTCACACATAAACCCCACTTGGATGTGTATATGTTGTTGGCAACAACTTTTGTGGCAAATCCTACATTCCACGAGTCTAAGTTAAAATCATTTAAAGCAGACGATAAGAGACCAGAAGGGAAACAAGAATATCACAAAAGGTTTAATCTCATGGAACATTGACTCGCAATGGAGATTGAATGCATCTTAGGTGCAAAACAAACCCGAAAATGTGGTAAGCAATATTTCATAAAATGGAAAAGGTACCACCCCAAGGAGGCACAATGGGTGAGTTTGTTTAAATTAAACCATTTGCCAAAAATGATAGAGAAGTTTGAAACGGAGAGGGGACATGAGTTCGGAAGTAAAAAATCCCATAAAAAACAAATGACTGGGAGAAGCATACCCTAGAAAACCTAAGTGTTGATAGGGGCTTCAACCTCCAAAGGTGGAAGTGAAGAACTTAAAGAACTTTAAGTTGCATGTGAGGAGGGGAAACACACAACCTAGCTAGGGAAGAAACCAAGTTAAGGTCTTGTTGTGTGTTAGGTCCAAAGAAAGGAAATGTCGTTGGGAAGCTTCAACGATGGTAGCTTATGGAAATGGACCTTGGGATTGAACTCATTGCAAAAAACCTTCAATGGGTTCAATCAAATGAAATCGAGGTTGTGATGCATGCAAACTAAATGGCATGCCTTTCAAGTGAGAAATAAATATTCCACTGCATGTAGTCGTGACCCATGTCCTTTTAAGGTGAAGAAGGTTTAATTGTAGAAGCTTGGTTCAACATAATCTATTGGCTTGTTAATAAGCCCAAGCTTGATGTGGTAGTCGGGACTGTCAAATGGGACATTAGATGCAAATTCAAAAGACAAAATAAACCATTAAGCCTAATCGAATGTGTTGGAACTGCCCAACGGAAGGTAACACTGAATGTGTGGAAAGTCGCCACAAGTGATGGCGCAAACAAACAAGAATGATCTTTAAGACCTTTCCTACATTAAGCCTAAATGGCTAAGTGTAAAATCCAAACCAAAGGTTGGGGAAGTAGCTAACCCTACGAATACTTGTTGGTAAACGGCTTGCGTGGTCATGGGAGGGTGTCGGTCCAATAATGTGAACAAGAACGTTAACCTTTTCAAAGTGGAGGTGAATGACATGTCCTTTCGGGTGAGGCAACTCATTTAGCCATGGCCTCACACCAAACCACCCAAGGTGGGGCACCATGGTAGTGTGAGATGGTACTAAGCTAATGGACTGGGGTTTGACTCCTAGTTCGTCAAATGGGTTTGAGCCGAGAGGCTACGAAAATGGATCGAAGGGGTTCCTAAGTGAAGCCCCATGTGAGCTAAATGTTCATCCACTCTGTGAATGTGTGGGCAAAAGGTTTTCCCTAGCCCATGCTTTAGAGGCAAAAAGAGGGTGAACTCCAAATTCACCGTGCATCCCGCCTCAAGCTCCTGATGTCTACCCAAGGGGAGCAACTTGGTGTTGTTCTTGGGTAGGCTAGGTTGGGAAAGTGTGGGGGGCTAACTACTTAGGTAATGTGTTAGAGGTTTTAGGTCCCTTAATGGGACTTGGTTCTAGCAACTAATGTTGTGTGTCTTGGATGCGCAAGTAAATAGGTGTTAGAAGCGAGGAGTTAGGAATGGGTCCTGAATTTGGAGGTGCAGGGTGCCAATCCAAGCAAAGGGGCATGACATTTGGTATTAGAGTTACATGTGCTTGTGGTCGTCCTCTCCTTGGAAGTAGCAAACTAACATAGCTCATCGTTGTCGTTTTGCTAGAACAATTAAGTTTAAAGAAATGATGATGACCATGAACTATGTTCATGGTTGTTGTCTCCCTAAAAACAACACTTGAGATGAAAAAAAGACATTGCACCCTAAACCCCTTGGTGCAACAACACAATTATTATAAAAAAACTTGAAAATGTTTTTTGTTGACCTTCAAGGTCTTCGTTTCTGTACGCATTCAAGGTCATTGCCTCTACATGCTCTGCAAGTTGTTCGCCTCTCCACACTCTAGAAAGTTCTTTTTGCAAGCCAAAAGTTGTGGAAACTCAAAGCCTTGTGAGCTAAACCCTAATGCAAGTTCAAATTGTCCATGTTTCTCAAGCATTGGGTATGGAGGTGAGTGGAAAAGGAGGGAATGAGACAAAGAAAACATGAAGAGGGACGAAGATGGGTTGGAGGGAAGGAAGGCAGTAGGTAGGTTGGAGGAGTAGGTAGGAGTTGCCAAAAAAAAAATGCAGTCAAGGGTGGCCCAAAAAAAATTCAAAAAGGTGGCCTAGGAGAAAAAAAACAGCAAGCTAAAAAAAAAAGTATGAGGAAAAAAAAGGCCTAGAAGAAAATAAAAACTACTAACCATGTAAATTGCCCCCTTGGGGATAAATTCATCCCATCCATGAAATCCCATAACATGATTTTTTGGATGATGCAATGGTGGGTGCTAGCTCACTTAAGCCCCTAACAATGTAAAAAACCTTTGATATTGATCATTACAATGACAACACATCAGACATCACAAGAAGTTTTCCACCTTGAAAATTGCTTACATAGAAAGAAAAAGAAAAACACAATTAGAGAAATTTGGGTTTTGGCTACATTAACCCCAAACCCTATATTGTGTAACATGTTATAGATGGCCATGTTGCATGTCAAGAGATGGGTGGCTAAGTGAGTGGGTAGCTGGGCCAAGCTTGGGGGATGGGTGGGTTGTCACATGGGAGTAGAGTAACACTGAAGGAGTAGGGTGATCCCAAAATAAATGCCCCTAAGGTGGAGTTGAGGGGCATTTATTTTGGGAACACCATGTTTTGAAGGCATTACCCAATGTAAAATGCCATGACAAAATATTTTTATTTTTATTTTTATTTTCCTATGATACTTAATAGATATATTTTGGTATCATGAAAAGAAAATGAGAAAAAATGACATAAGGCATTTTGAAAAAATAAAATGCCCATTGTTTGGGTATCATGGGAAAAAAGAAAGGATGGCACATGGCATTTCAAAAAATGAAATGCCTATTCTTGTGAACATTTTGTTTTTTGAAACACCTTGAAAATTTTTACTTGCAAATACATTAAAATTTTCTATCCAAATCTTTACAACTTGGGGGTTGGGTTTGGGGTGGGGAGTTCAATAAACAATAAAGGGAAAAATAAAAGGGTTTAAAAATCTCTCTCAAGTGAAAAGAAAAGTGCAAGGAAAAAACCAAGTGCAAAGACATTCTCAAAACAAAGAGCTCAAGATGGGTCTTGAGGCAATAAGGTAATGTGGTTAGTGATAGAACATTTAGTGTATTAATCACCTCCTTTTCAGTTAGTCCACCTCCTTTCCATATGGGGTTTGAAGATAAAGTGTAAAGGATTAAAAGGTGCACCCATAGCCCTTTAAATTGCTCTAAACAAATGAAAAAAAAAAAATGCCCCTTTAAAGTTCGAGTGGTCAAAAATGAAGAAGACAAATCTTTCATAGACATTGCTGCCCATGGCACCTTAAACTTTGCCACCTAAAACCAATCAATCATATGTTGGCTAATGGATTCTATCTATTTTCATCACTAAGATGGATGAAAAAAAACAACAAATATTTTCAAAATAACCATTCACTTTTAAACATATGATTGAAATCTAATCTAATTTAGGGCTTGGAAATCAATGGCAATGGACATTAAATCATCCTATTCACTAAACCTTTGTGCAAGTTTTTCAAAATTTATGGGCACAAAATGTTTCATTCTCTTTACCAACTATGTTAGGGGTTTCAAATTAGGTGCATTTCCAAGCTTAGAACATTCCAAATACTACACCTCCCACCCATAAGCTTTTGCCCCCATAATCACTATGGTCTAAGGGTTCTTCGTAGTTGCCATGTTCTTATGTTCTTTTCAATTGTTGTGGTATTAGTGTTATGTGTAATCATTGTGATCTTGTGTTCCTTTTGAGTAATGTGATCTTGGTGTTTCTTCTAATCTTTGTGATTTGGTGTTCCTTTTAATTATTGTGGTTTTGAAGTTCCTCTTGGTGGCCATGGTCTTGGTGTTATGTTCTTTTTTATCAACGTGGTTTTTAGTTCTTTTTAATTGTTGTGGTCTTAGTGTTTCTTCTAGTCATCATGGCTTTGTATTCCTTTCAACCAATGTGGTCTTGGTGTTCCTTTTAGTCCTTGTGATTTAATGTTCCTTCTAATTATTTTGGTCTTGATGTTCCTCTTGGTGGCCATGGTTTTAGTGTTCCTTTTAGCCCCTATGGTTTGGTGTTCCTCCTAGTTGCTATGGTTTTGGTGTTCTTCTTAGTCCATGATGTGTTTCAATGTTCCTCCTAATCAGCATGATCTTGTGTTCCTCCTAATTCTTGTGGTCTTGATGTTCCTCTTGGTCAATATGGTCTTGGTGTTCCTCCTAGTCTAATGGTGTAGTGTTCCTCCTAATCACCATGGTCTTGTGTTCTTCCTAGTCACCATGGTTTTGCGTTTTGCAACTTTCTAAGTTGCATTCATCTTTTACTCACTTGAGGTTCTTCTACCTTGTTTTCAATGTGTTTAGTCATTAGAATGTAACAACCTTGTTATTCAACTCCTTCATGCCCAATATCTAGTTTATGCTTGTTGTTTAACCTTTTATTGAGACCATGTTGTGCACCTAAAATTCATGCTTTTATATTTGCATGGATCTACTCACAAGCTTTCTGAAAGTTTTAGTTTATCACCCACCTCCCTTATAGTCGCCAAAGTTGAGGTTGCAACAAGTTTTGCTCTAGTACATTTCTTAGCAATTTTATGAACTACTCAATTTGTTGTAGTCCCTAGATCTATTGCTCTTTTCAATCACTTGTCTTCACTTCCCTTTGACCTTCCTTCTTTAATTTCTTTTGTAACTACCTTGTCCATTTTTTTTTCCTTAGGATATCTAAGTATTTAACAAATGTCACAACATGTGACTAGGAGTAATTAATTAATGTTTCTTTTCTTTTTGTATGTCTTGTAACTAAATGAGCTAATGAAAGTAATTATGCAAACACGTGGATTCTTGCGTCAAATTTAGAAGATGCTAAATTTCTTATAACATTTAAAGATTATTTTCATTTAGGTTTACAAGATTGATTTAATTTGGCTACTCTTTAATCATTGTAAGTATTTAAAGCATGTTTAGATAGTAATGTTGATCATTTAAAAACCTACTAGTAGGTAGAGCTTTAATTGTTATTTGTTGAATTATTTTAGCTACATGTAAACTTTTTGCAACAATAAATTCTTGCCCACAAATTTGATTTTGATTAGTTTTTTAATGTATTGTGTAATCGTTTTCATTTCCTTGGTTGTTGATACTTGGTGCAGTGTGTATATTAGAAAGTCAAGTTTTTGCTATCCATTGCCTTGGGGGTTGAAAGGCCACATACTTGTAGCCTTGAATCCAAGTTTAATGTTTTGCTTGTGAGTGATTTTTTGAAAGCTTGATTTACTCATTCAACTTAGGTTATTTTGTCTAATTCCATGTGATTTTTTCTAAACATAATTACATCTTTGGCCTTTTTAAATGTTACTTTAAATGGTTTGAAATAAGATACATCTAATGGTTATAGAGCATGTGACGTGTGAGATGGTAAGATGATTATGTCTAACCCAAATTCTTGTGCTTGTTTGATTGTTTCAAGGTAACATGGTTGCTTTTTAAAGGTGAGAGTTTATTTATGAGTAGTTGCATACCTTTTAATGTGACAAACAAACCCCAATAGCCAAATGTGCTCGTTGAATATGTTGATGTTGTGGTATGAAAATGAATCCAACCCACCCCTAAACCAAACATTATCTTTGAAAAAGTTGCTTTCATTTTTTAACAAATTGCTTCAAAACACCCCCATGACCAAACACTCAAAACTTGATTAAAATATTTTTCAACTATATGCATGAAAAAATGTTGTTCCTCTCCCATCACGAAACATATTTAGATGTAATGATGACTGATTTTTTTAACATTGACTTTTTCCCACATCTATAACCATAGACAAAAATAACATTCTATTTGGATATACTAAAAAAAACCAAACAATTTCTCAAAACCAAACACTGGATCATAAAGCCTTTTTGAACATGGATTCACACACATGTGACCATTCATCAACACTGGTCTGCCCTAGACTGGTGTTCAATTACCGGCGATATTTGATGGGGGGCATGTTAGACCCTGCATTTTGAGAATGTTCTCCGCCTGTGGGCTTCACCCATGATAACGCACCAAGAAAAGATCATCATGAACCTAAACATAAGCAGATCACCATTTGTAGGGGGGGGGTTCTTCTTGAAAGATCTTACACCTACATGATTTCCCTCCCACTCTAAAGGAGGCATAAAATGCCGCCTCCTTTTTAGGGGGTGAAATATTCATGGAAATATGCTGCCTCCAGTAACACTTACGAATTTCCTCAGAGAGCTTTAGAAGAGGGGACAAGGGGCAACCATACCCTATTGCTCTCAGCGACAGCTACATTAAATCTCAGTGATTTTTTGTTTCCCAATAAATTTTTATGACTTCTTTTCTGAAGAGAAAAGATTGGAGATTTTGGTTTTATTAGTGTAAATTCTACTAAATTTACTGACTTCTGTGAAAAAAATCGACAATTTTTCATATCACAGAATTGAAAAAGAAAAACCATCAATGTAGATACATATATTTGAGCAACGAGGAGCATTCGCTGATTTGGTGTCTTCCGTCAGTTTTTACTGCACAATGAAGTTTGGACATTATGGTCAAAGTTTGACAAAAAACAGTACGTTAAAAGCCACTTTGATCCAGAAATTGCTGATTAATCCAGAAATGGTCCAGTACTTGTGTCAGGACCAACATCAGTTACATTACTCGTTGTCATTATAACACAGATTGGGACTTCACGCCAGTCAACAGAATTACAGCATCAACAGAACTGCTCCCTCAAATTCTAAATACCAAACTGAACTTCACAAACTTGGGCTCCTTGCATATTTCTACCATCAACTTAATATCAACACTCCTCTCGTAATGGCATTTGTATAAATAGTTTTGCAAGAACCAAACCAAGAATAACTAGATTCTGCAAATAAAGTGCATATCAAAATACAAGGTGGCCCAATGCCCTCAAAATATTGTTCAGCAAGAATGCCCTCAAGTGCTAGCACGTGTGAGGAAATTGGGCAAATCTGTTATAGTGATCCATGCATTTAGGAGAGTCATACCATCATATGATTGTGGTAGGTATACAATGTTTTGTCAATAAAGGGCACGAGTGCTTCCAGGGAAACAAGCAGCTGTTAACCAAATCTAGTCAACACAAATCAACGGTATGCATGGTAAATGCAGAGCTAACAGGCACATGAGAAAGTCAGGTGCAACATGAGAGGCAGACTCAAAGTTGCAATTTATCTTCATCTTCATATCTGTGTTGATCAAATTGATACAATCTGTGGAACTTGGTCTTGACTGAGATGCTGTTGTACAAGGGAAGGTCAAGGGATGAGGCCTATATCCTTGAAGTACTCATGGTCCAATGCATTCCTTGCTGTTATCCGCTGGCTTGGCTCCAAAATCAATGTTTTCTGTTCAATCCTCCCCACACCCAAGCATATTAGAATTAGAACTCAGCTGATAAATTTAGGCCCAATCAATCACTTTTCTTTTTGTGTGGATCATCCACAAGATTCTATAGCTTGATACTTCCAACAGTCTCACAACCAGATACAGAAAAGTTCAATGGATCAAAGGTGCTTTGAGGAGTTCTGACCGAGAGCAAATCAACCCCTGCAGGCTCAAGTCCTGGTACAATGGACGCCAGATTCTGCAGCAGACAGCAATTCCAGTCACTTGCTCATCAAGAAGTACATTCAAGATGAGACCCTGTAGACAAAAAGTAATAGGGGGATCCAAGGGAAAAAGCTATTAGCTTGAAGCTTAAATTATCATAAATCCAAACACATCCAGAACTATGATACAGTAATACAACCTTCCTTCAAAAAATTCAAGAGATTGACAGAACTTCAGGGCCAACCAACCTTAGGTGGCCATTTTGGAAAAGCAGACTTAAAGTCTGGTAATGAGGTCACTCCAGGCCAGGTCTCCTCATTTGGAGTCCCTAGAGTCCTGCATTCCCAATAGGTCACTCCACAAGGTTCTCATTACTGCTGTCCGGATGTGCCTATATGTCCCCTTCCATCTACTGTTTCTCACTTGCAGACTGTACATGCACGCCCTAGACTGGATAACAGAGAATATCATGGCAACCTGTGAAAGCATCCCAATTTAAGCATGCTTTGAAGCATGAAAGGTATCCATCATTGGTCTGTCTTAGGAGTGACTTTGTCATACCACTCACTGATAATAGACTGATTATTTAGTAATATCAAGGGACAATTCAAGACCACTGTCTCTACATCACTTACAGCAGCAGAACATAACCATATGATCAAAATTAGAAGAACAAGGTCTGTTTTGAGTGATCAAGGTGCACCTGAATATCTTGAAAAGTTCATCAATCTCTGAGTCTCCAGGGAAGAGTGGTCGCTGGTTCACCATCTCAGCAAATATACATCCAACAGACCACACATCTACTGGAGTTGAATAGTGGCGGGAGCCAAGTAGTATTTCTGGTGCTCGATACCACAATGTGACCACCTGACACCCCCAGCCCAACTGATGTGTCAGTGAATCAAGAGCAAAATAACATTAAAATGCTTACATCAAAGCAGGACATACTGACACATGGGCTTCACACTGCAAGAATACTTCCTTGGCATTTAAGCAACCTCCATCTCAGTTTGTTGACTGAAAATACGGCAGCTCACAACTTACAACAGGCATTCCATATTAAGACCCTGATTACCTCATGAGTGAAGGTCCTGACAGGAATACCAAATGCTCGTGCCAGTCCAAAGTCAGCAAGCTTCAATGCATTTGTGCGTCTGTCAATCAGTAGGTTTTGTGGCTTTAGATCCCGATGTAGAACCCTATGTGAATGGCAGTAAGCAACACCCCGCAGGATTTGATACAAGTAGGTCTGCAGTCCACACTCAAGCTTTAGTCCTACATTTCTCTCTGCAGCACCCATAATTATGAACATCAGCTATCCAATAACATCAGATATACAGAGGAAATCTCTTAAAATGGCAACACATCCTGCCACATGAATTATCTTTGGAGATCTGAAAGATTCCAGTACATACTAACACTCAAAACTCCTCTCAAAACAGGAACCTCATAATTGTGTCTACTTGAGAAGAGACATGGACAAAAACCTCACCATACTTTGATCAGACGAGGATCTTTAGCAAGATCAGGGCAGGTGTCCATGTGCTTTTTCAGGTCCAGATCCAAGTATTCAAATACCAAATACAGCCTCTTCTCACTATGCACAACATCTTGCAGCCTGAACTCATCCACAAGATTGAATATGCTCAGTCCATGAAATGGATCCTGTTATCAGGACTTTTCTCCCCAGAATGGTGAGGGTCTTTGAGGGTGTTCAGTGACTTTTTCAAAGCAACAGTCAAATATCCTCCAGCCCAAAAACTACTCAGAGCCTGGAGTATGTCATAATCAAGCAGAAACAAGATACACTTAGGATTTTAAAACCAAAATCAACCACCCCAGCTCATGCTAAAATTATGTTTCCCAACATGCTATTTACATACTGAAGTAATAGATGTCAGAAAAGGGGGAAAGAAATTTTTCCCAGCATGTAGAATAGAAAGCTAAACATAGATTGAATGCACTCTACTACAGGAAATTGATTGAAGAGTATACCCACTTCACAAGACATGAGACTTCAAAACAGTAGAACAATCATGTCTTCTGTTCCTTTTGATCTAGATGATAGTCCAGCTGATGGTGTTGAATTCGGGAACCCTCCTTTAATAGTAGTAGGAGACTACCAATTTTTTATCTCACTGCTATAGTCTACATTTCTTGGCATGAAACTCCTCTGCCTGTGCTATCTTTGCATCAAAGTAAGACATAATACTGCAGAATCAGGGGAGTGAAAAGCACAACAAGACAAAGGACGCACGGCACTCTCAGTCTCCTGCCCAAAAACCAATATTGATGCATCTCGGAAGAGCAACCAGGTGTACTCTAAAATCAGAGATACGTAATGGTCAGAAAGAAGAAGAAAAACGGCGAAAGGAAAGTAGCTCACCGGACAATATTTCCGTGTTGCATTTCCTTGAGGAGTGAAATTTCTCGGATGGCCGTGCTGGGAACGCCTTCATCTTCTTGCTCCAACCGTATCTTCTTCAACGCAACAGTCTCGTTTGTCACCCGGTCCCGAGCCCGGTAGACCACTCCATACGTTCCCTCTCCTATTTTCTCCACCTTCTCATACTGTCCACTCAAACACCGTGAACACCAGCAGCCGCAAAATGAGATGAGACGATAGAACAAACAAGACCGCGATGAGATTCTGAAGGAACAAAAACATCGTAAGCACGACATCCGCTTGTAGCACACACTTCTCCTCACTGCTCAATCAGAAAAAAAGATAAATGCTTCACAATGCTACTACCATAGCCTCCATCCCCCTCGATGATCATTTTGGCGCTATTCTTCACACTCTAATAATTTTGTTGCAAAACTCACCTGGTCCATTCAGAATTCGTAAGAAGCTCGCGGTGGCAGCCGTCGATCGTATACACACACGATTCTCCTTTCCCCGAGTGGTTTGCAAACGAGTTAACAACGATATGCGCGATGATGTCGTCTCCTCCGAAAACACAGGGCCTAAGACGTAAGTGAAGCTGAACAGAAACTGATCATTCTTGCAGACCAGATGATGTCACAGATCACAAGGTGTGGTCCCCAGTCAGCCAGCCAGCAACCGGCCGGCCTGACACAACAGGAGCACTTGCTTGCTGGCTTCAGCGACAAACCCGTCTGCTCAGTGACCAGCGCTGCTGCGGCCGGCGAGATCCGCAGAATTCCGAACCAACGTGTCTGTCACAGGAGCCGGTGCGCAAGAAGCTCACCGGGAAAAAAAAAGGAAAACAAGAAACGAAGAGAAGGACTAAATGTAAAACCGAGGTGCAAAAGTATCATGAAAAAACAGACGAAGGGATGGCAGGAAGAAATTAAGAGACCGGCAACAGAAACCTAAAACAGCAGGAAGGCGAAGCAGGCGGAATTGGAGGGAAAACAGGCGCGGGAGGTGGTGGCAAGCAGCAGCTGAGCAGCAGTGATCGGTAGGACGACGAGCGCCTGCTGCACGGGACCGCCATAGCCGCCGCATCAGCGGTCCTGCATTTGCGGACCGTCGTCAACGGCGTTGAGTTCCGTCGAGTTCCGTCGAGTCCAACGCTGTGCGATTTTTATAAACCCTATATACTTGCGGGGTTTGTGAACGAGGCTTGTTTTGGCCACAGTGAAGCAGCAGCACCCACCAGTGCACCATGAAGGATGGATGGTAAGTGGTCGTGAAACAGTTTTCTGTCGGGTTCCAGTTCCCTAGCTAGCTAACCATGGTCCTTAGCTCAGATGCTATTTTATTACCTACTAGCAACTCACACAGAAAGCAGGTTGTTAGTAAGTAGGTAGTAAAAACAAGCACTTACCTGTGTATAAACCATAAACCATCTACTTGCCTAGTAATTACCTATATGAGACCTATTTCTTACAGAATTGGTTACCAAGGTGAAACCAAACATTAACTCAGTTGAAGTTCATCCACAACTGAGTAATAACAAGCATCCAGTGGATGGTGCAGTGGTGGGCGCTAGTTTACCGTGGCTGGCTTGTTTGCAGGTCATCCCCAGAATGACGGACAGATGCAGCTGGCTGGTTATCAGCCCGGGTATATATTCACTTCTGCCCATTCTCAACATTCACAGGACCGATTTCTGTAAGTAACTGTGGATTTCAGAACAATTGAAAAAGTCAAAGACCGCGCCAGAGAACCGTCATCAATTCTTTAAAAGCTTTTGAAACAACTGATGATTCTTTGATTCTGGAATATTTAAAGAACTGGAACCAGCAGTTCATTAAAAATTCAAAAGAACTGCCCAACATTCATTTGTATCTAGGGTGCAACCAAAAACAAACAGCCTTAATAGGCAATTAGATTCTTAGAATGGGAGGTTTGAAAGAGGTTTTGAGGAGTTTTGCATTGACAAATATTTATGCCGTAAAGTGGAGCATTCTCTTAAGTAAACAAAAGTGGCACTTAAATGTTGTAAATAGATAGTGTCTTAGGCCTCAAGTACTTAAGTGTGAAAAGAAAAATCGTGTGACCATTGTGGTGTGAAAAGAAAAGTTGATTGTCTTGAATTGTTTGAAGAGGTTTTGAGGAGTTTTCATAAGTAAAGTAAACTGGCATTTAGTTGCCCTAAATCATAGGCTTGTGCCTACTAGTAAATGTGAGAAAAAAACATTTGTAGCTGATGAGATTGTTCAATGGATGCCATGAATCGTTTAGAAGATCATTGAATTTTTCAAAGTAAACTAACACTTCCATCTTGTAAGTAGCCTCATAGGCTGATGTCTAAGCGTGAAGGGAAAAACATTTGTGGCCATGACACTTCGATCAAATTGGTGCCTTGAATTGTTTTGAAGAGATCTGTTTTCATAAGTTTAGTAAATTGGCAATTAAAAGCTTTAAATAACCTCATAAGATTGTGATTTTAAGTGTGAAAGGAAAGAAAATTGTGATTAATGAGATTGTTCAAATTGGTGCTTTGAGTTGTTTTGGTGAGTTGCCTACTGCACTTGTGTAATAAAACGTTTCATTTTTTTAATTTTTGGGCATTGTGACCAATGCTAAAGACATTTAAATTGTTACAAGCTTTTTTTTTAAAATTAAGAAGAAAATAAAAACTATGAAAAAATAGAAATATATATATTATTCATTGAAAATAAGATAAACAACTGAAACATATAATAACCCTATTTAACCCCAAGCTCCAAATACATTAAAAAAAAACCTCAACAAAAATTCACTTTATTGTTTGAGGAACTCAACAAAGGAGAATTTTCTATTCCAAGTGGACACAAAGGTTTTGGTTTGTAATCTATCATCTAAAATATGTACCTAACCATCAATCTCAAATGATCTTAGCATTACAACCCATTGAACTCATTGGTTCTTACACTAAGGGCAACTTTAGACAATGGTCCAAGGTCCAGGTACCCCAACACATCTCTTTTCATTTGTTCTTTGTATTATTTATTCCAAATACCACAACACTCCAAACAAATGGGTACATTTGAAAACAGCCCGTGATGGATGAGCAGACCCTAAAATCACACATTGGAATCCATTGGCTTGGGGTAAATAAAATGTCTCATCTGGAGCCAATACTTATGCAAGTACCCTTTTGTTAAGGAAGCCACAACAAACCCTAACCATGTTGAGCATGTTCACCAATGCTATAACTTGGAGCTTATGTGTAAATTTTGATATATGACCAAGTAAGTAAGATATAAATGAGGAAACCAAATGAATGATTAGGGGTGGCTAAAACAAAAGGTAAGTTCAAAGATGAATGTGTGCATCCATCAAACAATGAATGAACATATTCTATCCTCTCTCTAAATGAAACCATAAATTTGTTGTTTGTTGAGAATTTTTATGGGAAAATTAAACATATTATAAATACACATGATTTCACATTCCTCACATACGATTATTATTATAACAATGTCGAAGATTGCCTCACATTAGAAAAATAAAGATAATATCTTTTGTACAACTAATCAATTTGCAACAAAATGGAATGGCTTGTCACATGCAACCATGATGGAATAATTTGGCACAAATTTTTTAATTGCCATGTCATCTTTCATTAGTTTTCTAGTTATGTACCTAACTTGATTAGGACTGATGGTGTATGCTAATGTCCAATTAACTATGATTCCTTGGTTATTTTTATCTAAATGCATGCCCTAAACTCCCATTGATCACATGTATGACTAGCTAATCATCATGAAGGTGATGTAGACCAATTAATGGATAATTATTTACAACATATGAAAATGAAATTAAATTTAGGAACGCACTGCCATTTGGAACACAAATTTTTATTTTTATTTTTGGCAATGAATATTAGTGCCTCAAATTCCACATTTGCCACATTGAAATTTGAATCCAACATAAAAACA
>Ga0209208_10005939_pt1 | contig 16921 bp, 15 predicted proteins | sample S1TSphfallax_3_FD_187694 | JGI IMG/M metagenome (GOLD analysis project Ga0209208, IMG submission 187694) | Host-associated microbial communities from peat moss isolated from Minnesota, USA - S1T2_Fd - Sphagnum fallax MG (SPAdes) (version 2) | ecosystem: Host-associated > Plants > Peat moss >...
TGACTTTTGTCAACTCCACTTGTGAAATATCGTATGCACATTTGCTTGTTGGTTCTATTTCTTCATCTTTGAATGTATGCAAACTATTTTATTTGCACATAACCTCACCCAAATTAGTGGAGATTTTTTGGTCTTAAAATGCTTGTTGTGAATGAACTTGGAGGTGCAATTGACAATCTTGGACTCCATAATATGCAAGGTAAGTTGTTGATTATTTTCAAGTTCTATTTTAAACAAGTTACTTTATAGGAATGATGGATGATTGTAACTTCACAACAACTTGGGGAGTTGTGGTCAACAAGTTGCTGATCCATTTGTCAAGGTGACAATTTTGCAATTATTATTGATGATTTGGTGGTGAGCAATACTTGTTATATTTGACAAACCTTTGTTTACATTTAAAAACAATTTCCACTTGATGGTTGGGGCAATGATTGGGAGGTTGGAGACTAGTTCTTTTGAAGTTATTGGTACCAGAAGAGGAGGAAATTTTTTCAAACTCTTATGTTGTTGGATACCTTTCCATTTGCATTCTACTACTTTCATTTGGTGTTTTGTACCAAGTTTGCCATCCCCATGTCGACCCACAAAGCAAAGGTTCTTTTCCTACATATATTTTGGGATGCAAGATAGAGCAAATTTTTTGCAAGCATTAGGCACATGCACATCCCACAAAAATGAAAGTGAAGACACTTATCTTCACTTATCAACACAATGATTGACTCCATTCACCCATAATCATTTGCCAAGTTGCAATTCATTTTGCTTCAACTTCCTATGTCATTCTCCCAAATTACTACATAGATAAAACAAAATTTATAGATCACATGAAATCTACAAGTACCTCAAAATTATGGAATAATTTTGTTGACCGAAAATCAAACACCGTAAAAGGCATCCACATGAAAGCAAGCAATAACAAGGTTTGTAAAGGTATAGATTACATAATGCAAAGTATTGAAATTGGGTTGAGGTACTAGTTTACAAAAATGTCAATCACATACTACCAAAGGTACTACTTTTTCTTTGAAATAGAAAAATACCCACCATCTTTTCTAGGTTGCTTGTTAGGTTTTACAAAACATTATCTAGAGGTCCAAAAACAAGACCTTGAAACAAAAGACATAGGGAATGTAGGCAAATGGTATAACAATGCTACATTCATTTACCTACTTGATTTGTATGAGAAGTATTAAGAACAAGAAAGGAGAACAATTTTCAAAATAAAACATTAAATTGTTTTTAACAATGCTTTGAATGCCAACTTCCCAAAATAGGTACAATAGACTTGAACACAATGTAAAACCAAAAATTTCAAGTCTAAGGAGAAGTATGTAAAGGAAAAGAAATTGTGTCAAATAATTGGTGCTTTTTCATATGATTGGCCTTGGTAGAAGAAATTTGATCACATTTTTGGAAGCACAACAAAGATCAATGGTGTGCCTTAAGGACACAATCAAGGTGTGAATAAAACACACAAAGGTTCTTGATTTGAATGATCAAAAGGAGGCCATTCTTGAAATTCAAGCTTTGGCCTCCTAGTTTTCCAAATAAAGAAATTTCTGAATTTGATAATGGAATTAGTATTCCTACATCTAACAATGCAAATCTTGTATTTGTAGACATTCCATGCACTCAAGATTACAAATTACATGGAGTGGAAGGAAAGTCCAATAAGAAAATAAAGAAAAGGAAAATAAAATTGGATGTGGGATTTAATACAAATATAATATATGCCATTAAAGACTTCTCCAAAGGTATGGAAAACATTGAAAAGATGAAAATTGAAATGTAAGAACAAATTATCACCTAGATGCTCTAAAGTGAGCAATTGAATAGGTAGCTTGTAGTTGGAAGTTAATTGTAGATAGCTAAAATCTTTGTTGAAATTCTAAAACCAAGAGATGTGATTGATACTAACAATTGATAGAATTTAACAAATTTTTTCAATTTTGAAATAACTTGGATTTTGATTTGCTTTGAATTGGATTGGATTTTGTGTTTGACAACTTTCCATATTAATTAAGGTTTGATTACAAGTTTATGAAATTGGATGCTCAACCACCCATTTTTCAAGCAATATATGCCACTCTCAAGGCCTTTTTTTCTTGCTTCGCCATTTTTCCCTTTCTCCAAGTAGGAATTCTATTTGAACCCAAACTCGCAAGATTATCTCTTTTATAACTTTGATGTGGTGGTCCTAGTCTGGAAAAATTCCACTTTTCACATTAATTGTGAAATACACAACCAGTTACTTTAATTGGTGCGACTTGGTTCACTATAGAATTGAAATGGCTGAGAATGTGTCATCTATTTTTTAAAGATTTAAATGCATTCTTCATAACAACCTTTCATGTGTGCATGACATCATCAAATCTCTTCTTGTCAACATCTAGTGGATATTTAGTTTTCCAATTCTTTTATGAATATTTTTGAATTGGATAAACTAGATTCCCAATGATGTATGGAGTGCATCGAAGACCTCCAATGATGATCATAGGTTCTTGCAAACTCATCATGTGGTACCTCAATGGCTTATAAAAGCTTGAATTCTTGAATTGCTCACCATCATGAACTCTTGTAGGTTGGTCTGCACATACATTCAAAAATATTTTGTTTGCATTGCACATAACTTGCACAACAATGTTATGAAACTATTTTTTGTTGTAAAAATCATTCATTGTTAGTGTGATCTTTTTGCTTGGATGTTCTACAAATGGAAAATGAGTTCCACCAATTGCTTCACAAATGTTAAGCAAACTTGTGCACTCTTCAAAAGAATCTCTAATCTATTGCAAATGTTCTCTAGTAGGAATTTGATGTATTTGCTGAACAACTTGTTTCTATTAGGGAGGACATCAATCATTATGTCAAAATACTTTCTGATGGTTGATGCTCTTACATTAACCCTGTTTGCCAAATGGGTTGCACTACATCCATAATCAACCCTATAGATCACAATGGCAACAAATTTTCTAACTTCTAGTTGTGGCAGCACAAGATTCAAACAATGAGGTTGTAAGAATGGTGTCAATTCAAATACCAAGTTATTGCAAGCATCGTAAGTGATTATGCAATAAATCAAGTATTACTTCTCCAACATCTTAGATGCAATATGCCAAACATCAATCTCCACAGCCCCCCATGAGTGTTGTGGCTCTTTTCAGGATAAACAAAAATGATGCCTTTTTGTAAACTCTAAAGAATTGGCAGAAACTTCATACCAATTGATGGCTCATCCTGACAAAGAATGTGTTGAGCCTTCAATTTCCTCAAAGCATATTGTTGCTCAATGTAATTGACATTAGCATACATATGAAAACAAACTCCTCCTATAAATGCATGATTCATATTGTTGAAAATGTTGCCAAATGGTCCGTGTTCTTGATGGATGCCCTACTTTTCAGGGGACCTTCTGGAGGTGGTCCCACTAATGTTGCTGTTGGCATTGCAAGGCTTCCAGGGATAATTTGCTTTTGTAGGCAAACTGAGCTTCTTGAACTCTGAAAATCAACCTCTCTTTTGATTTAATGACCAGAAGCTTTGAGGTCAGATGCTCACACCTTCTCATGTGCTACAAACCAAGTCTAGGATTTCTGAAACCATAGAAGAATGTCTGTTCAGGGCATCCACCTTCAGTGTCTAGTGCATCAGGTACATTTGATGATTCATCAGAGTATTAAAATCATTTCACTTTCTTTGTTTGTGTTTAAACCAAAGTCAAGATTGTAGGAAATATGACACTCATATGTTTTGTGGTATATGGACACCAGTGCTTATGCTTGAGAAACTGTGTGGACAAATTTGAGAGCTATCTGAGTCTTTTGAATGCACATTTGGACAGTTCTGCACCCAAACAAAACTTTGGTGTCCTGGACCCTACCACAGGGATGATGATTATAACTTTTGCTTAGAAGATTTTATGAAAGGGGAGTTTTTCTCAAATCTGGGAAGGGTGCCCTCTCGAGAGGAGGCTAATGAAGCTACAAAGGCAGTTGCAAATGAATTTCAGGCAGAATTGACAGTACCCTCTTGAATGTTTATTCTGACACTGACTGCTGACCTTGCAGAAGTGTTGCAGAACTGAAGTTTCAGTGTTTATTGTCTTTCAATTGTGTTATATCATCCTCAAGTTTATGTCCCCTAAACTACTGAGTGAATTGAAGATGAAGGTCATGTATGGCATCATTCAATGCCTGCTTGAGTTGATGCCAGCCTTTTGTCTGCTATGGGCAGCAAAAAAGTTGCATGAGGACCTTGCCTTCAAGCTTTTTGCAACTCAGTAGGGGTGCCCATGAAGTTGTAAATGGATATGGATTGAACAGAATATACACACTGGGGATGGCAGCAAACCTAAAAATGTGTCTTTACAGCATTGTCAGACGGCTGCTTCAAGTTTCAGTGGCTATGGCCTTAAACGATGATGAGATGGCAGAGCAAGCTCTGCAAGGGATTGGGTATTTTATTTTCTCCTCTGACATCAAACTCAGATCCCTCCGTGTAATTATCGTTGTTGTAGGTTCTTGCACAATTAAAATGCTCAATTCCCAGGACCGTGTTAGTCATGAAGGCTATGTGTGTAGGTGTATGTTGGAAGTACTGTTTGAATCAGAGACCGGAAGAAAGGAGTCTGAATGCCTCAGTGTGTAGAATTTTTGGAATTGTCTTAAATCCTTCACTGTAAGGGCTGTGTTTCAGTGTGGTCAGTAGTGGGTATTGACTGGTAACAAGTCTTGGCTCTAGCAGCTAAGCTCAGTTAATTGATGTGCATCTGACGCAGGAGTCCTCTTAAGAGTAAATCAGGTGAAGCACCCCATGAAGAGGATGACTACAATTGAGGAAAATCTGCAATAGCTTTATGAGGAAGTGAATAGGATGATAGAAGAAGGAGATGAGGCAACTGCAAGTGACATGATTGAGGCCAAATATAAGGCTGTTAATGGGAAATTTGAGTCAGGGATCCAAGGCATGGAGCAGGCTGCAGTGCTGGACATAAGTGCCCAGCTGCCCAGCTGTGTGCACAAGTCTAGGCAGCTTTGAGGAGGTGGCATTACTGAGGTTTGTGGTGACTTAAAGTTTATCTATGCCAATGTTAAGTTGCCACCTATTGACTTGCTTTCTTAGTTTCCTTTCTTTTCTGTGAGGTGGGATTTGTGCAAGCTCGAATATAGGAGTCTCAAGAGCTATCATTGTCTGTTAGAGGCTGACAAATAAACTGTGTCTAAAATATGGGCAATAATGCTTTTGAATGGCCAATTGAATCAAATCAGTTGATCTGTGCAGACTAAAGAAGTACTGGACAAATTGGGTTCCGACTCAGCTCAGCCACAGCTTGACAGTGTACTAGAGCACATGGGCAGCATGACGTACACCTCCTTGGGGAAACCAGAGGAGGCATATTGCCTTAAATAACCAGAGAAGTCTCAATATCCAAGAAGAGCTAATATGGTAAGGAATTTGAGTGCCTCCTCACTCCAACCTGTGCACCAAAATTGAAAAGCACGCTCTTTTGCTTTGTGGTTGATGGTAAAGGACCAGTGATGAGGAAAGTGACAAATGTTTGTGTGGACCCACAGGAGAGTGGGTCACATTGTAAAATCTGCATTGTAATGACAGAGATTGTGCCTGCCGCAGAGTGCTTGTTACAGCTGCAGCAGTTGTGTAGCTATTCCATTTGAGTCAAGGTTTCCAAGTACTCTCACTGTCAGAATTTTCAGCTGACCTTGACATTTTCCTCTGAAAGTCAGACATGAAAAGAAAAACAAGACTTTCCTGCAGATTGTTGTAAACTCAATTACAATGGGGATTGATTGAGCTAGTGTCCTCTTGGCGTCTTGTATCCTTCCTTTCAATTCACCACCCTGCCACATCAATTATGCCAAAATAAACTAAATACCCCCCAATACGAACCCTGACAACAATGCAACTTAGAGGAGCCAACTTAGATCAAATATTAATAAGTTAATTGAATATGTCCTTCCACAAAGCAATAAGGTTGCTACCTCTTCCAGTCTATGCAGTATCTTATATGAACTCTGTAGATTCCAGGATTCAAGGTTCAACAAATTATTAAGCTCCATTTATACTGACAATTGACGACACTCCCATGATTCTGAATGTAGTCGGACAGCAGCACTGGAAGTCTTTGAATGGATCAAAGTCTGCAATGTATGGCCGCCGACGTACTATGCCCGGAGAGTACTCCGTGTCAATGCCGATGGTCAGTAGGGTCGTTCGCCGTACACGTTTCCAGGCGGGTAGTAGCTGCATGCACATGATGTAAGTCGAACTATCCGCATACTGGACAGAAGCCCAACCCAGATCCGTCGTTGATGCGCACACCACCTGCGTGTATTGAGAACACGATTTTGCCTTTCGGCGGCGAACAAGTGTTGGTTCTGTGATGGTAGTAGCTTTTTTCACTCACCCATAAAGCCACTGCGTCGTGAGGCGTCCAGGTCCCACCCGCGGATCCCCAGAACAGATTCTCCTCATACCGCCCACGAGAGTGCGTCAAGGGTAGGCAATGGGGTTTCTGGGACAGTGAGTAAGTAAGAGCGTAATTCTCCATAGTGGTGTTCCATACGAGTGGTGCGACACCCACGTCGGCCCGATCTACGTTATGTGGGTCGAGATATGTCTGCGACCTGCAGTAGGCAATGCAAGCGTGGTGAGATCAGTGACAACAAAAGTGATGCAGAGCAGGAGAAGCGATCGAGAGGCTGGAAGTTGGTGCCGTAATGTGCATGTGGAGCGTCCGTGTATCAATGATCTTTCAAGGATCCTATCAAGTTTGAAGACTGCTCTAGATCACCATGCTCTCTTAATTATAGTCCGTCCATAGCCGAAAAAGTATTATCAATAACCGCCGCTGTTGATTGTTCGGATCATGAATTGTTGCTGGCAGTGATCATGTTCGTCTAATTCGTCGAGATTGGGATGTCTCGACGACGTTGCATGTTATTTGGTTGAGCCTGGGATGACTTGACTGCGGTTGATGAGTCCACAATATTCGCTTGAATTTGTCACTTCCCGACTTTTGGCTTGATGACCGACGTTAATTTGCATGGCACATGCGTATAGGAGACTCGATTTTGCAACTGCCAGGTGCTACTTTCGGTGGATCTCAAGGTCAATTCCATGCTTCAATTTGTGGCTTACCCACCTGTTAGCCGATTAGTCCTTGGTGCACTGCACTTGCTTAGGCCAGCTCCAACGATGCTTAGTATGTGACCCAGCTAAAATATTTCTCACATCCAAGTTTAGTTCTTCATTTTTTTTCCCAACCCCACTCATAAACCCCACTCATAAAACTAAAACTGAGATTTGAAAAAAGGTAAGAGACTACTAATAGCAAATCACCTGGACTGATCATTTTGGTTAGCCAATCTGAGACAGGGCACAAGCAGTGAGATTCTAACTCTTCATAACAGTCAGATTTTCATTATTAGGCTCTATAGTGCCTTTCCCCCAGCTAACCATTTTGTGGAAAATGCTGGCCCAAAAACATTTTGCTGAGCCAAACGGTATGTTTTGACTTTTGTTCATCCAATTTCATTTTGCTGGGTCACATATTAAGCATCGTTGGAACTGCTCTTACACTACTCCCACACCTGATCAGGAACTCATAAACGAGCCACTAGGGGCCCCGGGGGCCCAGTTGGTGGGAGGAGGAGGTTGATGGATGTGACCTAGTAATATTATAGGTTTGTGGATGCATGCATGCATGCATGCTTAGTAATATAATTATTTTGTGACTGACTTCCTTGTTCCTTATTCTACCATATATTTTAACCAAACGGTCTTTTGATACCTCAAATCAGGAGGTTTGGTTTGCTCATGCTGTTGTCAGACTTGCTTGCAGACATATTGCTGAAGATTAGTACCACAGATTTAGTGACAAGATTAGTTAAAATTAGCACCACAGATTAATGGCATAAAATGAATCACCCTAACTGGGTCTAACTAATCATCACATTTACAGCAACTGTTGTTTTCTTTCTTTCTTTTTGTTCATCCTAGAAGAAGCAGGAGGGAAAAAAAAGGATTAAAAAATCAGAAATCACAAAAGAATATATTTAGTGAAGCCCATTTCTTGCCCAACAGTAGCTAGGAGGTAAGTATTGAATCCAAGATTGCCAAAAGGGCAACAAAAGTGAGTGCACATCAAGTTTCAGGTCTTGACATCTCCTTTGAAATTTCTTATGCAAACCCAACGACATGGATGCACAAGAAGGCAATATTTCTTGCCAATGCCATAAACCTCTTCCTCAACAAGATAAGGTATGGGCCCTCCATGTGATCCTACCATCCTTTGTCATGGGGGTTTCTTCCTATTCACACTAGACAAGTTCATTTAATTGCAAAATGGAGATTCTTTCATGATAACTTCATAAATGTTATTGTTAGTTTTTTTTAATTTGAGGAAGCCCATCCTAACTCACCATGGCCTTCAAACATAAATCTTAGCTACTTAAGGCTTCTTTTAATGTTAAATAATTGCTATGAAAAACTCATACAATAAGCCCACTTGCACACTTATAACAACTACATGCACCAAAAGAATGATGTTAGTTCAATTAGTTTTGCATTTTAATTTCACTCATCTTTTGTCATTTCACTCATATGTTATCATTAAATTCACTTGTCTTCATGGCTCCTTTGTATGTCATAGCAACAAAATAATAATTAACAAGCTCCTTTGACACGCACATCACAACCAAAATAAATAAATTGTTTTCTTTGCATGTGGTAACAAGAAAAAATAATGATTTTAACAAGCTCCTTCACATGCGTTGCAACAACAAGAAACAATAAATAGTGAGTTCTTTGTGCATGTTGCAATAATAAAACAAAAAATACCAATGAGTTGTTTCCCACATTGCAACTTTTTTTTAGTTGTCTTCTTCACTCCACATGTGTCATAACAACAAAAATAATAATTAGCATGCTCCTTCTTTCCCAAGAAGAAAACACACAAAAGAAAAAAATGTAATTGGGCTCTTGTTGACAATGGCAACAATGTGTTGTTACCAAACCTAGAAGGCTTTATGGGCCAAAATGGCAACACATTTGTTAGTAACAAGGTAGCAATGGGGTGCTCATTGACAAAAAAATTGCCAAAATGTGATCGACAAGCTTGATAACAAAATAACAATAGAAATGCTCTAATAATGGTATAACACGAATATAACAAGAAAGTTGCACTTGATCAAAACATCAAAACCTTGATATTGCACCAATATCAATCTGCAATGTACATATCAAGGTTACATCCATATACCCAACCAACATTGGTTAATACCCCAACTCCACATAGGTTTAAAATTTTGAAAAGTTGAGCTAAGAGGGTGAAAACACACTAAAGGAGAATCACCTTTGTTCGAAAAAGGTGATGTATAACAAATATTATAGTATGCAATAAGCTAAAATCTTGATGGCATTCTTTGACTAACCTAAACACAAGCAAAAAACTTTGAAATTTGCACTATAACATTTTGGAACTCAAAGATCATTATGAGTCAAAAATAATCTTGATCCAACAATTCGATGACAAGGATTGAATAAAATCAATGTATAGTAAAAGCACGCTTAGGTGGTTCAAATGTGGCATTTGGGAGATTTGTTTTTTAAAACAAAAATGCCTTAAATAGGACAGTCAACATGTCAATTTGACCACTTTGTTAAGGTCACATGTAAAGACTTTGCAAGTTTTTAGCCTACATGTTTAAGTTGAATTTGCATGAAAACTCAATTTAACGTTGTTTTTGCTAGGGTTCTCTTTCTTTCTTGATTTGGACATGATGATCCTAACCTCTTTTGTACCATTCATGTTGAAATGTGCAAAGCCAACTTGCATTATATGATTATTGTCTTTGCTAAAATGTCTCAAGCAAGTGGAAGTAAATTGAGTGGGCAATTGCAAGGTTAGGGTTTTAATAGACCAAGCAATGGTAAAAGGTTTAGGGTCAAACAAAAAATAAACAAGTTCAAAGGTTCTACAGGTGTTGATCCTTTGTATGGGAAAGTTCCCCATATTATTGCACAAGGTGTTGAGTTTATTAGTCCAAGTCTAAGGTCTACAACTTTAGTCATTAGGGATAGTGCCCAAAAACTTTGAAGGTTACGAAAGTTTAAAAGAGTCGGAAGTTGAAGACCTTTTTGGTGGGCTTGTCAATAAAAATGGTTATAAGTACATGTAGTGTGGCAATCCTAGGTTGAGTGCTTATATAAAGAACCTGGGGATGGTTCTTCATTAGAAATCATGGCTGCCAAGTTCATGCTTGATTCCCGTTGCCATGGCTAGAAGTATAGTTTACAAAAAGAAGGGGAGTCATGTCATGAAATGGGCTTTGTTTACAACTTGGATGAAAAAAGAATAGGTTTTTAGATTGTTAATGAAAATAATTGTTTTATGTTTAAAACAAGAAGGCCTTAGTCTTGACGAGGAGGAAGGAAATTTAGATGCTAAAGGGGAGCCAATGGATGACATTAAGGTTGCAACCGTTCCAATAGAACTTAAGCCGAAAGTGAACATTTGTCAATTGTTGGAGTATTACACTTTGATCTGAAGTCAACTACCAGAAATAGAATGTGAATTAAACAAATTAATGCAAATGCAACTTGAGGTTAACAAGGACCTCATGTGTCGTAAAACATAGTTGGCTAACCAGCAATACCATTTGCAAGTGGCAAAGGATTCTTTGTCAAAATTGTTATTACACCTTCACGATTTAAAAGTAAACATAGAGAAGTAGAAAGCAGAGTGGGACTCTATCGAGCATGGCTATTTCAGTGATGTTGTACTTGCACCTTCAGAAGTTGCACTTATTGGGGATGCACATTTCACATCTTCTGAGACAAAAACCTTTCAAGTGTTCATAGCCCTAAAGAATTTGGACTCTAAAGAGTTTCAAATCACCAAGAAGGTAGAAGTGCAAAGAAGTGTATGTGATGCATTTGAAGTAGTGGTTGTTGAAGGTGAAGTTGACTACATAATTGCCTTAAAAAAGTCTTTAACATTAACTAAAAAAGTCGAACATGCAAGATCAAAATTTGATAATCTACAATAGTAGTAGATTGACTTTAAAACAAATCATAATGTAATCAAATGTGGAAAAGGAGGTGTTTTTGTCCACCCAAAACCTCTTTTCTTTTTCGGAGGTGGCTTAAATTCAGATGACCCAAATTCAACATGGGGGATGGAGTTTGTGATTGTTACATCATGTGCATTTTTTGGTAGAAAATTTTCACCTGTATAGGACTATCAATTGGTGTCTTGTCTGCATATGTATCATTCTTGGTGCATTGTGGCACATCCATTTAAACATCCAGTTTTTGAAACACAACAAGATTGACACTAAAGACAAGTTTAAAGCTTCAAATTCTTATTTCATTTTACATTTTTTTTTCTTTTTGTTTGTTCTAAATTTGTCATAAGCCCCAAGTGTGGTTTATGTTTTATAAGGAAATAGGATGCATTTGGGTGGAAATCACATGTGTTTCTGGCCATTTTATGGACTAAGGTTAATGGTGTTTTAAATTTGAAATCCAAAATGTTTGTTTACAAAATTGGATTAGGGCATTAAGGGGGTGAAAATTCTACATTGTGGTACATTGAATGTTATTCTAATATTGGAGTTTTGTTGTAAAAGTGTAAGACAATTGAACAATTTGGTACTTATGTAACCTTCAACTTCTTGCATCTTTATATTGTATAGGTTGACATAGTATTTTTGTGGATAAACTTGTAGATTTTGTGGATTTTGTGTACATCAAGTCAACAAAGGTTTTTGCAATGGAATTATTTAGACTTATAATAGTTAGCCATGACTAATTTTTGTACATGCAATTCATTGCTTAGGTCTAGCTTTGTTTATAATTACTATGATGGAGTCCAAGTCCATCACTTCCCTAGTCTATTCCTACATATTGTCCATTCTATGGACATCTGTGGACTATGTGTATATCAAGTCCATTCTGTGGCCATCATCAGACTATGTGTATTTTTGTAGTGCATTATTTTGACTCAAAGTAGTTTGTCATGATGGACTTGTGTACTTTGAGTCCATTGGTCAAGTTTAGCCTTGTACATTGGTTACTTTGATGGAGTTCAAGTCCATCAATTCACTTATTTCTTCCTACTTATCTAGTGCCTTTATATATTTCACAATTTACTCATGTGTCTAATATGCTTGAAATATTGTTTAATAAGCTTCATGAATGCAAATTGTAAGCTATTAACGAAATATTATGTATCTAATTCATGATTGTGGACTAATTTGTTGATTGCAAGTTAGAGAGTACTATTAGTACACTTGTGTAGTATAATGTACTCTACAGTAATCTTTTGTGAATTACAAAATCTTATATCTAATCCACATGGTTTTGTGTTCTAGAATTATGCATAACTTGAAAGAATTTATTGTCCTTTATGATTTGCAATTTGCTAAATACTAATTATTAAGTGTGTGATGCTTATGGATTAGCAGCTACAAAACCTTCAAAAAGTCTTTTGGAAACGAGCATAAACTTTTCCATTCCACTTCTATGATAGAACCATGTGAGTCCTAGCATCAGAAATGTTCATTGGTTAGCACCAAAATCAAAAGTTGTTGCCAAACAACTATGTGATGGAAAGGTTTCATCACCAAAATGCGTACATGCTAAAAAGCCAAGTCATGGCTCTCAACCACCTCCATCTCCCTTGTAACCAAATGTGGTTGCAGAAAAAAATGTCCAAGTGGGCTCAAAAGGTGTTAATAGAAAACACTAGAATTTGAAGAACATGGTAACTTTTTGGAGCTTGATGAAACCCATTCATGTAAAAATGGTGACCCACAAGGGCCAGTTTTAATGGATGGATCAACTTGTAAAATGTATGTGTTTTGTGTACTTATACACATACCATCATATGCATAGTATTATCTAGTTATGAGTTCATGAAACTTCATTTTGGTAACAAGTATATAGACTAATCAATAGAAAATTAATCTCCAATTGGGTTTAAATGTTAATGAAGTCTTTGTGATAGCAAATAGTATGCAAAATGTTATGGATAGACTTCTTTTTGGAACCATGTTTTTTTTGTCAAATAGGGGACCATGGTGATTACAATATGATTTTTTGGTCAAATGAATATAATTTGGCTCAGGTGTGTTCATTGAATGATTTCAATGCTTGAGGCTTTTACTAAATGTTGTTCCAATTTAAAAGCATTTGTTTAATCATGTGAAATGTTGTAGAAGTTGATTTCATGAGTGCTGAATTTAAGGCATATCAATGTAGTCATGTTCAGTTTTAATTAATCAATGTAGTCACATTTGATTCACCACAAATCCCATGACACACATGGATGGAGATGAATTGCATGTTCAATGAAATTGATAGCATAGTGTGTGGATCCTAATTTTATAGGTACGTCCAAATGTTGTTGCATTGGTTGATGTTTTTAATCACATTAATGATTACTTTGGTTCAGTCTTGGGTTGGTATGATGGGGATGTGTATACCCATTTGTACAAAGATGCAGGCAAATGGAAAAGGACCTTCTAAATGAGTTTATTGTCACAGTAGGCTATCATGAGTACCTGAGGCCAATTCTCACACAACAATTGTGGAACCCTACTTCTAAACTCTAAGCAACCATCTATAATCTTATCTTGGTTTAATTTAATTTGGTGGTGAATAAATGCATCATTCTTTTGAGTTGTGAAATCTTTTGGGTAAGTTATGTATTTGGAATGAATGGTTATCTTTGGTCTTAAGCCTAGTAGTACTAAAGTGTGAAAATCCTTTATGAAGCTCAATAATAGTTAGGACATTGTGAGGCTATACTATAGAAATCCTAGGGTCATCAAAGGTTTAGAGAACTTTTGATCAGTTTGCATTCATTACTTCATGAACCTAAGGTCATGCGTCATTTCTCTCCATTGGTCATCATTTTCTTACATGTTCCATCTTTGTCATTCCTATCACAACTGCCTTTTTCAAATTTTCTTCATTGTCAGAAAATTTTACCATGGCCTTGTGACCAAGAATGATTACTTGTCAAGAAGCTAAATCCTAAGAGTTTAAAGTCCTAGATCTTTGAATAGTTTTATTTCTTCCAAATTCCACATCATATGTTAATCTTGCAAAGTTATGGAAAGGTCCTAAAGCAATGAAAACATTGTCAATGTTCATGACTTGGAAGTTGATTGCAATACCAATCTTATTATGATTAAGAATGTATGTTGTACCTTCACCTTTGTAGGGATAGGAAGTTATGAAAAAGATTGAATTTCTAAATGTCATGTTATAGTTCTTCAACAGCAATAGCAAGCTCTACAACAACAATAACAATACCAATATTTGTTGAATCATTCGCGATCAACAACCACATGTTAGTTTTCAATAGCTGTGAACAATAGTGAATGTGGCACAACAAGTGATTACTCAAGGACAACAGCTAAGACAACAAGAAAAAAATCCTCCACAACATGTTGCCACTTAGTAACAAAGGCAACTTCATCATCAACAACAACAAAATAAAAAAAAATTATATTTACATACAATTCACATCTAGGGATTTGTGACCTTTGAGAGGATTATGTTATGGAAAAAACCCTTCTTAATTTTATATGTTCACCTTTGTACACATAGAATTGTACTAATTTTTTGAGTTCCTATGGAAGAAATCTTGTTTTGGGATTGTTTGTGTCTTGGAAAGGTTTGTCTCTTGTTTCTTCATGTGGCATTAAAAAACAAGTCCTTTCAAAAGGATTCGTAGTTAGGAATTCAGGTGGTTGGAAAGTGATGTTTGCACCCACCATGTATTTGCAATTCACATACGATAGGAGGCATAGAACGATTGATATTACATATGCAAACTTGGGAACCACCACAATACAAATTCCACACTTAATATTCTTAGGAACAATCTAACCACTGAATTTGAAAAACAATGTTGTCAGCTCAAAACTAAGTCAAATACCACAAGTGGGTAATTTTCAACATTGTAGTCCAACACATCATCAAATTCAGGTGTCATTGGCTCTTTAACGATGGGTTCATAGCAACCTTGTGAATGAACTACATTACTACTTTGAACTAGTAATTGAAGGTTTTCTAATGTAGCAACAACAACAATAGCTTCAGTGGCCATTGAACAAGTTCCCTAAGGCAATGCTAACATTGGAAAGGTGTTTGGTTTCTCAGGAGCAGGCAATGCATGTTTAGCACTATTCACATCATTGTGACCATCAACATTAAATAAGAAAAAAATTGGCTGAATTTTGATATTTGTTGACCTTAGAAAGGACAACAAGTAGCACATGAAATTTCAATCTATTACTCATGGCCAACTTCAACAGCTCACAACTTCTGAAGTGCTCACACCATCCAGAAACCCATATGCTAGCTTCTTATCCAGTAGGCAAAAACATGTGAGTTTGACATATGAAGTACATGATAAAAATACGTGCACAAATTGCATACTTTACCCAAGTTGCTTAAATCTTGAAACTTATTAACTCAGTGAAGAATTAAACTTCATAAACAACCCTTTATTGCTAAGTTGGGCTACACTTAATGTCATAAACAAATCATTATTTCACAATTCATTTGATAAACCACTTCAAGTAAATTTAACATTGTCTTTCCATGCAAAAACAACAAAAACATGCCAACTCCCTGACCATTAATTTAATAACATCATATTGATTCAAAGCACATATGGAATGTAATTTTGAAATGCCAGGAATTGGATCACAAGGATGGGCAGTGTTCCAATCAACATCATCTATACCTATGGACCAAAATATCCTTTTAATTGGCTTGCGATGGCCAGTGTAAAAGGTTTCTAACCTTTGAAACAAATTTTTGCATAGGAAACTTACAACGTCTTCTACATTTTGTAAAGGCACACCATGGGCATTTAGTTGTTCTTGTCGCAAAAATTGCTTAATAATAGCCCCAACTCCATCATGGGCTCCTTTCCCATGACTTGTTCCAAAAAATGACCAAATCATTGCACACCCACCTATCAAATTAGGATAATGTCCCACAAAATACCACGACTTTTGTGACTTGAATTGGCTTGCACAACCATCTAACCACACAAAGTGAATAAAGGGGGCATATCCTTTTTCAACCATGTAAGTCCAATGTTTTTGCAAGCAATGTTGCACAACATAGGAATCATGTTTACAGTCATCATTAATATAAAAATGATATTCAGTTATCAAAAAAGAATCTGCATCATCTAGATCAAAATTGGGGTTAGGTCAATAATTAATGTGAACCAAAATAAAAATATGATAAGAATGCCAATGCATGCATTGCACTTCATTACGAATTGCAAAAGAATAGTTTTATGCAAAATCAATCATTGATATAATAAACCCTAGTTGCACAAATTTCAAACATAATTTGAATTACATGTCTTGCCAATTAGTGACAAAATTATGATGCACAAAATATTGAAGCTTGGGTTTTAAATATGCAATTAATTCATTGATAGGAGTAAATTTGTGTATAAAGGTGAATTTCTTTTGTGGTTTACCTGCCATTAACATAGTTTGTTAAAAAGAAAATCACTTCCAAGCCACCACATGATCACCAAATCCCTTAATTTCCTTGGGACATAGTGATTAACGCACTCATAAGTTCCTTGTTGAACCCACTTGAGGGTCCGAGTGTGTTGAATTGCAGAAATATGGAACTTGGAGGCGTTCCCGACTTCCAGCACTAGAAAGGGGTAGAGGGGCATGCTAGAAGTCCCGGGATTAGACTAGGAAGAGGGACTAGATTATCAAGCTTGAATCTGCATCCAAAACCAACCACAAAAAGGGTTAATTCGCATTCAGGAACACCCTTGGGTGTTGGGATAAGCCACGGGCACTTTGACACACTTGACTCACCAAGGCCCGGACGCGGGGGA
>Ga0209208_10005941_pt1 | contig 16918 bp, 15 predicted proteins | sample S1TSphfallax_3_FD_187694 | JGI IMG/M metagenome (GOLD analysis project Ga0209208, IMG submission 187694) | Host-associated microbial communities from peat moss isolated from Minnesota, USA - S1T2_Fd - Sphagnum fallax MG (SPAdes) (version 2) | ecosystem: Host-associated > Plants > Peat moss >...
TTCTGGTTCTTTGAAAAAACAAAGAACCCAGTTCCAGTTCCAAACCCCTGTGTTCCAAAACTTCATACCCAATTTCAGTTTGGTTTAAACTAACTGGAATAAGTGGTTCTAACCTGCCGAACTGGGTGCTAGCCAAACCTGGTAAAAAGTAAAAACCCAAAAGTATTTTTCAGATGCTTATAAATCTACTTAACCTTTGGCAAATTTAGGCCCTACAAGTCCAAATTTAACATTTCCCAAGTTAGATTTAAGACTACTGTAGTTGAACATGTCATGAATCTAAAGTACGCACAAACCGCGCAGGTTCAAGTTGCGTACTTAAGTGGGAGACTACTGTATGCAACTTGGAGTGAAGACCTTCACACCAATCTAGTTTTCAACAACATGAAGAATCAATGGATGCAGTCATAGTACTTGTTGTTTGACAAACACAACCTGTCACTCAAGGTGTTTGGCCAAGTGTACATGTTATGGGAATCGTTGAATGACCACCCATTTAGAAAAGTATACTCGTTATAACCCCATAGCCCATTGTTGAAATTGCACTAACATGTGCATATTGTCAACAAGGTGGACATGAATCTAAGAATTATCCTTTAGTGGATGACAAATTGAAATGATTAATTAGAAAAGAACTCAGAACTTCTTTACCACCTACCACAATGAACACACCAACGATATAGGATGGTGTATTCATGCCACAAATTCGATCACAATTGGGTTTTGTTACTCACCCAACATGAATTAATCAACATTTAGGTTGGTAGCAATCTGTTACACCATTGATAACAAGACAACCTAAAGTTGTGCCATATCCAATGTGGTATAATATAATTTCACCCTTTGTACCCATGGATTTAAACATGTATTATTTGTATTATTTTGGAATCAAAGGACCCGATCCATTGATTTTTCGAAAAAAGGAAAAATATGTAGCCAATATTACTTAAACAAAATTGGTGCCATCTGTTGAGCCACTAGAGCATACTCAATATCTTGCCAAAATACCAACTTTTAGATTAGAACAATTGATTCTAATTACCGAAGGTGTACATGTTCAATAGACAACGATAACAATTCTACCTATTAACATAGTTGTTGCCAATTGACTACTTGTCCATGGTGATGATGTTTTGTTTCAATAGCCAAAAAAGGTTCATTCACATCCATAGCTGGATGGAAAATTGCCTAGAGGTTTGCCTACTGGAAGATCATTAGGAGGAAGATCACCTAATTGAGATTTGCTTGGAGGACCACACTAAAAGAAAATGGCCAATACATGACCAACGCATTTAAAACCACTTGCAACTATTTGGTTTTTTGTAATTTATTTTTTGCCCTTTATGATTAGTGTGACATCATGCTAATATCAATTGAGTCACTTATGATTAGCTTGCAATTAGTCTACGACTAAATTGGTTTACATGTATATATTGGTTGGATTTATCATTCAATAATAACCATCTAAACTCCCATTAGTCGCAAGCAAAATGGTGTTCAGTTAGAATTGACATATGTCTATATACATAAATTAGAGTAATTAATTGAATTAATATAAAATTAATATTCATAACTTTTAATCTATATTTCGAATCAATACTCAAAATATTCATAGTATTTTTATTGTAATTAAAATCATTGATATGATTATTGTAATCATATTTTTTTCATTACATATAATTTCAAATAGATTAAATATAATCCAACATAGACTGTTAACCAAATATTATATATTTTTTAATAACAATAAAATTTATATAAATAATGTAAAATTATTATAATACCATAATAATTATTTTATTTATAAATTAATTATAATAAAAACATTTAAAACTCAGATTAATTATCCATAATTTTTATTTTAAATAATTTAAAAATATTAAAAAAATATTTCCACTCTAATTAAATGAATTAATTTAGTTTTTACAATTGTAACAATTACATTCCAGTATATTAGAATATTTAATTATGTACTTACAATATATAATTATTATTACATCATAAAAATTTAGAATAATTTTAATAAATTATTTTCTTTAATATTTCTTATTTAACATGAATAAATAATATTACTACATAAAATTTCACATTAATAAAAATGATAGTGCCCAATCATAGAAAATAACTATTGTGTTTACAACACTTATGTTTTAATTATTAATAATAATATTTCATATCCGAATTGAGAACTTATGTCCTATAATTAAGATTTTTATTTCAAACTTTTATAATAATTATTCAAATAATGAGCAAAGTTGATATAATTAATGTATTTAAAAACAAAGATACACTAAATAATTATATGTATTATTCATTATTTACTTATTTACAGTAAATTATTAATATGTATTATTTTATAAAACATAAAATCATTGTAGTTATTTAATTTATTTGTAAGTTAGAATTACAATACTTGCATAATTAATTAATTAGGATTAATTATTGTTATAATCTAAATTTTATTTTTCATAAATTTGTTTGTCATTTAAGTTTCTAGAATAATCATAATTTAATTAAAATAATTAATGTTATAACCATAATTGTATGGATTCTAATATAACATATGAAAATATTTATTTCTTATAACTACTTGTCCAAACTCACTTTTTATAAATGATTATATTTATCAATTATAAGTTACACTAAATAGTTATTGCTACAACATAGATTTTTATATTATAATTTGATTCTTATAGTAAAATAAATCAATTACTGTAATTAATGCTACATTATTTTAATTAATTAGTAATTTCATGATTTATTTTCAAATTGAACATAATTATTCACAGTCTTTAATTTATAACTTTAAATATGAATTAAAATTTCAGAAAAAACATAATCTAGTTAAAATAATTATTGTAATGATTATAATTGCAGGAATTATTCTATTCTATATATATAATCTGTAATTACTTATCTATGATAAATATTTTTATAGTAATATTAGAGTAATTAAAAATAATAATGTATGTTCAACAAATTATTATATTTATAGTTATTAATTACCAATAAAAAAATTTACTTGATCGATAACAATTTTAAAATAACAAATGTAATTATATAGTAATTACAATAATTATTTTAATGTCACTTTAAAATAAATAATTTGTGTAGGAATTTATGTTTTGATAATAATTATTAGTTCATTATTTTAAATTTGAAAATGAATTTTTATAATAGTTATTTTTAGTATAACAATTTATTTATTTTTCAATTAAATATATTGTTTATAAATTGGGCAGATTTTTAAAAGTAAGGAATTAATTTTAATTATTTTAATTATTTATTTACCAATGAATTATGCATTGACAAGTTGTGAGTAACTAGATAGCTAGTTTGTTAAAATTTGACGAATTAGTAATTAATTAAATAGTTGACAATGAATACTTAATATTTGTAATGTATAATTTATATTTTAAATTTATGTTTAATTTATTCATTATTAATTAAATGATTATTTAATTATCTAACAAACCATGTACTTGAATTGTTTAGAAATCTAAAAATTAATAAAATTAAAAAGGCATGAGGCAAGTTTTGAAGTTGCAATTAATTTGTGAGGAAATTACAATTTCAAAACTTATCCCATATTGTTTGTTTTCCATTCCTAGTTTGAACATTATATAAATAAAGGGTATGGTTATCCAATTTCGCATTAAAAAATGTGTGCACATGGGATGAATCATTCAAAGGCTTAACTCAAAAATTAAAAAATTAAAAATGTGTAATTTTAAACTACTTACCTTCCTAACCTACTTAAGTAGATACCTAATTTAAGTAAGTGCCCAATTTGACCTACCCACCTACATCAACTTATGTACCTACCTAAGTACCTACCAACTTAATATTAGTATTTTTTTATTAAATTCATTAATAGTGTCGTGTGACATATTTACATTGGGCCACATGTCATAATATAAATCATTCAAACATGTGAATTGAACATCCTAGATTATTTCACAATAATAATATTAATAATAATAAATAGTTAAATATTGGGACACATTGTAGCACATCATTTGCCTTCAATAATGACCAAAATATTCACATTTTAATTGCATGTGACAATATGTATGCAATGGAGTCAAAGGATGAACTTGTATTTGTTGATTTTTTCTTTCATCCTATACCCCTTGTTGTTTAAGACTAATATAACATGTGATTTGTCAAAGGTGACTAAGGGGATTTTAGTTACAAATGTCACATGTGACTAAAATTTAGTTGTAGAGACCAGTAAAAAAAAATGTTTTTCTTTTAGTGCCATTGCCTAATCCACTTATAGGATTTTACATATGGCCAACACCTAATCCAAAAATGTTCATGCCACCATGTATCCACTAGTTATAATTTGATCTAAACCAACTAGTAAATTGCCATATCAAAATTTTCAATATCCAACAAACATGAAGGATATTAATCCTAATGTTCACATCACTTTTCAAAAAGACAATTAAAATAAATGGGGAAACTATGGAGGTTGATATAGTGAACAAGTTGGTGAACGAATAAAAGTTTATTATGAACATTTTTTAACACTTGTTAATGGTTTGTAAGTGAAGGCTACTAATGTGTTCCTTGTTATTATTTTTAAAACATGTTTGCAACCATACCTTAAACTAGTAACAATAGGTATGACAAGATATTCCTTTATCAAACATAAGGAAGTTATAGTGATCTATGAAGAAAGTGGATTAATCATGGAAAATTATAATATTTTGATAATTAACTTAGAGTTTAAACTGATTGCACAACCTATAGTCATTTATACTACTATTAAATAATAGCTTACCTGTTCAAACTATGGTAAGATTGGTCATGCTAAAAAAACTTGTCACAATAGGAAAAGAGAAGAACTTGGAATATTTGTTGTTCCCACCAAAGTTGTTGAATTGGTAGCTGAAGTTATTGCATAACCTATTAAACCAACTATAATACCATTGAGATATTCTTATATTATTTATTCTAGTTTTGAACATCATGCACCCAATTGTCTTAGAAAGATAAAAGTTCAAAACATGTTTCAAACTAAGCCAACCACTACTGCCATTATAATATCAAAACCTTCTAAATTTAATAGTACCAATTAATGTAGTTGTTATTATTACAACGTAACCAAGTACTAAAATAATAGGTGTTTAGGAAATGTGAACTGGTGAAGGTTAAAACAAAATTGATTGGTAAATTAAAAGACAAATGTGTGATTATTTTGTCCATATTATCAAGGAGCTATAAGGGAATGATTCAATATCACAAGCACTTGTTGAGTTAAACGGACCACATCATTCAAATTGGGCCAATTTACCAATATTATTAAGTCAATCGACTATTGATAAACAACCTATTCAATTGATTACACAAATAACATTATTATAAAAGACTTTGGAGGAGATTCCAAGAGACATTAACATTCAAGTTCTAGAGACTAAGTATGTAATCAACTTGGGACAACTCTTAAAGATTGTGTAAGACATCAAAAGATACATTTTCAAACCAATTAAATATGTTTAGCTGATGCAACCTGAACCTACCTTTGAAACAATGGGTATTGACCACCGGATGGCAATGATTCAAGTCTAGGTTGGTAAGAACTTTATTGATGATGTGCTAATTGATGGAGGTTATGGAGTAAGTATCATTATTGAAAACTTGAATGTACAATTAGGTTTGTCAAAATTTAATCTAGTGCCTTACAATCTACGTATGGTGGATCAAACCACAACCAAACCCCTTGGTCCTATTAAGGACCAAAATATATTTGTTCATGGTATTCCTTATGCAGTTACATTTACTATTATCAACAATAATGTTTTTGACTCTAGTTACTCAATGTTGCTAGGATGCCCATGGTTGAAAGATGCTAAAATATCCCATGATTGGGGAACTAATATTATTACCATACAAGGAACAAGTACAATAAGAATCATACCTAATACTAAGAAACTTGGTGTTCAAACCAAAAGACTAGAAATCTTGGTATGTTATGATTTCCATTTTAGAATATCAAATGAAGAGGAGGATGTGATGTTGGCCACATAGTTAGATTTGTTTTCAATAAGAACCAAAGAAATACCTATTCATATTGAACAACTTTCTAAACCAGTCTGCATACCAAATCTTAGTATAGCAAAATCGATTCTAAAACAATTTGTTGAACCGGTATGTGTTTTAGTTGTTAATTTAGTTATCCCACTTGACACTGTCAAACAACACCTACCTAAAACTTTTTCCCATCTAGAAAAGGGGGAGATGATTATTGATGAGACACCTACTTGAGAGTGAATACAAGATCTAACCATAGTTGGTCGGATAATTATTAAGGAGGAACAACTAACCAAAGTTAATTTGGGCACCAAGGAAAATGTGCAATAGGTGAAATTGAACGTTGCACTTGAATTGGTTGTCACATAATTGTTGATTAAGTTTCTAAAGGAGTTCAAAGATGTATTTGCTTGAACATACAAAGACCTAAAAGGTATCCCACTAGAAATTGCTCAAGATAGGATTGAATTAGATACCATAGTACCACCTATTCATTAAACAAGGTATTGGTTGAATCCTAATTATGTTGCCATCATCAAACAAGACATAAACAAGTTACCTGTTGCTGGTTTTATCAAACTAGTTGAAGAAGGAACTTGGTTATTGTCAATAGTGGTTGTTCTCAAGAAGAATGAGAAGTTGAAAATATTTGTAACTGATTTCAAGAAGTTCAATGTAACAACAAAGAAAGATCTTTACTTGTTGCCTTTTACGGATGAAGTTATTAACATAGTTACTAGTATGAGGTTTATACCTTTTTGGACGGATTTTTAAAATATCATCAAATTTTAATTACACTAGAAGATCAACATAAAATCGCCCTTGTGACAAATTGGGGGGCTTTTGTGTGGGTTGTGATGCTATTTGGTGTCAAAAATGGACCACCCACTTATTAGAGGGCAATAACTAAAACGTTTCATGAATACATTGATGAATTCATGAAAATATTTCTTGATGACTTTATGGTTTTTAACAACCTATCAACTCACCTTGAGAAACTCAGGAAATGTTTTATTCAATGTAGAAAGTTTAGTATTAGCCTAAACTTAGACAAGTGCGCATTTATGGCATTTTTAGGAACCATCTTAAGTTTCATAGTATCTAAAGAGGGAAAAGTTATGGATCCCAAGAAAGTTGAAGCATGAGTAAACATGCCATCACCATTATCCCTGAGAGATTCAAGTTTTGAATGGGAATAATTTGACAAATGTTTGATAAAAAACATTGTTTTTATTATATGTCACCAATCACCAAACTGTTCAAGAAGTTTGAAATTTTTTAGTGGACTACAAAATGCTAGAATGCTTGGGAATAAATTAACAACCAATATGTACAAACCCCTATATTTGATTAGCCCAAATTGGGAGCTTGCATTTCATGTTCGTACAGATGCATCTCAACTAGTAGTAGGAGCCATACTTGCATAAAACCCAATCGATATATTTGATCAATTGGTTATGTATGCCTCCAATTTACCAAACTCGGCTAAAAGAAATTATACTATTACTGAGAGAGAAGCCCTAACTATGGTCTATGCCTTACACAAATTTAAACATTACTTATTGGGTAAGAAGTTTGTATACATGGCCTTTGTATACCTAGATAATAAGCCACAAATTTCTAGCAAAAAAGTTAGGTGGTTGTTATTTTTTTGGAATATGACTTGAAAATTGTTTATAAACCTATTATTTCACAAATGCAATATTTGGCTTAGAAAGCGAAGCCATTTGTGTTATAAGATGGAATATTGTATAGATTTGGACAACATAATTGGTTTTGTTGTGTCTTACAACCAAAACATGTGCCAATTATACTACAAAAGTTGCATAGTGGAGTTGGAAGAGGACATTTTTCCTTGGACATTAATGTGAGGAAGATTCTTGATGCCAATTACTAGTGGCCACCATGAACATAGATGTAGTTTTGTCAAATGTGTGACTTATGCCAATGAATAGGTAACATGTTAGCACAAAATATGACAAAGTTGATCATTACTCTTCATGAATAACCTTTCCAAAAATGGGGACTAGATTTCATCGGACCCATTAATCCAACAAGTCATTACTTTAGCAATTGGTACATTTTAGTTGCCATTGATTATGCCACCAAGTGGGTGGAGGCGAAAACTTTGTGACTAACACAACTATTGTTACTACAAACTTTTCATATGACCACATTGTCACCCGGTTTGGTTGTCCAAATTAACCATTGTTACCAATCAAGGTACACATTTCATTAATGATATTCATTATTTAATTAATCAATTTATCCTAAGACATACTAGCTACTATCTATTATCCACATGGAATGGACAAGTTGAGTCTACTAACAAAATTTTCAATACATTATTCATAAAATTAGTGAATGAAAATCAAAATGACTAGGATGAACCTATCCCAAAATTTGAAAAGTTGATGTTATTACACAACATGATGACAAATCATTAAGGACGGAAAATGATCAGTTCATGGAAGACAAAAGCAAACATGTACCAAATCAAGAGCTTTCACTTGTTCAAGAAACTTTTATTCCTATAGAATAAGTGAACAACCCATTATCAATAAATATTGAACCAGTTCAACTAGTTCAATCCAAGCCTATTGAACTAGTTCAGCCTAGATTTGTTTACATTTTTCCTACGATGTTAATTGCTTACATTCAACACAAAAGCCTAAAATAGGTTACACTTTTATTTGAGCAAGTAGCCTTAGGTCCCTAGACTTGGCCTCAAACACTAAATAACTTAACAAATTTGAGGATTATATATAATTATGTTGAAAGCTTGTTTAAGGATACTAACAACCAGCTATAGGCCTAGTGCTTCGAATTGGTTAGCCATAAACAAACGTTGCAAAACAAGGACAAAGAACTGGCTATTGTGAAAACCCAACTCCTTAAATTGTAAACAAAGAATGAACACTTGGTTGCCAAAGGTATTGAAGTTGAAAAAACAATCAAGAAAGTTGAAGCTCTTTAGTAGGAGTATAATGAGTTGATCTAGGTTCATTTTAAAACCTATAATGACCTGAAGGTTGTATAAATTAACCTTGACCGATTAACAAAGGACTATCGCAAGATGGAGCTTATTAGTGTGCAATGGGAGAAAACTCTTGTAGAGCTGGAAAACAACTATTTACAACAATAGGAACAATTAATGGAGGTCAACATTGACATGGAAAATTATACCCATGAGCTTTGAATATAAATTCAAGAATTGTAAGCGAATTGGAAACACTTCACCAAACACATGGTAAAGTTTTTCAAACCACCTAGTAGACAAAAACTTGAAATGGAATAATGGTGGCAAATCGTATAAGAGATTATGAAAGAATAGATCCATGATAGTTTGGAGATCATTTGTGTAGATGAAGAGGCCTACTTGAATAAACTAGTTGCATATCCCTTACAATTTGAGGGTTATACATACGATTGGCTTAACGTCAAACTGGTTGAGGTACCTATTATTGTTTCCCAAATTTTTTCACTTGTGTAGGCAATAACTACAACTATGAATTCTTAGAGTGAACCCGTTGTCATTACCATTGAGGAACCATAGCCAATTAGAAGAGGAACAAAGTTCACCATTGTTTCTTGTATTTTTTCTTTGCCCACAAAATTTATGGAAATATCTATTGTATTTGTTAGTACTTCGATAGAAGAATTGGAAGAACTTGTTACTCCCAAACTTGTTCCATTAGCTATACCAAAGATTGGGGTAGGTGCAAATGTTACATTGATTAACACTATCACACATGCCTTTGAGGTTTTTAGGACTCCATATATAGTACTAAAAGACACTTGTTGCTGAGACACCAAGGTCTAAACCTATTATTTTGGTTGAACATGTTGATGTAACAAGTGGGCAACTTGTTGATGATTTGGCTATAGGGGTAGAACATGTAGTTATAAGTGATTGAATTTTAATACAAAATCTTGTTTTTGAGGGGTAATGTTAACCTACTTTTTTAATATGTACATAATAACTAATTGTTACCAACTGGTAACAAGTGAGGTAATATTATCTTTAGACAATTTGGTTATTATCGAATAACATGTCTTTAAGTTGATTGGTTTATTAAGTTAATCGGTTGTTGACAATAACATGTTGTTTTAAACATGTGGGTAATAGTTGTTATAATTTAAGTTTGAGTTTTCTAATTATTATACTAGCTAGTGACTATTTAATTTAAAACAATGTTATGTTTGGTATAAATAGGAGGATTAGAATATGATGAATAACTCTTTTGAAACTTTTGAATTTTTGGAGCTTCTTTCTTCTTTCTTAAATTTTGGAGATGACCTTTTTGTTTTTTTTTTTTTGGTTTTATGAACAAGTACACTTTTGGATTTTGAGTTTTATTTTAAAATTGATTTGGAAGATTGATTTAAGTTTTGTCTTTGTATTTGTGAATAAACATTTATGCCTTTGTGTCTTTGATTTTCACAAAATACATATATGAAGCAACTCACGTGGTTATCTAAAACCAAAATTGGAAATCTAGAAAAGAAAAAACTTCATATTCTAAAATATTAAAAAAAACTTCATAATATAAAAATATAAAAAAAACCCTTAACAAAGGGACTTAGGTATTAATTGTTAATAGGTTCAATTAAGTTTTGATGACTCAAAGTTTGGATAGGTTTTACCATTCCTAAAATTTTGAATTTTATTTTATTTTTTGGGGAAAAAGGGGAGAAAGTAATGTCATATAGGGGCTTGAAACTTTGAAGTTTCCTAGATGATTTTGTGAATGTTGTCCTTATGACGCACTCCCAAGTCTCGGGTTGAACCCACTTGAGGGTTCAACTATGTAGAGTTGCGGAAAGTTGGGACTGGGAAGGCGCTCCCGACTTCCAACACTATAGAGGGGTAAAGGGGCGTGCTAGAAGTCCCGAGATTAGACTAGGAAGAGGGACTAGAAGATCAAGCTTGAATCTGCATCCAAGAACCAACCACGAGAGGGTTAGTTCACATTCGGGACACCCTTGGGTGTTGGGACAAGCCACGGACATTTTGACACACAAGACTCACCACGGCCCGGACTCGAGGGAAGCCACCACCTTCCCCCATATAGTATTCTTTGCGCCACTCCACGGGGACTACATCCAAATGGCACATTTTCCCGGGACTCCCAAGTTGGAGTCCCGAAATTATCCCGGTTGGAGTCCCAGGACTTTGGGAGCTCATAACTCCCGACTGCAGAGTCTGATCGCGACAAGGTCTAAACTAAAGTTATAGCCCTCGTCGAGATCTTTTCAACGCCGTGTCGCACTTTCAATTTGGAGGTCGGGAAGAGGTCGATTCCTGACTTTTAATGGTCGGGAGTCAAATTGCCAGTTTGACTCCCGGCCCTTCTATTGCCCATAACTTGGGCTGTAGATGTCCAAATGACCAATGCGAGGGCATTTTAAACATCTACACTTTTCAATGACATCAAGAACACCCCAATGCAAGGTGTTTTGCCCTCTGCTGTAGAACTCTAAACATTCGAGAGTCCTGGAGGACTCCAAATCCTCAACTTTGGGAGTGGGAGTTTCATCCTCCCACTTCACCCAAAGTGGGGTTGCGACACCTTAATTCCTCTTTGACAACTTGATGTTATGTTATTTTTATTATTTAATGGTTGTTTGCTTGGTACATATGAGCATGTCAAAAATTGATTGTGAATTCATCATCACTCCTCATAACTTCAATTAAAATCAAATATTCAAACAAATATATGGTACCAAATTCAATGGAAACATAAAATTTAGATTAAGTTTTGGTTGAATTATATATTTGAATAGTTGAATGTTCAATATCATTTTTTATGGATGTAATGTTAAATTTGAATAAAATGTATTGTTTTCCTTGGAATTTGTTACCAATTTATGTCAATTTCCATTAACAAAGATATTGATAATATTTTCTGGATTTTGGAGTACCAACCTTTGAACATTCTATTGATTTTGAATCAACTTTGTAAAACAATTGGTTAAAGTTCAACAATAGAATGAAGTTGGAGAAAAAATCGAATGCAAATCCTAAGGTTGATTTAACATTGTTTTCAATAATTCCATAATTACCAGTGGTAGGTAATTTCAAGAATTAGAATAACATCCACTAATTTTAATTTCAAGGTTGAAGCCATTATTTTAGTTAATGTTTTAAAAGTAGGACTAGTGGCAACAAAAACTACCACTAAAATAGGATACATGAAGGCTAGATTTGGAGAAGCCACCATTCTTTTAAACAAAGGATGAAGGAATCACTTGATTAAGGGAGAAAGGACTTTTTTTGGTTCTAATTCCTTTTTTACCACTATTTAAAATGTAATTCGAAATGTTGAAAATTGATGTGTGTGTGGTTTTGGTGTGAAGACCTATCGAGTAAGTGTGTGCATATGCATTTGTGTTTTAGAGTGGTAGTTTTAACAAGGGATTCCCTATCTTCTAGGATAGATTAAATAAAAAGTATTGTAAAAAATAGAAAAACTTGGTACCCCAAGAGTTTTGTTGCTTGGTTCTCTTTGTTTTTATGGGTCATGGTTTCCTTCAACAACACACAAATGATAAAGGTGTTGCAATATTCAAATATTTAAAAATGCCACAAAATTTCAAACATTTCCACTAACCTTCACACCTAAATGTACAAAATGCACAATTTTCCATGTGTCAAGATTTTCAAACATTCAAACCTTATAACATTGTGACATTCTTGTACCCACTTTGGGTTTAAACATATATATTGGTAATTGGTGAAAAAAAGTCATATCTTTTGAATATTAAAAAAATTGGGACCCATTTAACTAATTTTTTTAAAGAGGACCAATTTCAAACATAGAAATAAATAGGTCATAAAATACATCACATTAAATCATTAGGACGTGATTGCACCCCCCATTCACACAATTTTATTTTGTGTTACATGGACAAAAAATAGGAAATTTGAACACGTTTTCAATGGTTCATCAATATATATATAATTAGGTTGATAATGTATTCAAAATATGCATCTCATATATACTTATCAAATATAGTAGTTGTTTCTTATACAAATGGTTATATTAAATCAATTTTATTCATAAATAAAATATTTCCTGCTATAAGATAAGAAATTTGTGTTTATACAATAATACCAAAATATTAGTTTTATTCATATGCATGGATATATTTCAACTTTTTTGTCATGTGTTTTTTCCATATTAAAACATTATAATTTTAAATTTTCATTCTCACACAATATTGCCTTTTTGTTATATTTTGTTAAAACATAACAAATGATAATATTCTTAAAACACAAGCAAACCATGACCCTTATGTTCGTTCTTCACATGAAGATTAAATATGTAGTTTAGGTGAAAGGTAGTATATTATAAAATATAATCTTATACTATTGGGTGCAAACATAAAAGGAACCGCCAATGCCTTTTGAGGTAGTTCCTAAATAATCTTAATAAATTGATGTGGTAACATGAGATTGGTTGAAAAGTTTTGAAGCAATGTTAAACAATGGTGCTTATACATTGTTTTTACATTATTTCACTATGCTAATAAACATTGATTATGAGCTTTTAAAAGTGCTAATATATATATTCAAACTCCAACCAAAATGCTAGATTCATATATTAAAAACATTATTGTACAAACACAACACATGTTCAACATTATAACTTAGTTTTTGAGACTTGTAAACATGTCAAAAAAGGATTGGTTATGCTCAAAGTGACTCCTATTAATACGATTCACCCTATTTCCCAAGTACATCACCTCTACTTTATTAGGATTGTAAATCATAAACAATGTCTATTTTATTTGTTTTATACAAGCCCACTCACGATTTGGGTACCCCTTCAAGAATCATTAGAGGACATATAAGTTATTTTCCATTATTTATAAATAAATAAAATTACATGGGGAAAATTCAATTTGAAAAAGTTCACAATTAAAATAGAAATAATTTGTATGGTGCTTGTGATTTTTCACATGCATAAAATGTTGTGCATTAACATTTTGTTTCAAATTCACAAAATCTAAAAACAAATACTTAAATGAGGTTTTATATACAACTTGATATGTTTTTTTGCCTGATTTGTTTTCACATGTGACCAACATTTTGTGTTGCATAAAAAAAATGGTCATTTTCCTTGTAGCCTTTTGAAATGAATTTTATAACTTTCAAAATTCTTGTACAATTCATAATTTAATTAAATGCCTCCATTAATAAACATTGTTCATCCATAGATCTAAAAGTTGAAACTAATTACATTACTTGATACATTTATTTTGAATCATTATTTAAAAATATTGCAAATAAAACCACCGATATAATTGTTATGAAAGATTGAATTAAAAAAAATGATATCCAATATATTCTTAGATATTTTTATTTTCTCAATATGATAAAATTTTAATTATAGTCACACAACAATACATTATGATTGTAATAAGTTAAATATTATAAAAACTCAAAGTTATCTTATGTAACTCTTTATATATTAGATAATCCTTTTGAGCACCCCAACTATGAATGACCCCATATTTTATTTATTTATACCTTACAATCATTTGTTAGGTTCAATAAAGCATTGTCAAATTCTTTTGCAAAACTCTTTTACAAGCAATGAATTCAAATTCTAACCAACAACATACAAGGTAAAAGCACCTAATAGCATAAGGGGTTTATCATGTCCCACTATGGACCCTATAACTATTCAATTTGTTTAAGAATGCATGACTACAATGAAAAACACCTTAAAGATATTACAAAACAACACAATATGGCCAGTGGCTTTACTATTAAGATCATCAATGACCATATTAAAAGCTCTCCATTGAGGATTTACTATGTTACACAAACAAATTCCTAGATGAGTCTACTCATAATTCAAGGAGCCATTAGAACAAAAATACACAAATTAACAACTAATTCATATTTTTTCTTAAAAAACAGCTTCAACTTGGGTTGAGTTTCAGATCATCTTGTATTGAAGGGAAAAATGACTGTAGAGAAACTAAAGTCTAATTTACTCAAAATGTTTATTTTGAAAGTTTTCAAAGTGCTTCTATCTTAAAATTGAAGAAGATCAAATTAAAGTTATGCCTCCTCTCTTTACAATATGAGAGATAAGGAACAACTTGCCCTAGAGGTTCCGACATTCCATCATCAAGGCTAGCTAGCCACCATCAAAACTTTGAAATGATGGTTTTGAGTATTAACAAAGCCCTTCTGGATACACATGTTTTTTGAATTTTGAGGCATTCTAAAACTTTCCCAACCCACCAATTCTTCAATTTTAGTACCATGCTCTCTACCCATGAATGATGGTAACAATAGTCTTCTATCAAATATGTATGAATGAATGAATGATGGCAATAATAGCATTTTACCTATTTGGGTGATAAGATGTAAAAAATAGCCTTAGGTGCCACATTTGATTCATTGCACCTATTTACACCTCTCTTGAGGCATGCTTGGTTAGAACACCAAGCGTGTTTGCCCTTTGGCCAAGGTGAATAATTGGCATCTATGTCAATATAAATCTTCCTTTTTCATCGAACCCTTTAAGAGCGAGCACCTTCACATGTACCCCATATTTGGGCCTCTAGTAACATTTAATCAAATTCAACAAACTGTGCTAATTGTTTTCCCCCATCACCACCCATAAACATGAAAATGAGGCATTGTAATAACATGAGCTTGACTATTAAAGTTTGCAACCACCGGGGCTAATCATTATAACTTGTCAATCAAGAGCCATCATTTTGACATTCAATGCCTTTGAATGCCTTAGAAGTAAGAGGGATTCTACGGCCATGATATAGCGTTCTTAGTTCCTACACCTAGTCCTTAAAAGTAGGAGGGATCGTATGTATGCCCATATATAGTTCTTTCAATAGATCCTTAAAAGCGGGATGGATCTTATACCCATATAAAACAATGTTACACACAAAATTCTTAAGAGTAGGATCCATTGATTTTTTGTACTAGAGAAGGCACCCCCCTAGGGTGCATTCTGCATTTTAGTGAGCTTTTAGGGCAATGCCAATAGGCTGAAACTTGATGGCAAACTAAGTGCAGAATGCCTCCTAGGGGGTGAATTCCTTGGTCTTGGACCCTCATCTAAAGGCCATGAGTCCAATTTATGACTCTCAACCAATAGGATTGCTCTATTTCATTGGACCCTGTACCTTGGACCCTTGTCTAAAGTGGCCCTTATTGGTACTTGAGTGTAATCCATGCTTAAGAGTGGGAGGAGTTATAGGCCTCAGTTTACTGGCCACCACCCTTGTGATGGGGTTCAGTGTTGCTTTTGCTGGTAAATTTTAGCCAAATTTTGACCTGAAAAATGTGATTTCGGTTGCCTATACAAAAAGGATTTTTGATGGAAAAAAAAGACTCAAATTCACCAGAATTTGAAGATTATATTTTATTTTTCAAATCGCCAGATTTTTATGATAAGTTCCAGTAGGTAGCCAAGAGTACAAAAGGATTCTGTTTCTCCTTTCTACTTTCATATCTACTTAGTTATATGTAGCCCAAATTTGGCTAAATTATTTTCTGGATGATCCCAACTTTGTCTATATCACAATAATCCTTAAAAGAAATCCATCCTGATGGGGGTAAGGCAGGATTTTTTTCTTCAATTTTGTGATGTAGCTGAAGTGGGGATCATCCATAAGATAATTTAGCCAGATTTGGCTACAGACTAGATATGAAAGTAGAAAAAGATCAGAATCCTTCTACAGTCTTGGCTACTTACTAGAACTTATCATAAAAATCTGGCGATTCGGAATTTTTTTTTCCAAAATCTGGCGAATTTGTTCCATTTTTTTTCCACAAATAAAATCCTTTGTATAGGTCGAAATCATATTTTTCAGGTCGAAATTTGGCGAAATT
>Ga0209208_10005942_pt1 | contig 16917 bp, 15 predicted proteins | sample S1TSphfallax_3_FD_187694 | JGI IMG/M metagenome (GOLD analysis project Ga0209208, IMG submission 187694) | Host-associated microbial communities from peat moss isolated from Minnesota, USA - S1T2_Fd - Sphagnum fallax MG (SPAdes) (version 2) | ecosystem: Host-associated > Plants > Peat moss >...
TTGCGATGGCGTGGAGATGTCAAAAGGATGTTGAAAGACTATCAAGGAGCCTTGGAGGACCTTAACAAGGCCAATGTTCTTGAACCAAACAATGTAGTCACTTTGCGATGGCGTGGAGATGTGAAAAAGATGTTGGATGACTATCAGGGAGCCTTGGAGGACCTTGACAATGCTAATTTTCTTGAACCAAACAATGCATTCACTTTACGAAGTCGTGGAGATGTCAAAAGGATGTTGAAGGACTATCAAGGAGCCTTGGAGGACCTTGATAGGGCTGATGTTCTTAAACCAAACAATGCATTCACTTTAATCATTCATGCCTACACAAATTGGAGTCTAAATAATTATCAATTTGCATTGGAGACTATGGAAAAGGTTCATGTTCTTGAACCAAATAATCATTTGATATTACAAACTCAAAATTGGTTGAAATGGATGTTGACTGAATACCAACCTATGATAGAATCCTTGCAATGCAATTCGAGTATTCGACTTTTTGCATATGATGAATTGAATTTGTGCAAATTATTGGGGAAAGGATTATTTGGAGAAGTATATGAAAGTCGTTGGAAAGGCATAAAAATTGCGATTAAAGTTTTAAATTGGAGTGGCTCTTACAATGAGGGTGCAAAAAAATCTTTCACATCAGAAGTGTGCACTTTGGGGTTAACTCAACATATCAATTTGGTTCGACTTTTGGGCTATTGTATTCAAGGGTTAAACCACATGTTGGTGTATGAATACATGTCAAATAAATCTCTCGATACATGGCTTTCCCATGACAAGCGTTTGAATTGGAACAAACGAGTGTCCATAATTATAGGAGTTGTTCAAGGATTGGCATACTTACATCACAAATGTAAGCCAGCCATTATTCATCTTGACATCAAACCAGGAAACATCCTTTTGGATAAAGATTACACCCCAAAATTGGCTGATTTTGGGTTGGCCAAAATTCTAAAAGGCACCGATGAAAATGTGGTATGTGCCTGCCCATTTTTTTTCTTTAATTAATTATGTGCATACACATTATATATACACAAATATTGATTGAAGTTTTGAAACTTTTGTGATTTAAAATAGATTGAAAAATAAATTAAGGTTTGATATTAGTATTATGCTACCTTTGATGTGGATTTTATGAATTTCAACATGTATTCAATGATGAAAAACCCATTGAAATGATTGAATTATGTTGTTTGGCAAATTCAAATTCAGAATATTTCATTAGCTTCAACTTCCACACCGGGATCATTTGGATATATGGCACCAGAGATTCTACCAGAATCAAAACAAAGACATGTGTCATCAAAGTGTGATGTGTATAGTTTTGGAGTATTATTGATTGAACTTGTGAATGGATCACGATTCACTTTGGATAGGGGTAAAATCCGCAAATTTATCCAATGGGCACGAAAGATTCATGTGGAAGAAAATGGATTTCAACAAATTTTCAATGTTATAACGAAAAATTCAATTGTGGGGTTTAACAAAAATGAAGCCAAATTATTTTTGCAAATTTCCCTTAAATGCATCCAGGTAATCTTCATGCCAAATCTTTTATGTTTATCATTCAATTTGTGGTAAAAGTGAATTTCAAAAACCTAAACTCGTGGGTTAATGGAATACTTAAAACAATTTGAGACAAATAAAATTGGATTATTCAATAAACATGTAAAACTTCCTAAAAAGGTTTATACATGTAAATGGTACATTCAAGAAACCATATTTCATTTGGAATTCCATTAAACCATTTTCATGATTAATATATATAGTAAAAAAAATCCTATTTTCAATGTTAGTAAAATGATGTTGTTGAATAAAGGCATAGGTTGCTTTTAACATTTGTTTTTGAAAGATATGTTCAAAGCTTGTCATTGAATATTGAAACATGAACATGTGGTCCCATTTATTGGAACATGTTTTGTCATAGTTTCATTACAATGTATATCAAACATCTCACTTTCATGACATTTGTTTCTTATAGGAAGACCCAAAGCAAAGACCAGAAATGCAAGAAATTTTGCAAATGTTGGAAGAATTGAATGGAAAGAAAGACATACAATTTACCAAATCAATCCAAGACTATTTTGACATGTTATCAAAAAGATTTGGATCCAATTTCAAGAGGACATGATTCGTATATTTATTGTATGATTAAATTATATTTGGATACCATATACCATAAACAATTATGTACCATGAAATCCATACAAAATATTATTGGCTTCCATACAAAATCATGTTATCAAGGGGTGAAAGTCCATGAGTTCACTTTACAAATCCATAAACTTTTTAGTTTTGTAAATTATGCATAAAAGATACCTACATCGTATTAATGTTTTTTTGGGTCAGTTTTTGTGATGTTGCTCAAGTGGCAATAGTCCATAAATATATAAATCAATTTTGGCAATGGGCACAATTATGTTAAAAGCATCCCCAAGAACCCTAGGACCAAATAGTTCAAGACTCCCTAACCACATGGAACAAAACATATTATTTGAAATCCTATTGGTCAAGTTTTGAAATTGAAAATGCACAAGTTAGGGTTCATTTCCCCTACCTTTTAGTGTTTGACTTTTTCTATTGTGTGTATTATTATTTTTGCTTCTCACTTAGATTTACTTTGTGCATTTGCTTGTTCATGCGCAAGGTTGAAGCATTTGTTGTTGTAATTCCTTCAACAATATACCGCCTTGAACATGTGTTGAACCTTTTGTTCAAATTCCCCACAATTGAAACATAGAGTTTGTGTGCCTACTTGCTCTTGCTTTGAACTGTCATTGTTCACATTGGATTTGGATAACCCATGGTTATTTTTCAATGCCCATTTCAAAAGCTTGAAAGCTTGTTAGATTTGTTTGTGCATTATTGAGTTTAAGGTTTGTTTTGGGATTTGTTGAGAGCTATTGGATACTTACAATGAATGTAATATAGTTTGTATCACATTATTAGAAGCCTTGTGAATGATAATGATAATGTTAAAAAGTTTAATAATAAGGATGTGGCAATTGAAGAAATTAATGTGTTCTTCATATCAAAGATAATAAATAGTTTGCTAAAACATGGCATATATTATTTCACATTTTATTGTGTTTTTAATAATGTAGGTCACATATTCTTACATAGATATGTAGTAAAATCAAACTTGTGGCTTATGCCACTAGTGATAATTATGGTCATAATAATTCATGCCATTGATCATGTGATTTTTTATTACTACAATTGGAAAAAATAATTAAATATTAGATATTTATTGATTTATGACATGGAAACATGTATTTAAACATAATATAACCATGTTGAGAATCTAACTCCCTATTTATTAACATAACTTATGATTCTTGCCTATTTTAAAACCTTAAACAACTTAAGCTAGCTTACAAAACTAGGTTAGCTAAAATAAATGGTTTAAACCTAGGTAGCTGAAAACTTTAGGTAGGTAAGTATGCATATGTAAATAAATATGCCTAAGTAAATAGGTAAATCGAATCCTTTTTTATTGGTTCATCACAAGTAACACTTGCATTTTGAATATAATTAGTGCATGTATTACATGTAGACCAATATTTTTTCATCTACTTATATAGTCTACAAAATTGAACTTATTGACAAAGGATATGGAATAAACTTAATGAAAGGGAAACATTACATATCCCACATCATCATTTGTCCCATTCAAAGGTAGCCAACTTTAACCTTTTTTTTTTTCATATTTTGTCCAAATGATATATATATATATATATATATTTGACTAAAAATGCATTTGAATCTTCACTATTTCATACATTTGAATGATAATGATGTCTTGAAAATAATAATAATAATTTTTTAAATAATAATAATAATAAATATAAATATAAAATTATATATCATAAAATGATTTGTAAATAAACATATTTAAAATCAAGATGGATTTTTTTAATTTCAAAAAAATGTAAAATTAAATATTATATTTCCGTACCTTTTAAACATATAGTGAATCAGTAAATGTTGTGTAAATATTTTTTATATTTAATTAAATATTTAGATTTAACTCAAAATATAATTTTTATTTTATTTTAAAACAATTTTATGTACAAGATCTTTAATTTTTACATAGAGTATTGAAATTATGTAATCTTATAATTATTAATTATACACATATTTAAATTCATAACATTTATTACATATTATTATGAGTAATATATTTCCATCTTATTTATAAAAGGTCTTTTCAATCCAAATGCGATTTAATATAAGTTATAACATTTTCCCGAGTTTTATGACCAAATATTTTGATAAAATAATATATATAAATGTTTAATCAATTAATAATCTTTGATCAAACTCTATATTCTTGGTTACCCATTATATGGAAACTTGCAAAAAATTCCATTTTGGGGCATGTGGATTATTTTGAAATCATGTGGATATACTTAATATGACTATATATCAGTATTTAATGTCAAAAAGTTCAAGGAAAATATTCATCAAAATAAACCATTGAGCAAAAGTCCCAACTTGAAGGTTTTTTGCTAAATCTCCACAATGTGATTCGAATAAATTTGGAACAACTTCAACATTTTCATTTCTATGTGTAAATTAGGGATATAAAATCCTCAACATATGGGAATTTTGCCAAATTTCCAAACCCACAATACTAAAAGAAAAAAAAACTTTCAACAAGAGCATAATAGCAAGCTTCACAAAAATTCTATGTTGGAGAAGTTTATGTAATATTTTTAAATATATATTATTGTGTGCCATTAAATCCAAGTTAGGTTCAATTTTGTGAACTTACTCTTACACTAAAATTTACATATGAATTATATAATATAACGAATAGGTTGTTGCCCTTGTGTAACTCAAATTGCCTACACTTCACAATGGATCCTACAAAATGTTTCATTTAGAAAACAAATGGGAGCTACATATTTGTTTATATTGGCCTTGGTAATCTAAAATGGCCCTATATATAAATACATCATGTAGGTTCCACCTACAACCCAAACCCAAATGTACATTATTTAAATATTATCCAAAACATTACAAACTTTGAGAAAATTCAACACCACAATGGTACAAAACCATCCAAGTATAAAAATGCACTTCCATAACACAAATACTCATATATTCATTTATCAAAAAACTTCACACCTTGTAGTAGAATGAAAGGGACCCAAATTTCCATTAAATGTGTGAAGTTGCAACCTAGAAAAAAAATTGAATCCACCAAATTTACACAACCAAATAAATTATTCATCATCTTCATCATCTTACAAGCAATTTGTTATAATAGTTTTGAAATATTATAAGGCACTAAAGAGAAGCTTATAGACCCTTGCACCACCTTTCTACCTATGAATAGGCATAATCATAACAAATTTTGAACCTATAACAAGATGAATGTAGATAAAGGTTGTGCATTTGTCTTTTAATAACACTTAATAATGTTCATTTTTTCTTGATTATTGGTAGTACAATCCTCCTTCTATTTCCTCCCTATCTAGCTCAACAAAAAATCCATAATCATTTAAGCCCTTGTCCTCTTGAATAATTTCCATGCATTTAACACATTGAAATAAAAAAAAGTCCACACATTTAAGATTGTTTAGTTTTGTAAGCACAAGAAAATTATCTCCAATAACAAAATTAGAAGCTATAAGATGGGCCAAATTGTTGTGCCTCATTATTACAAAACATGGGTGTAGTTCATTGGTCCAGGTTCAACTAGAAGTTCTTCACTGGTCTAGCATAAATGCAAGGAATCCAACAAATTAGTTATCCCTTGGCTTAAGATTTGCATCAAGGATTTTGCTACAAATTTCTATCAAGGTTGGTTCATTTGTTCCATTGTTGCTAACAATCTCCTCACATAGGTTTAGATGGCTTGATGGCTCGATGCAACAAGAAGAGTATTCATCATCCAGTTGCCACATGTAAATGCATTTCACATACCATCATGTTTTTATGGTCAACCCTAGTATGTCTAAAACTTTGGTTCCATGTCTTTTAAAACAATAATAGTACCATGCATATTGGAGCTAGATGATTCAAAATTGAATAAAGGCTCATTTATTATGATTTTTTATACATGTGGTTTAACTTGATCCTCTTCTTTGCAATAGTCTTCACATGCATTTCATTGGGCTAACAACTAATGTGAAAGGACAACAAAAACAATTAAGGTCATTCAAGTGCCACCTTTTATGCAATTTCCCAAAACTTGTAGGTACATGTCTTGCACTCTAACAACTATCATCTTGAACTCAATATGTTTTATAATGTCAAAACTAAGTTTGTGTTTTTATTGAAAGGTATGAATGTTGTAATGAGTGCAATTTACTTCAAAGTTCAAGTAGCGAGTAATTTAAACATGATCAAAATATTTCTAGATTTCAAATGGGGTTATACTAAAAAGATTAATTTGGACAGAAGTGTGATTGACATCATCCAACCATTCCAAATATTTTTGCAACAATGAAAAGATGAATTTCATTATAAAGGATGTTGGGTGACTATCAAAGAGATTTGATAGACCATGATAAGGTGGATGTTGTTGAACCAAATAATGCAATCATTTTGCAAAGTCGTGGAACTATAAAAAAAAAGTTGGATGACTATCAAGGAGCTTTGGAGGACCTTGACAAGGTTGATGTTTTTGAACCAAACAATGCATACATTTTGCAAAGTTGTGGAACTTCTAAAAACATGTTAAAGGACTATCAACGAACCTTGGAGGACCTTGACAAGGTTGATGTTCTTGACCCAAACAATGCAATCATTTTGCAAAGATGTACAAATGTGAAAATGATGTTAAAGGATTATCAAGGAGTTTTGGAGGACCTTGATAATATTTATGTTCTCAAACCAAACAATGTAATCATTTTGCAAAGTCATGGGAATGTCAAAAGTAGGTTAGATGAATATCAGGGAGCCTTGAAGGACCTTGACAAAGTTAATTTAAAAAAACCAAAAAATGCATTCATTTTTCAAAGTCATGGGAATGTAAAAAACATGTTGAAGGACTATCAAGGAGCTTTGGAGGACCTTGACAAGGTTGATGTTCTTGAACCAAACAATACATTCATTTGTGAAACTGTGGAGATGTGAAAATCATGTTAAAGGACTATCAAGGAACTTTGAAAGACCTTGACAAGGTTGATGTTTTTAACCCAAACAATGCATTCATTTTGCATAGTCATGCAAATGTCAAAACCATGTTCAATGACTATCAAAGGAGCTTTGGAGGACCTTGACAAGTCTGATGTTTTTGAACCAAACAATGCATTCATTTTACACAATCGTGAAAATGTTAAAACCATGTTGGACGACTATGAAAAAGCTTTGGAAGACTTTGACAAGGCTAATGTTCTTGATCCAAATAATGCATTCATTTTGCAAAGTCATGGAATTATCAAAAAGCTTTGAAGGACTTTGATTAGGTTAATGTTCTTGAACCAAATAATGCAATCACTTTGCAACTTCATGGGAATGTCCAAAGGATGTTGAAGGACTAACAAAAGCCTTGGAGGATTTTGATGAAGTTGATGTTCTTGAACCAAACAATGTAATCATTTTGCAAAGTTATGGAGCTATCAAAATGATGTTACATGATTATCAGGGAGCTTTGGAGGACCTTGACAAGGTTGATGTTCTTGAACCAAACAATGCATTCATTTTACAAAGGCATGGAGAAATGAAAATCATGTTGAAGGACTATTAATGGGAACCTTGGAGGACCTTGATGAAGCTGATGTTCTTGAACCAAACAATGCATTCACTTTGGAAAGTTGTTGAATTGTCAAAAACATGTTGAAGGACTATCAAAGGGAACCTTGGAGGACCTTAACGAGGCTGATGTTCTTGAACCAAACAATGCATTCACTTTGCAAAGCCATGGAGTTGTGAAAAACATGTTGAAGGACTATCAAAGGGAACCTTGAAGGACCTCAATGAAACTGATGTTCTTGAACCAAACAATGCATTCACTTTGCAAAACCATGGAATTGTGGAAAACATGTTGAAGGATTATCAAAGGGAACATTGGACGATCTTGATGAGGTTAATGTTTTTGAACCAAATAATGCATTGATTTTGCAAAATTGTGGAATTATCAAAAACATGTTAAAAGACTATCAAAAAGCCTTGGAGGACCTTGACAAGGTTAATGTTCTTGACCCGGAAAATGCAATCACTTTGCAAAGACATGCAAATGTGGAAATGATGTTAAAGGATTATCAAAGAACTTTGGAAGACCTTGACAAAGTTGATGTTCTTGAACCAAACAATGCATTCATTTTACACAATTGTGGAAATGCCAAAACCATGTTGGATGACTATCAAAGATCTTTGAAGGACTTTGATGAAGTTAATGTTTTTGAACCAAATAATGTATTCATTTTGGAAAGTTGTGGAATTGTCAAAAACAAGTTGAAGGATTATTGACGAGCTTTGGAGGACCTTGATGAGGCTGATGTTTTTGACCCAAAAAATGCATTCATTTTAATAATTCATGCTTACACAAATTGGAGTTTCAATAACAAATTGCATTAGAGACTATGGAGAAGGTTTATGTTCTTGAACCAAATAATTATTTGATATTCCAAACTAAAATTGGTTGAAATGGATGTTGACTGAATGCCAACCTATGATAGAATCCTTACAATGTAATTCGAGTATTTGATTTTCCACATATGATGGATTGAATTTCTGCAAATCTTTGGGGAAATGATCATTTGAAAAAATGTATGAAAGTTGTTGGAAAGGCATAAAGATTGTGATTAAAGTTTTAAAATGGAATGGCTCTCACAATGAAGGTGCAAAAGATATCTTTCACATTAGAAGTGCACACTTTGGGGTTAACTCAACGTATCAATTTGGTTTGACTTTTGGGCTATTGTATTTGAGGTTTAGACCACATGTTGGTGTATGAATACATGCCAAATAAATCTTTTGACAAACGGCTTTCCTAGGAGAAGCTTTTGAATTCGAATGAATGAATTTCCATAATTATAGGAGTTGTTCAAGGATTGGCATATTTACATAAAAAATGTAATCCAACCATTGTTCATCTTGACATCAAACCAATAAATATCCTTTTGGATAAGGATTACACCCCAAAATTGGTTGATTTTGGGTTGGTAATTTTTTTTAATATCACTAATGAAAACATGGTATGTGCCTTGCCATTTTCTCTCATTTATTAATTATGTGCATGCACATTATATCTACACAAATATTGAATCAGGTTTTAAAACTTTTGTCATTGAAATTAAATTTAAAAAAAATTAAGGTTTCCTATTGGTATTGCAATATTTTTTATGTGGGTTCTACAAATTTCAACATGTATGTTCAATGATACAACACCCATTGAAATGATCAATTATGTTGTTTGGCAAATTAAAACTCAAAATATTGCATTGGCTTCTACTTCCACACTAGGATGGGTCGAATATATGGCACTGGAGATTATACCATAATCAAAACAAAGACATGTGGCACCAAAGTGTGATGTGTATAACTTTGGAGTATTATTGATTGAACTTGTGAATGGCTCACAATTCATTTTGGACAAGGGTAAAGGTAAAATTTGCAAATTTATCCAATTGGCACAAAAGATTCATGTGGAAGAAGATGGATTTCAACAAATTTTCAATGTTATAATCAAAAATTCAATTGTGGGGTTTGACAACAATGAAGCCAAATTAATTTTGCAAATTTCCTTTAAATGTATCCATGTAATCTTCATACAAATTTTTTTATGTTTATCATTCAATTTGTGGTCAAGTGAATTTCAAAAACCCAAAATCATGGGTTAATGCAATACTTAAAACAATTTGAAATGAATAAAACTAGATTATTCAATGAACATGTAAAACTTCCGAGAAAGGTTTACATGCGTAAATGGTACATTCAAGAAACTATATTTCACTTATAATTATTTAAACCGTTTGCATGATTGATATATATAGTCAACAAATATCATATTTTCAATGTCAATAAAACGATGTTGTTGAATAAGGATATAGGTTGTTTTCAACATTTGTTTTTGAAGGATATGTTCAAATATTGTCATTGAATATTGAAACATGAACACATGGTCCCATTTATTAGAACATTTTGTCATAGTTTGATTACAATGTACAACAATTAAATAATGAACATCTAGTTTTCATGACTTTTTTTAAAATAGGAAGACCTAAAGAAAAGACCAAGAATGCAAGAAATTTTGCAAATGTTGGAAAAATTGGATGGAAAGAAAGACATACAATTCACCAAATCAATCCAAGACTATTTCAACATATTATTAAAAAGATTTCGATCTAGTTCAGATGACATGATTTGTATATTTATTATATGATTAATTCAACACATATACTAAATGTAACATGTGTCCATTTCTTTATTGTAATCTTTTGTACATGTGGAAAGGTGTTCAAATAAGGGGTGTATTCACAATTGGGGTACCAAAATGAAATGACTTATTTGTAAATGACTATAAAGGACAACTTTGGATTTTGTTTATTTGATGTTCATGTAGTTGTAGTGGAATGTTGTATATTAATAGGTAAAATGATGTCTTGTTAAATTAAATATATATATTTAAAGATAATTTGGATATTATGTAGATGTCATTTTGAGTCCTTTAAACTAACTATATCAAATGTTTAAATTGCATTAAAAAAAGTGTGATAAAAAATAAAATGTAGAATCATACAATTGATTTCAAACTTTATATATATAATAAAAACATGTTCCTTTTTATGATAGCACATGTTTATTGGGTCATTAAAAGAAAACTATTGTTTTGTAATTGTTGTATGCAAATGATTTTTAGTTGCATGCAACGCATGTAACTATTGGACCCCATAGTTGCTTAAAACAAGTTACACACAACTAACAATTGCATATGACAAATGTGAACAATATACACGGCATGAATTTATATTTTATACATATGTATTATTTTACAAGGGGTTGTCCATGGTGACACATGACATTTGAACCTTATTTCAATATTCATCATTATTAATAAATAAATAAAATTTTAGCCATCCAATAAAATGTAAACGAATTTGACATGTGTTCATTTGGGGGAGCCAATTATAACATGACATGTGGTATTTAAGCACGATTTCAATATCCATCATTATTAATAAATAAATAATATCTTAGCCACCCAATAAGATGTGTGTACATTTTTGACATGTGTCCATTTTTTGAAGGTTAATTATATGGTGACACGAGGAAAAAAAAACAAAAAAACCCATTGATTATTATTTTTCAATAATTAGGTAGGCATACCATAGGTAGGTAGGGAGGTAGGTTGGTAAGTCATAGGTAAATCATAAATAGGTAAGATTGTAAGTTTAGAATAATCCAATTTTGTGTTTGGGTTTAGCCTTTAGCCTTTAGAGTTTAGCCTCTTTCATTGGCCCATCTCAAATGGCATTTGGTATTCATTTTGTGAACAAAACACATGAATTTACTTATATAGTGTGCGCACTTGGAATCCAAGGCAAAAAATATGGGATAAAAAAATCTATTGCAAGTGCAACCAATGTTATTGCAACTTACATGCAAATACTACATGTTACCTATGCCATACTAACCTAGTTTACCTATTAGCTTATTAGCCATAAATATATTATTATAATTAATAATATAATGAAAATGAAAATGAAAATATTGAAGAATTTTTTTTAACAACTAATGATGATAAAAAATAATAATAATATGTAATATTCAACATTAAAATTAGTTTAAATCACTATTAATAACTAATAATAAATAATTATAGGCTAATTAATGTAATATCCTACCATTCGGTGTACCATTGTAAAATTATAATATTATCTATTTGAGAACAACAACAACAACAACAACAACAACTAATGATAATAATAACAAAAATAATTTTGGATATTCGCTACTAATGTTAACTTTAATATTTATTAATAATAACATAAAAAAATTAAAATTAAAATTATTGAAGAATAAAAATGATATTATTACTATTTTTTTTGAAATATTAATTATTCAATAATAATAATTGTCATGAATAATTAATAATATTAGCAATTATAAATTTGATTATATATATATTAAGAACTATATATGATTAGGTATGATGATTAATAATATTGTAATATAATGTTTTTGGAAAAATTAACCATGTTTAAATTGATTTTGATTAAATCAGTTAAAGTTAATTTAGGCATGGTTAGTTTAGCCAAAGTTAATTTAACCATCATTAGTTTAGCCAAAATAAATTTAAGTTTGGTTGGTTTTAACTTCATAATTAGTATATCCATAATTAGTTTAGTCAAGGCATAACTTAGTTTTAACTTTGATTAATGTGAAGTTAGTTTAAGTTTAACCAATGTTTTGCTTTGGATAACATTAATTAGCATGGGTTAGCTTTAATACTAAAGGTATAAAATTACTACACATAACTTAAATAAATATATTGAGTATATTAACATAAGTATATAATAGTTTAAACCATGATTTTTGTAACATGTGTCCAATTTGTACATTATTAGTTGCATTTTAATTGCACACACAATTGTACAACCCAAAAATTATATAATACCAATTTTATAATTACAAACACAACCAATCTAATTGTAAACAACATCTAGTTACACACAATCATATGATGACAAATTACAAACAACAAGATTTTTATTAATGGATGAACTTGATAAAAAATCAAATTATACAAAAATTTCAAAACCTTAAATTTAAAAAAACAAAGGTTGTAAAACAAAAGATTCATTTGAAAAATCATTTGACAAGAAAATTATGTTCAATGAATTCAAAATGTTTAACATTAGATGTGCAAAATTCGATTCCACTCCAACATTTGTTTAAATTTTAAACAAAAAAATTCCTTTACTAGATCTAAAATTTCACATCAAAATACACATTGGTATGGAACATGTCCCATCGCATCTAGATAGATGCCTTTCTATAGATGGTAATGTTCATGCATTGTATGCACACATAATATTCAAAATATCATTCAAACATTCAGTCAAGTTGGAGCAAAAATTATATGCCCAAATTATTGAAGCCTAAATAGATCTAAATAGAACACTTCAATATACATCCGGGTTATGACATTCAACTTAACCATCCGGGTCAGAACTATATTTTACCTACCCACGAGTATCACATTTTAACTGCAAATGTTTATTTCCCTTTGCGAGGTTCGAGTTTCACGAAACATTTTTGGGTTGATGGGTTTTTCAATTTTAGCTTCTCATAGGGTTTTGCATTTATTGGTCTTTGGATTTCATATTCTTTTAATGGTTTCAAGGAATTTCTCTTCGTTGGGTCAATTTTTCCCTACCCACCTACCCAACCACCTGCATGGTTACTTACTTACATTTCAAATCATCTTCCTATAACCCATTTAGCCATAAAGTTTACTTGCTAGGTTTAAGCAATTTTAGCCAATCATTTAATCCAAATTTAACCATTATATTTAATATTAAATTTGGCCATTAAATATTATTTTAAAGTTTATCCATTATATTTAATCATTACATAATTTTAGCCATTTATTTTATATTAATTAGGAGATCATTTAATCATTATATAGGTTTAACCATTAGAGTTAATCACAAATTAAATAAAATTTGGTCCTAAATTTAACCATAGAATTTAGTCATTAAATAAGTATAGCCATGTAATTATTGAATATAGTCATTAAATAGGTTTAGTCACTAAATTTTACCATTTAATTTAATCATTAACTAGATTTACCCATTAAGTTTTACCATTATAGTTAATCATTAAATATATTTTGTCTCTATGTTTAATTATAAAAATTAATCATTAAAAAGGTTTAGCCATTGAATGTAGCCATTGAATTGAATCATTAAGTAAGTTTAGCTATTAAATGTTGCCATTGGAATTTGTTATTAAATAGGTTTAGCCATTACATTTAGTCATTGAATTTAATCATTAAATAGATTTAGCCATTACGTTTAGTCATTGGATTTAATTGTTAAATAGGTTTAACCATTAAGTTTAGCCATTGCATGTAGTCATTAAATATGTTTAGCCTTTGAATTTAGCCATTTAATTTAATCATTAAATATGTTTAGCCATTAAATATAGTCATTGAATTTAATCATAAAATAATTTTAGCCATTAAATTTAATCATTGTATTTAGCCGTTAAATAACTTCTGCCATTAAGTTTAGCCATTGGATTTAGTTGTTAAATAAGCTTAAAAATTAAGTTTAACCATTGTATTTAGTTGTTCAATAAGTTTAGCCATTTGATTTAATCATTACATAAGTGTAGCCATTAGGTTAGGTTTTTAATTTAGTCATTAAATAGGTTTAGTCATTAAATTTAACCATTTATTTTAATCATTAAACAAGTTTAACCATTGAATTTTGCCATTAAATGTAGCCAACTACTTTCTTGCAATTTCGTAACATGTGAAATAAAAAACTTAAAAAAAATTGACATCTTTGATGGTGTAGTCCATTGATAAGGACTTGGTTTGACATGGTGAAGAGTTTAGAGTTTAAGAATTTGGGCTATAAAAACTCCAACATGTTGGAGTCCTCAACCCAACTTGCAACATCCACGACCATTGCAAACTTGTTTGAAGAACAATAGATTTCCCGTGTTGCTTTGCTTCACATGCAAGTGGTTGGGGTTAATGTGGTTGTGCAACAATTTTGAGTCCAAGAGAACACTTGTCTTTGTATTTTGCTGCGCAAATAAGGTTTTCCTTTTAGGTGGTCACATGTAGTTTAAGGTTGTTGATTGTTCGAGGTTGTGTGCTTGATGGCAAGAGATGTTTTGATATCTATTTACAACCCTAGCTAGGTCATAAACCTTAAATGAAAAAAATTCCCATCTAAATCAAAGTGAATAAAAATGAAGGAGTGATTATGTGTTTATGCCCACTTTCCATCTTTGACATGGTCTTAGAAGCATTTGCACAAGGTCAAATGGGTGTCCATGTATTATGCGACTTTGTTGTAAAACAAGTATCCAATAGTTCTCTATATGTAATGTTTAGTGTTGGGCGTTAGATCCACCTACAATTGTAGAACTTGTCGGGTTGTCTTACATTGGGCTAATCTTTTCCTATATGTGTGACAGGCCTTGAACCTTTTTCTACCACACATTGTGTAGGTGACAAGGTGTTCAACGTAATCAGGAGCTAGACAAGCAACCTAGTTAGAACAGAATGGCACTTCCAGCTATCCCAACATTTAAAAATAGTGGGAATATTGGTGCAAAACAGCTTGTGAACATGGGTAATGAGCATTCTCCTACAACTTTATCTGCTTCCCAAAGCAATGTTGACACATCTAGCACTGAGGAGGATTCAGATCCACCATGGATGAGCCGAAGGCAAGTTTTTGTCGTGCAAGGGGGGATACCATTACATTGTCTATAATAAAAGAGCGATCTAGGCCACATGCCAAGCAACTGAGCAACACAACTCCAACTATGAATATTGTTCCCAAAGTTCACAACCTGTTTGGAATGTGAGATGTCTAGTGGTTGTAGTTGTTGAAATTCCCCAGTAAAGGGTAATGCGAAACTTTGTTGCCAAGAGCACTTGAGTTGTTGTGGGAGGTCACTAGGGACATAGCCATGTAGATCTTACAGACATGTGAGTTATCTATTTCAATCTACCGCATGTTTTTGTGTAGATAGGTCGACCAAGGTTGAAAGGTTCATTAGGTATAATAGGTAAGTGCAGCAGCTTGCATTAAACTCCCTACCTTTGGTAGTCATTGTGAGGGCAACCTAATTGTGTATCAAGAAACAATGCATTGGTTGAGCACATGCTAATGACGGCCACAATGCACCCCAAAGAACTGAAACAAGCATGTTAATAAAACACCTAATTCTAGTATGGTATGGGCTAGTAGACCCAGGGTCAAAGCTAATGGGTGAGTGTGCGTGTTGATTAAATTGCTCATGACCTCTACTCCTCCCCATCCATGGATGTTAGATGTTTGGTATGATTATTCAACTTGACTATATTTGTACCGCCCAGTAAATATGAAATAAGCGCAGGGTTTGTGACCCAAGTTGGGTCCTTTAAGTTCTGCAGGGCTGAATCCAATCAGTTGGTTGTTGCCCAATGAAGAGTTTGTCTTGGTCAGTCTTAGGTCATGGCCAATGAGTGGCTGGTTGCTTCAGCAACACGGAGGTACAACGGGTGTGGAACAATGTCATCTTTCTGTGAACATTCAAGCCTGTTAGTAACAGTTCGTTGTATTGGACTCAGTTTCTTGTAGAGCCTTACAGAGGGCTATGTGTTGCATTCTGTGCATGACAAGGGCCAAGACACACAAGGGATCACTATTTGGAGTGCATTAATAGTTTGCCCACTTTTTAAAGAGAGCGGTGTCATACATTATTCCTTGAAAACACATCTTAGCCATTATACTTAAACACTTGGACTTGCTTGAACAACCAGTGAAAAACCCAGTTTCCAGTTGGTCATAAGTTGTTTGTTTCTTTTATAGTATTTTGGGTGTTGGTTTCATGCCTATGGCTCAAATCATGAACAACCCACTAGGTTGCTGGATTGCCATTGAACATGTTTTTCTCATATTTCTATAATGTTGCTTTCTATTTTACTGTACCCCTTATTGCAACAATCTCATTGTCCCAAGCTGAAAGAACCCAGTTGTCTATTGGTAAAAAACCTACAATTGACTTCCCCTTTGGAATAATATGTATATGTACAAAATTCTCATGTGCACTTCACTCTACCCTTGTATGAATAATTGTCCTAGGCTAGATTTCTCACAAGGGTACCATGTAGGAGGCTTCTCCTACATCAGACAACCGCTTGACATCCTTCGCAGTTTTATCCTCTACTTTCTTTGGACAGAGAGATGCCGGAAGCATTTTGATAACCAGTATTCCTCTAGG
>Ga0209208_10005943_pt1 | contig 16911 bp, 12 predicted proteins | sample S1TSphfallax_3_FD_187694 | JGI IMG/M metagenome (GOLD analysis project Ga0209208, IMG submission 187694) | Host-associated microbial communities from peat moss isolated from Minnesota, USA - S1T2_Fd - Sphagnum fallax MG (SPAdes) (version 2) | ecosystem: Host-associated > Plants > Peat moss >...
CTAATTTCTCATCCTCCCAATGAGACGGGGGAGGATGGATTGATGTTTTTCAAGGTGATGTTCATAATTATGTGATAAATTAATATTTTGATAAATAATCATTATCAAGTAAAAAATGACAATATATGTGAGGTGGACCATTTTTTAAATCTTTATTTCAAATTTTTTTTTTCATTCATTAATCCAAACCCAACAAAGAAATCCGATAAAAGAAATGGGCTCTATTATACTACTCTTGATGCTGGAAGCTTAATTATTTTTTGATCGATGATTGGTAAATGAAGAAAGTTAAAAAAGATCAAATGTCATATAATGACTTTCTTAAATTTTTAATAAAAAAATCCCACTAAAAAACATGAAAATTGGGACAGTAAAAAGAGAATACTTAAATAAAACTTACTTACTTACAATTTAGCGTCATTGAGTGGGCCAAACCACTTGAACCAATCATTCTATCAAGAATAATTATTATATGATTGTTTACAACACTAGACTTTACACACACACACACACACACACACATATATATATATTGACCCAAAGTCAATTTATTGCCCAAATCAGCATAAACTCCACTATCATAGCACTTGAACGATTTCGGCAACAACTGCCAAATAATTAATTAAATATTAAATCTTAACTTCAGCATTTGGTTTTTTAATTTTGAAATTTTCAGTAGGTAATGGGTATATAAAATAATAAACAGTCTCTCTTCAAGGGTGTGAAAAAGTCTTAGGTCTCAGGACTTGAAGGTTTGCGGTTCAAATGCGCTAGTTGAACTCTTAATTTTATTAAAATTTTGGCACAAATATTAAATAAAATTTCCAAAATTTGATAAAATAAAAAATAATTTAATTTATGCCAAATCCATTGAGGTATTACTATATGAGTTTGGGTCTTTAAATATGTTCCAAATATAGTGCTCTCCAATTGGGCTCACGAAAGGTAATGATTATTTTCAATAGGCTTATCATAATGGTTGACCGAAGTGATGACATTTAATAAATTAATCTTTCAGATTATAATGTTCATTTTTTCATGTTTATGGATGGGGTCACAAAGAACGCTTTATAATGTTTAGAGAGTAATATCAAGGCCGAACCCAGTTGAGGGTGTGGGTAGACTTGTTGGGAAATATAGTGTACAGGCCATTTTATTGCTATGGGAGGAGATGGTTTGAAGGCTTTGGTGAAATTTTTTGTCGAGTATCTAGCACAAGATTCACCAAGTTGACTTACATGGTTTCTAAAATAGCTACACGACGGGTTTAGGGTTTTGCCTGTATTGAAGAAATAATGCATGACTATTACATACATGTATCAATATCCCTTGTGGGAATTGTTCATTTTCGGCTCCATGTAAGAATGAATTTAACCTTTCTAGGACTACCTAGCCTACTACTTCTCTTCCAATTTCCAAATCAAATCTACTGAAAAAGATAGAAAAAAAAAGCTGCCAAGAGACAACATCATTGAGGATAATAGGTGGTGTAGATCGGTGTCTTTTTCTGACCTCCCAAACTTGGGCAATCATGTTCAACGCTTTTGGGCCAAAAGGAGGGCTCATGGAACAACAAGGCTATTGTGACCCACCAATGCACTATCCATCCATCCATCAATTGGAAACAACCCTAATGAATTATGACTCACTTGTGAATAAACCACAACAACCAAATTACCTACATAACATATTTTGTAAAAACTCCTACCTCCCCTTCTTCACATTACCTAGGTAACTACCAATTATCAAAGGGAAGGAGATAGGGAATGTGTGTTTTTACTATGAACATTACGTAAGTATGTAAGGCACTTGGTGACAACTACTAGATAAAAAGATACATGTGAACAATGGTTAATGGTTACAACATAGTTAATCACCATGGTTAGCTATGGAACAGGAATACAAATGAAAAACTGCAAAATCATTACCTTCATGGATGCCAATTGGTCCTGTACATTTTGCACAACTATGTAGTTACATCCTTGTATGAATTAAGTTATGGTCTGTTGTAAACCTCCCAAGGTCATGTTTCGAGCATTTTATGAACAAAGGGGTTCAAATTAGGGTGTATCATACGTGCAATACCTTAAAAGGCTGTTGCCCCCTTGCAAACCTTGCATAATGGGTAAGATCATGCCCATTTTAATGTAGTATTGGCTTTTAGAAATTCATTGATTCATCCCAATGTTGTGTGGAACATATCAACGATTAGTTACAAAACTAAGTATTGTGTGATTTAATTTAACCTATGTTTGTGGTAATATGTTTTAGTGATCGATTATGGATGTCATGAAATGATGGTGGTTAAAGTCCCAATACATCCCTTTACTTGATGAGAATAATTTGATGCTTGCATCATTGAGAAAAAAAAAGAAAGATTGTATTAAACCTAATTAAGATACCACTCATATCTCATGGATGAAAAATGGTTTCTTCATGGATGCAAAGCAAAACCCACCCAAGCAAAGAAGAAACAACACATCTTTCAATACTTTTCACCTAGACTCAAAATTGAGTTTTACCCATTTTCCTGTAGATTAAATCAATCAGCTTTTTCTGGGGCGAAATTTCACTAAAAGGAGAAAAATTAATTAAAAAAAAGGGAACATTCTGTTACAATAGTCCTTTTTTTTCCTTCAAAAAAATGGCAAAATTTTCTCACTTCATTGGGACTTTGATTTTAGTTTGGTAGCATTTTAAAAACTATTTAGACAGGTTCTAAAAACCTTTTGCCATAATAGATATTTTGATTTTGATAAATCCCTCTTGGGCATGCTAGCCATTGAGGCAACTTCATCACAAAACTGAAAAAAATAAAATTAATTAAATTAAATCACTGATATCAATTGAGTAAATTTAAGTTTGATTGCCAATTTCTTTTTAAAAAAAATAAATTCCACTAATTTCATGCTCCCCTCATTGCTCACATGTGCAGCACGGGTCTGAGCACGGGCCGGGTGTGGCGACCCGCCCCGCCGGGTGGGCTGCAGGCGGCAGCTGCCCGCCCGCGCGGGCACCGCGCGGTTGCACCAGGAGCCGCAAAGAGCGAGGGAGTGGATGAGGCAAAGCTCGACAACGCTTTTCTCCATGACGTCCTCTGCACTCGCGGTCATCGCTGCACCAATCCGCGCTAGCAACCTCACTGCAGGTGCAGCAAGCAGCCACTAGTGTGTAGCACGTAAGGAGGTTGAAGATCAGAGAAGAGCCGCTGAGAGAGAGAGAGAGAGAGAGAGAGAGAGAGAGAGAGGTGGTGGAACGGAGTGCAATGTTACAGGAGCCTTTTGTGTACCCTTGACTGTTAGCCAGCCATAAGGGTAGGATGCAGGAGCAGCAGAGACGTTACAGGTCGACAGGAAGAAAGGTCCGCAAAAGACTGAGCTTGGCAGGCAGTACCCAGTTGGAATCGGGTTCTGGAAGGTGAGATTGAAGAGAGAGAGTGCAGCAGTATTTGAAGAGTTGGGACATGAGAGATATATTTTCGTCCTCACTAGAGAAAAGGGTGCTCTGGGTTGCGAGGTGTTGTTGTAATCCGGTGTATGTAGAGACAGAGAGAGCGACAGACAGAGACGGAGAGAGATGAAGATGCACTGTTGTGGGAGATGGGTGTGGTGAAGGGAAAACTGGAGAGAAAGGGGAGGGGGAGAGGAGATGGGTGGGAGTGAAAGGGGTTGTACATGCAGTATTCGCATGAGATATGGCGACGGGGTGGAGAGAGGCTTAGCTTTTTTGCTGCTTGTAAAGTGCTTGTGATTGTAAAGCATGAAATGGGGTGGCTCTTGTGATAGGCGTTTTGACTAGGAGTTGAAAACCATATTGCAATTTCTGCTGGGGTTATGTGAAACCATGTTCAGGCTCCAGTCGAGTGATTAGGGAATTGTTTCTCTTGACAAAAGACTTGCATAGCTTGTGGGAGATTCCCAGAGAAGTGTCTTGTAGGCAGACAAGACACATAGAGAGGATTGTGAGCTGGGATGCACTCTCAGAACCCCATGTATGTGGCTTCCTTCCAATGAAGTGCAAAGTATATTCAGGTGCCTTGATCTATAGTTTTTGCTACTGTGAAGCAGCAAAGAAGAAGTGTTCCTGTGATGTGCAATTTCACAGGAAACACTTCTCTTCTTCTGCGACCTAAACACCCTTACTCTCTGCTTTCTTTCTTTACTCTTTCTCCCATTCAATCTGTGTTGGGTGCTGTGTCAAAAACACAACTGTGTGAAGAGTTTGCAGTAATGGGTCTATCATCAGATTGCTGAGGTTGGATTCACTGCAACATTCACAATTTTTTTAATGTCTTGCAAGCTCAAGCTCAAACCCTGGCCCAAAATTGTGGATTTTTTTTGGGGATAAATCTGTCATCAGCCTTGGCAAGTGTGATGAACTTCTTCAGTTTCTGATTCTTTCGGCAATGAAAAGAATGAGCACATTTGAGTGTGGCTCTAGGTTTCACAACTTGCCTTTGGAACTCTCAAAATAGCTGCTTCTGCTGGGCACTTCTGTAGATCATACTTACATGTTATTTTGTAATTTGCAGGACAGGCATCTCAAGGCTGTGAATCCATGACCAGGAGGAGCAGGATTGCAAAGAGCTGAGGAAGTGGCATTGAAGAATTCTCTGGGGATTAATTTAGTGGTGACACTTTTCCATCAGAACATGAAGTTGATGTGTTTGTGAAGCTGCTGTGCATAGCTTGCAATGCAGGGGGCAGTGGAATTTCTGGCTTTGTTAACAGGTTGCAGAGTGTACAGTGAGCTGTGAATTGAGTATTTGCAGAGACAGATGAAGAGGTAGTGAAGGGGAGAGAGAGAGTCATTGTTGCAGCTTGCCCTCAAGAGCTGATGAAGAAGGAATGACAAATTGAGATATCGATATATAGCTCAAGGGTAAATCAACATCAAGGATACAGAAGACAAAACAGTGGCAGGGTGGGTGATGCTGCTTGCAACATTGAGAGAGAGTGATCACAGGTTAGAGAAGAATGGACTCACCAGTCGTTGGCTTTCACAGACTTGTAGCTTTAGAGCCTGTTGGTCTGGGTAGAAGGGTGTTAGAGAGGGAGAACTCTCTGATGGACATAGCTGCAAAATATATAGAGGAAGATGAGTACAGAGATAGCAGTGGAGAGGAAGGAGCTGCAAGCCAGGAGAGTGAGCCTAGCAGATCCACTGGAGGGAAATGTAGCAATGGAGTTGGGTATGCTCATATTGGCAGAAGTCGAGAATACAATACAGATCTGAACAACAGAGTTGCTGCAAGCAATGGCAAGGAGGTGGTAGGAAACATAGTGGGAGATAGTGAGAATGAGGAGTTAGGAAACACTGGGGAATTTTTGCAAAATGAATTAGATGTGGGTGGTCTCCTGGGGTCAGCAGTTGCTGGCAGACTGCCTGAGAGTGCTGAAAATGGGCTCATAGATCACACTGTAGAGTTAGATGCAGAGAATAGAGTTGGCAAGCAAGGGGCCCATAATGGAGATTCTGTTAACCTAACGATGGAGGGTGATTGTCGGGTAGAGTCTGAAGATGGAAAAATGCCTACTGACCTTTCAGAAAAAGAGAACAAAGAAGGGCAAGAGGAAGAAGCTGGCATTAGACATGGATCTGCATCTTATGGAGATTCTGAATCAACCAGGAAGGCCCCAAATGGGAATCAGGTTGGTCTCTTTGTTGAAGCTGGAGACCCTTTGCCTGGTTCCACTTCAAGGAGAAGAAGAGGGCGGCCCCTAAAGCAAAGTGCACAGAAATCAAGCATCCAGACTTCACCCATCACACCCAAGCTTGAAGAGCCCAGAGCTGTACGTTCCAATCGTGGGATTAAGCGATGGTTTCCTGGTACTTCCCTGGTTTTAAGCCCTCTGTTGTAGGCTTATGTATCTTTGCTTCTAATTATACCTTCAGAACCAAGGGACCATCATCAGGAAAACAGCTCTGATATGGCTGACATCTTGGGGGAGTATGCATGAAGCAGTTCACTGATGAATTGTATTTTGGATTGCAGGTGATGAATCAGAAGACAGTTTGCCAAAACGCATCCGTGTGCGGAGCATTGCTAGTGTTTGTGGGAGCACCACACAACCTATCAAAGGTACTTTGTGAATGTTTTTGGCCTCTCTTCTGCTGGGGAGTTTGTAGCCAAGGAAAGCTCTTGGGTTGGAAGCCAACTGGCAAGTAGACAGTGCTATAAAGCTGTGTTGTTCACTCTCCTTTTCTTGAACCCTCATTGTTGAAGTGCATATCCTTCTGTCTGTTAGACTGTCTGGGTCGTTTTTTTTTTGGTGATTTGACTGAAATGATTCTTGTTACAAAATGCTTTTGGTTTTGGGTACAGGAGAGGATTTTTGCTTAGAAGAAGGTTTGAAGACAGTGTCAGCAAAGAAGCGAGGCAGACCTAGAAAATCTGACATTCATCTTCAACAGCAACCTCAGGATGAGAATCAGGAAGGTGAACAAGTTCCCCTGAGCTCAGGCAAGAGGAAAATGGGTCTGGAATCTGAAAGCTCAAAGCGCTGTTGTAATGGCAGGAACACTAGTGCCACTTCTCTCTCACAAAAGAGTAAGTCATCAGACTCTGTTAACCACATTCAATGGAATTGACCACCTGTCTCCTCTTCTTCTTGCTCTCTGAAATCCTTGGATAGAGAGTATCATCTTCAAGTGCCAGTGATTATCATTGAAACTCTGTGCTGTGTTTGTATTGAATGGGTACTCTCTGACCCATCTCTAACTTTCATGTCTGCAGACCCCATATATGTTTGTAATGTTGAAGGCTGCAAGAAAAGATTCACTGAAGGAGCTGCTTTGTACACCCATGCACGCATACATGGAGATCGGCCCTACATGTGTCATTACAGTGGCTGCATTAAAGTGCTCATGCCTTCCTCCCTCCATCATCAGTGTTCTTGTGATTGTGCTTACTGTGCAATTTGAGCTTTGTCAATGTGTGCAGTGTGTATATGTAAGAAGCCAATTCTCCCATAACAATAAGGTGTTGTAAGAAACTTCTTACCGAAAGATTTGATATAAAATCACTGATAACATGTGTGGGATGGCATTAACATTTGGCAGAGCTTTTCAGAGAGATCAAAGCTGAAACGGCATTTTTTGATCCACACTGGGGAGAAGCCTTTTCTCTGTCATTTTGAAGGCTGTGGCAAGGTAAAAGATGTGTGTGCCCTCATCACCCTCCTGTATATATTCCTCATTTCACGAACTGTTCACAAGATGGAACAGCCAAAGTGGGTATCTTGCTAATTCTGGGAGGGCACTGGGCAGGCATTCTCCCTGGACTTCAATCTGCGCTCACATATGAAGACCCATACTGGTGACTACAATGAATGTCCTTATGCTGGCTGTGAGAAACGCTATTGCCAAGAATACAAACTCCGAGCACACATCACTAAAGAGCACAGCAAGCCAGCAAGGGGCATGAGAAAGTTGGCCACAACTGGCACTGACACAGGTCAGTAACCCATCCCCCTGTGTATCTTGTATACCATACATATGCATATGCTGCATAAGTAAGAATGAACATTTGCGTTTCTCAGGTGCATCCATCTACAGGCATCAGTAAGGGCTGCAACACTTTGCAAACATAGTTGGCTTACTAGATCAAAGTCATTTAACAGTCGGAAAGACTGAGTTGGTCCTTGCAATCTCAGTCTCAATTGTACTGTAGAGATGATTGAAGTATACTGTTGTGTTTGTCAATGCCATGCTTGGTTGTTGCACCAACTGAAGTCAAAATTACCATTGGGTCTGGTTGCTTGGTCAGTTGGGTCTCACATCCAAGACATCACAGTGATGAAGAAGCGAGAGATGCTTGCTGTGATTGCAATACAGCGGACAAAAGTGGAGGAAACAAGAGAAGGGAGGGTAAACAGGATTGCAGAACTTGAGCAAGAGAGAGAGAGAGAGGCAAATGAACTCGCCCTCATTGAACAGGACCTAGAGAAGTTGGAGCAGAAGCAGAAGCAGTTAGAAGAGGGGCAAGTGGGTTCCCCAGCCACATCTGTCTCTCTTGCAGAAGAAGACGAAGATGTGGATGAAGAGGAAGAAGAAGATGACATGGAGCTGTCCAATGCAACTGTGGGTCAGACTAGCTCATCAAGTGAACAACAAAGTCATCTTTCAAACTTGCCTTTGGAATACATGGGAGAAGGGAATGATGTTGTCATGTTTGCCCACAAGCATCCAACTGCTGACCAAGGGGCAAGGCTGGTGAAATCTTTGGAATTACGGATCGATTCCCAACCAGAGCCAATAACTAGTTTAACACCTCTTCTGTGGCTCAAAGGTGCTCCTCCTCGTCAGGGACATCATGGTGAGCAACCTGGATTGCGACCAGTGCATAGATCTCAAAGGCCTATACAGCAAATCTCAGAGCTTCAAATGTATGCCAAGTCTCTCGGAGGACTTCCAGGAACGAACAACTCTGACATTGGGGTGAGAAATATGCACGAGCAACAGAAGGGCACAGCTCGGGATGGATTGTCTCGAGGCAAAGACAGTGATTCTGGGATAGAGAAAAGAGACGGCTTTGATGGACATGTAGGGCAGGTTGATCAGGTGGTTGAACAGCTGAAGGGCAAGGCTGACAATGATTTACCGAGAGGAGATGGTGGTGCTGCACAGCTGGATAGAATTACTGGGAAGTGTGATGTTGATTTTCAGAATCATGACAGTAGAAATGAAGATATGGACCAAGGATTTGAACAGCTGGAGAAGGAAGAGACAAAGCTTCAGAATCACAAGTCTGAAGCTGGAGAGCAGTTATCATCTGGAGGTCAAGTGTTTGTGTCAATGAACCCAGTTTTGTTGTCAATGGACCATGGGTTTTCCCCAACGAAGGCCAGGTTCCTGGCGTCAAGTGAAGGATACTCGTCGATGGTACCATGTTCCACAGTGGAACAGATGCGACAGGAGGTAGACAACAGCAAGGCTTTGGAAGCTGCTGCTGCTGCTCATGATTTTGTTACAAAAGAGCAGTCTCACTCAACAAATGAGGTCTTGCATTCCAGAGACTGCTCACTTTCAAATGGAGGTTCCTTTTCAGAACAAAACACGGAGCAGAGCTTTGAGTCATCTGCTGCCCAGTTGTTCACCTACCAAGAGCAACCTCGTCTGGTAGACTAGCAACAACATTTTGGCGTTGACAGTCGAATCTCTGTTGAGGCTTGTTTGTTTCTTAAATCAGTCAACATTATGACAATCTTAAAATCTTAATCCTGGATAACATAAATTTCTTTAATGGGATATGAATTGTACATTGGAAGCTCCAAATTGACATATGATCTGGTTCTCAATGACAAAAGGCATTGATGAGTGTATGGGTGTTTCTGAGTTGAAGTCATTCAGCAATAGTTCTTGGAAACCAGAATTTTTTTTTGGTGACAAGGTGATGTTTTATGCTGATCATCTCTCTCTGTTATCAACAGATGACAAATTTCATCTGGAAATGAAAGCAATCATAGAGTGGGTTTTGTTTCCTCAGAGAGAGTTTAAACAAATTCCTCAACCCATGTGGAATGTAACTGTACACAGTGGCAATTTCACAAACCAGAGAACCAACAGCCGCCAGAGCAACATGAGGGATGGATGGTAGGTGGATTTGATAACCGCCCAACACTGGTTATAAACTAGACTGCAAGAAGTTGGGCTCAGTGTTATGGGTGTAAGCCAGTGTTGGGTGTGAATATAGTTTAGGACTTACACGGAGTGTAAGTGTAAATCCTTTTTTTTTTAATTACACACTGGATTAAGTGTAAGTGTTGTAACTAGTGTAAGTGTAAGACATCTTAAACAATTTTAGGCCATGTAAAAATAGTGCAAGTGTAAATGTAAATGCTTTTACACATATACTCTGTGTAAACAAAAAAACCAGAAAAAATTCAACAAATCAGCAAGCAAAAAAACCCAGAAAATGAACAAAATTTTTGAGAAAATGAGAAAATTAAGTAAAAAATCAGAATCTCATGCCAGTAAGATGTCAAATCATGCAAACTTTGATAAATATTAACAAGTGTCTAATGTCCAAGGTGATCATAGGCTTGACACCTTCATAAACGTCACAACAAAGGGTAGGAGCTTAATCAAAACCAAGAAGGTTTCATGTGTGAAATGAACTAAACATTATCACAAATCATGGAAACATGTCCCAATTCTGAACACATTCTTCCACATAACCTTCAACTTCATTAGGAAATTCAACATCTAGCAAATTTAATATTTCTTCCTCGGCTTCACCAAACTCATCCACATCTTTTGATGGTCCTCCCTAAGCTTCAAATCCAACTGTGGGATTGTTAGGCCAACTCTTGACTAGAACAACCAAAAGATTTAAAGATCTTTGGACTAAGGTGACAACAACGAAGACTTGTGAGAATACCTACAATTGATAATATTCCCTCTATCTCTGCATTGCTACACACTACCAGTGACAATCAACTATTTAATTTTTTTTATGTTTTCATGTATTTATGTCAATATCAAATTTAATTTAAATTAATATACATTTCATAAACATGAAAAGACACATGTTAATTTATCTTTTTTAAATCCATGTTGGTGGATAGGAAAAAGGAGTGAGGTAGTTATAAAATGGAGGTAGTTAATAGGAAAGTTGAGAAATGGTTATTATGAAAATTAATAGGAAAAAGAAGTAGTTAGGTTTGAAAATGAAGCAGTTATTTTTTAATTGTTTTTGGAATGGTCCAAGGACAACCATACGATTAGAATGGTCATGTAGAAGTGACATACGAAACTTTTTGCAAAGAACCCCATATAAACCAGTTCTTACATCAATGGAATTTGATTACCTAGTATGCCTAGAATCATTCTAACCAACTTGGCAAATGTTGGAAATTGTCCTTCATACTTTGACCATCAAAGAAAAAGGTTTTCCACCTCTTCCAAAAACACAATAATTTAAAAAAACAAGACAACTCTCATTGAACCTAAATTTACACAAATAAGTTGTAACCACAAATAAGGTTCACATGTACAAACAAGAACAAATGAATTCAGAGTGTTTTCCAAATAATTCAAAAAAATAATATTTACTTAAAATAAGTTTGTTCAAAACAAATCTCCTTCTCAAATACTTCCACTCCAAAAACAACATTAGGATTGCGCATAGGTTCTTGCACAACAATGGAAAAAGTATTGGGTCATCCATGGTGCTTCTAGTACAAAGCCTTGAAAGTAAAAAAGAAAAACTCTTTGTCATATGTAGCAACAATCTCAATTGTAAAAAAGTGGTCAACATAGTCTGTCACTAAACTCAAATCCTTGAACTGAAGATCCAACATAATAGCAACCATATCATGAGCTTTAGTGGGTTTGAAAGAAACCATGAAATCAAGGGAAGGCCTTAGAATAGTAATTACTTGCTTTCGCATGTTGGTGCTTAATTGCATCACTTTCATGCGCATGCCCATCTCCTCAATGGCATCAATTTATGCTTATAACTCCAATATTTCCTCGGAGAATTTTACAAACAACTTGATTGCAAAAGCTAAGGCATTTGACAATAACCAATATCCATGGCACTAATTGACTACACAAGTAGTCACAACAAGAGAAAAAACATCACAAATTGCTTCAACAATTGCATAGGTCTATGCTAAAGGGATCTTGTTAGCTAAAGCCTCTAATAACCATAGCACATGATAATCGTCTATTGATAAGCTAAACTTTGCTAAAACATTACAACTTTTGATGCAAACCAAATCTTCGCCAAAGTTGTTAGTTTCTATTCAAATGAATTGAATTCAATGCATGTCCACCTCCATTTTTTTGTTCATTTTTCTACAATGCACAATGACAAAAGGAAATTACTTTTTTTGTATTTTTCACAACCAAAAATGGCTTGAATTGCAAAAATTGAAAATTGTCAACATACCTAATTTTTTTGGCCAAGTGATGCATGATTGGAAAAATGTTTGGTGCAAACTTCACATTCATCAATGCCAAGTTTTTAGAAATTCTATCATCATCAATTGCATATTGAGCCACCTTATTCATAGCATGTCCAAAACCTATTCCATCAAAAGGTTGAAGCGAATTTAGGGTTTCATATGAAATCATCGACATGAGGGCAACAATCATGCTCACCAAGTTAGTGGCTTCATCTTTCACATAGCACAACACCTTAGACGTGAAACCAAATTTCTCCAACATGGCGTTCAATTGTCTTGCCAACCCCATGCCTATAATGTCATTAATTTCAAAAAGTCCAATTGTGAACTTATAAAAAATTTGTAGAACAAAGGCAAAAGTATCTTGTTGGCATCTATTCATCCAAAAATCAAAAATAGTTGTGACTATAGGCATAACATCAAGTTAAAGTTGAACATACAAATCTACACAATGTGTAACCATAAATGGAAGAATTTCTTCGGACAATGTCATTCGAAATGGGAAAACAAGCTTTGGATCCAAGTTCAATGCCAACATCTACATCCAAATATTTTCACATATGATCAAGGGAAAGAACTCTTTTGCTATGAATAAAACTAAGTCCTCCATGAATAATTGTTAAGCCTCATTTAGCTTCGTGTAAGGAGTTTTGCTCTTAGGAAAAACTAAAATTGCACTTGGAGCTACTTTGGAACATTTTTTGGCTTGTTACATGGTCCTACAGCACCTATTATTTGTGACCCTGAAATGTTGTGTACAATAACAACTTCTTCAACAAAGTTAGTCAAGAGTTCAAAATGTTCATATTCAACATGTTGTTTCATAGCACCTATCCCAAATAAGGTGTTCAATGCAATAATGGCCTTCTTCCCTTTTGTGTTCTTCCTAATAAAAAACACAATGACAACATGGGGAAAAAAAATGCTACACCTTAATTACTAAACTTCTTCAAAATTGGAAAATGTCAATTGTTTATAACAAAAAAGGCCCATGGAGCAAATTTGCAATTATAACTAGCCCAAAATTTGGCTTATTTATGTAAAGTCACCAAAGTTTATGTTCTCTCTTTTTCTATTGGTTAAATCTGAAGCATACAAACATTTGGACAAGATGAAAAGGTTGTCCCCTTAAATGAAACACTAACAAGGTTGTCATCTAGGGATGTTTGTAGATGATTTCCTTGATTAGGTAGTGAGTTTGAAACCATGTCCAACATTGCATGATCTTGTTATTTTACCATACCTTAAAACAAACCAAATTCTTTTGACTTAGATTCTATAAACAATCTAAACCAAAATTGATTCAAATTTTACAAACAATCTATGATTGATTTCAGTGAAATGTAAAATTTGTTACTATGAAGATAAAATTAAAAGAACTTACTTGAAAAAATTGCTACTATCACAATTTGATCTATTATTGTTGTTGCCTTGCTACCACAATTTTATCAACTGCTATTGTTGCCCTACTATCACAATTTGATTAATTGTTATTGTTGCCCTCCTACCACAATTTGATCTATTGTTGTTACTTTGGTCTTAAATTGTAATTGTTGCACCCTACACACATGAAATAGGGAAGGGGGAGCAAGATCATAACCGATGTATAACAACCATTAGCAACACAAAAACACCATCACCAACACAAGAGACAACGCACAAGAACAAGAGAAAGGAATTGAAAACAAGATGATCTACTCACCTCAAGATGGTGCTGATTCATGATGACCCAACATCATTGTCACTAGACATTGAACATGCTCCATGTATCATGCAACCTACACATAAAAAACAATAAAAAGGGGAGAAAAATCGCACCAAGGGGGGCATTATAGTGATGGCAAACACAACACAAACATGCAAACAACAAGACCAAAAGGGGGATGGGCAAGTCTTACTCACCTCCAAAGGCAATGGCGATGGTCAACATGCTCTTTTTCACACTCCTACAACGTACATAAAACAACACATAGGATCAAGACCACACACAAGACGAAAGCAACCAAAAATGCGAACACAAAAATGAAAAAACCAAAGGTACATGTGGTGGGTAGGTCTTGCTCACCCACCTCCAAAGCAATGACAAGGTCAACACAAACACAATCCATGAAATGTAAACATAGAAACAAAAAAGCCAAGGGCAAGTGGGGGTGGGGGGGTGGCAGGTCTTGTTCACCTCCAAAGGTGACAACAAGGTCGATGCACTCCACCTTGTGCTACTACAACTTGCACAAGACAACTGGTCAAAAGGGGGGGCAATGCTACTTTGCTCACTTGTGAAATAGTTTGAATGATGGTGAAGTAGTTTGAGCTTTGAGCTTCAATTATGGTCAAACAAAGCTTTTGACGATGGTGTGAAAGAAAGCTTGGCAAGAATACCTACAAACAACAAACGACACTCTCCACCCCTAAAACCCTAATGTTTTTAACCCGACACTTACACAACTTTAAAAATGTAAACAGAGTCATGTAAGTGCATTTCAAAAAAAATTACACTGCTCATGTGTAAGTGCAAGTGTTAAAAAATACACTTACACACCAGTTGTGTAAGTGTCAATGTAAAAAAAAAGTTGTGCAACTCTAAATCATTTACACTTACACAGATTATTCATGCCATATAAATGGCTATATTCACTTATACGCACAACACTGGTTGGGCTATATCTTGTCTATTAGGAGTTGTATGTAGGGTAATGGCAGAGGAGGCAGGGTTGTTGTGAGCTTGAAATTTTAAAAATCAAATAATCTATGGTTCTGAGTTTTTGAAAATCTTCAGTATGTCATAACCTCCTATTCTGGTTCTCCAATATCTTCCAAGGGAAAAGAACCTCTAGTTTAGTGTGTTTTGAAAATTTTCAAAGAATTGGCGGTTGTCATAAAAGAAGGGGTGGTTTAGGGTGGGTTCGTTGACTCAGTTCTTTGGCTTTCTTAGAACCCTGGTTTCTATGCTTTTTCGAAACCTCCTGTCAAGGGTCAGAAAACCATGGTTCTTTGATACATGGAGGGTATACATACATATACCCTACCCACTGGTTTTAAGTTTCAAAAGTGAGAATAGTTTTGGGAGGGTATTGAACACATGTTCCTTTAGTTAGATTCAAAATCGAAATTGGAATCATTAAATAATATTTTTGAACACATTCAGTTCTTTAGGTAAGCAAGTTGAACTTTTTTTTGAGAACTTAACAAGTAGGATGAAATTATAATTAAATTTCAATTTTAATTAGTTGTTGAATTTTTTACTCATGCTTGCACTTTGTGCTGAGAAAATGAGTTGATTTTGTAAAAATTATATTATTTTTGAATGAATATACATATTGCAACTTGAATTGAATGTAACTCAATTGAATTTGAATTTAGTTCAAATTTTGTAATTGAAATTAATTGAATTAAGTGTAATATTCTTGTCCTATAGATTCAATTAGATTAGTATTTTCATTGAAATTGAACTATATTTGACTGGATTGAAGATAATTAAATCAACTTGAAGTCAATTGAATACAAATTAATTGAATTGAATTCAAACTATCAATTTGAATTGAAATGCAAGTGAAGTGAATTAAATTGAAACCAAATTGAATTGAGTTAAATCTTTTTCATAACTTGGTTTAATTGAACTCAACCAAATTCTAAAAAAGCACATTTTAATGTTCTTTTTCATATCCATGTAGGTGGATCGGTGAAAGGGGTGACGTACTTAAAAAGTTATGAAATAATTTCATAATCATCACATGGATGATCATATATAAGTATCACTATTGGACTCTTTACTTATTTCATTTAAACCAGTTTGAATTATTGTCAATCACTAAAATAAATCTCAATGTTAATTTGTTATAAGACTTTGTGCCTATACAATTGATCTCAAGCATTGAGAAATGTGTAATGTACACATGGAACTAAACCCAATTATTGAAGTGAGTTCAAAAGTTCTTGAATTCGAGAACTGAAATCAAGGGGTTTAGAAATTGAAAAACCTTTTCCAAGAAAGATATAGTTTCAAACCTGAGAATGGAGGTTCTCTTCAAAAGAAAGAAGTGTACAACACTGGTGAGAACCTCTCAACCATGGGGGAAAATGGTAAAGTGGTGAGGCCAGCAACATAAATAAGCTACATATTTCTAGAATTAAATAACACATCTTAAATTGAAATTTATTTCAGACAAAAGGTTAGGTGAGTTTGTGACAAAATTGAAGTGAGGGTGAGAATGAGAGGCATGTTCATTGGGATGAATGTATGAGCTGCTGAGGTCTGGGCAGGGGTTTTTCTTTTTATTTTTATTTTTTTCAATTTTGTGATTAGCCAAACCGGCAATCATCCAACCAAAGATTTAGCCAAATTTGGCTATTGGAACAGATATGAAAATAGAAAAATAATTACAAACCCTTTTATGTTTTGGCTACCAGTTGAAACCTGTTGTAAAAAGTCTGGCAATTCAAAAACAAACAAAATCTGGCAAAGAGGGAGTGGGGGGGGCATTTCTTTCAAAATAAATCCTTTGTATGTGTAGAAATCACATTTTTCAGGTCAAAAAATGAGAAAATTTTCTCCCAAAAAACACTGGGCTCGCCTTTTCATAATAATACCATGCATGCCAAAAAGAAAAATAAATTCTAGCCAATTACTCAAAGAGAAGCAAGATAGGGCAAATCTTCAAAAGCCAATAGCAGGCAAATAGCACCTGCCCATCATCACTAGGTACCTTCCCAAATGCCCAGTCCAACGAATGTAACTTAGTGTGAAAACTCGCCATATTTGTCCAACCAGGTTCCAAAAGAGAAAATGATTCTTAAATTTCTTTTTTACTTTCATAATATCTGGTCTATAGCCAAATTTGGCTAAATCTTCTTGTTGATGATTATTGCCAGTTTTGGGCTACATCACAAAATTGAATTTTTTTTGTTTTTAGAAAACCACTGAATGTAAGTTGGTTAGGATGGATGCATAAGTGAATGATACCAATGGTCCGGACCTGCCTGCTTAGGTATTATTATAAAT
>Ga0209208_10005944_pt1 | contig 16908 bp, 11 predicted proteins | sample S1TSphfallax_3_FD_187694 | JGI IMG/M metagenome (GOLD analysis project Ga0209208, IMG submission 187694) | Host-associated microbial communities from peat moss isolated from Minnesota, USA - S1T2_Fd - Sphagnum fallax MG (SPAdes) (version 2) | ecosystem: Host-associated > Plants > Peat moss >...
GTCTGTGTGAGCAGCATCTGTGTTTGATTTAGGGTGTCTGAGGTCTGCAGATTGCCTTCTCTTTTTGGTTACAGGTGAGGTTTTGAAAACAAAAGATGAAACTTTTGAAACATTCAAGAACTTCAAGTACGTAGTTGAAAAGAAATTGGCAAAAAATTCAAGATGAGTTAAACTTTAGGGTTTAGGGGGGGAGGGGGGGGGGGAATAAATTTCCAAAAGGTAGAAGGACTACTACAAATAATATAGGAATAAGGCAAGAACTAAATCAAACCTACTCACCTGAACAAAATTGTGTACAATTGAAAAGAAAAGTAGGTTCTTCCAAAAAATAACAAGATGCACTATAGCAAAAAAGGACCAACAAAACATTTATGGGCTAAACTAATAAACTTGGCATGATATTTGCACAATAAGAAACCTTCAAAATCCTTGGGGTAAAAAACGTTTCTGGAAAAATTATGATACTTTAGAGGAAAACCCAACATGTCAAACTTGAACATCTTTCAAATGAAGGCCTATTTTCACACTCCTAAAACAAAAAAAAACAAGATTGGAAAAATGTCCATTTTAGGAATATTGATTAGAATATATGAAATGACCAAAATTTATTGATGTTACATATTTTCACTATAGAAGGCAATAATTTCTAGAGATGTAGTGGTAGATGAAAATGCATATCACAAATCGAAAGAAAAAATGTATAAGAAAAATCCTAGAAAGGATATGAACCACCTATAAACGTAGTTAATGAACATTTTAAAAAATCAACAAACTTACAACTTGTTTAATTTAAAATTGGGAGCACCAATGACAACCTTTAATAATATGAACTAGATCCAAACCAACAAAGACCAACTCAAACATATTCAAAAACATTGGACACTAAAATAAATGAACATTTTAGATCCAACCCTCTTCATCTCATGTAAGTTTTATTGTTATTGACTAATTCTTAGCTACATACCAACAAACATTACAAGGAAATTTCAAAACCATGAAAATCTTTTAAGGTTAAAATCCAAGCTTTAAAATTCAATGACTACGTCAACCTAGCAAAACTTTTTGAACCAAACATCACATTTTTTGACAACTTAAATCATCATAACTAGAAAGAGGTAATGAAACATATAATGGAATATATAGTTCAAAACCATGTATTTAGTTTATAGCTCCTTTACCTTTCATGGGCATAAAATCATTTCTGTAAAGTGGACAGATAATTGAAAGTAGGGTTGAATTATGTAGTAATTAGGTGCAAAGCCAAATTAATCACACTTTTAAAGGTTTGAACAAATTTTATAATATGTTGTGCAGATAAATTTTCTCTAGTAACAAATTGATCACCATTAGGACCTTCATTATCATGTTGTCACTTCAAATGATTGGAAATTACATCATTTCGATGGAAAAACCACCTTCATGAATGGCAAAATCATAGAGGAGATATACTTTAAGTACCCATTAAATTTCATCAAGTAAAGTTAATATTACTTAGTTTACAAACTACATAAAACCTTATGTGAGTTATAACAAGCACCCAAAGCTTTGGTTTGAAAGAATTCACACCTATTTGACAAATTAAGGTATGAACAAGAGTGCAGAAAACAAGAACATGTACCTTCTTTAAAAGAAACATAAAATATTGGTACTAATAATTTATGTTGATGACTTGTGCATTGTGGGAATTTATAAGAGGGGGATCAAAAGGAAAAAAAATCAATTATTTATTTAGTTTGAGATGTTGGATCTAGTAACATTTAAAAAAAACCTAAGCTCAAACCCTTAAAAAAACCCTAAACCCTAAATTTATAAATTATAATTCACTAGGTTCATAGATGCAAAGTGAGGCGGGGCCTTGGACAAGAGAACAACCTTAAAAGCTTTATTTTTAAAATTAGGTCCACTCCCTTCACGTGGACCCTTAAAAAAAAAAACAATGTATCATTTTGTTTTAAATAAAATTTGAATACTATACATTATTGGAAACATCAAATGATGCATTGTGACTTCAAGAACTATGGTCTAAGTTGAGAATTTTAGAAAATACTCAAGCACCCCCATATATTCATGTGACAATGCAAAGTACATTAAGATGTCCAAGGACCTTGCATATCATTCCAAGACAAAAACATTTCACAATCCATTTTTGACTTGTTCAATAATTCACAAAAGTTGGGAGAATCAAAACATTACACCCACCTTCTACCCAACAATGTCCACATTTTCATAAAACCCCTAGCAAAGGCAATTTTTTTAATATGCAAGTAACTTATGGGTTTACAATCTTTCAGTCCTACCGAAACAATCAACCAAATATATAGCAATTAACATTGACAAGATCAAGAGGATTAGTAGTCAAGGTTACACTCCTCTTTTATTAGTTATTGAGCCATTTTTCATAAACCAAGTGTGACTCTTCAAGTTTGTGTACATTGAACTTTTCCAAGAATGGTTGCCACATGGGAGAAATTGGCACCTCTTTTAGTAATTGCTTGGATATAAGTTTGAATGGCTTGAATTCTTTGGATCTTGAAAACTTTAAGCCATACATGCTAAAGAACAACTTCATCTAGGAATTTGGAGCAAATGGTTTCTTGTTTTATTGACTCATCTTGCGTTTCAAATCCCTATCCAAGGTTTATCACTCAAAACTTGTGTGCAAGAAGTAGGACCTTATTATTACTAATCCATTATTCCCTTTCTTCACCCCTAGGATGAGGTTAAGTGGTTTCTCATCTCCCGTACCTAATTTCACCATCATTAGGGCTTGTGATGGTGAAATATTGCTAATCTTATAATTAAGTTAATGGGAGGACACCATGATTTTTTTCAATTTTGTGATGTAGCTAAAGTGACAATCACCCATAAGATGATTTAGCCATATTTGGCTACATATTAGCTATGAAAAAATAAATCCTTCTATAGTCTTGACAACCTCTTGGAACTTATAATAAAATTTAATGGTTTGAAAAAGAAACCTGGAGAATTTGGGCCATTTTTTTCATGAAAAATCCTTTGTCTAACCTGAAATCATATTTTTTCAGGTCAAAATTTGGCCAAATTTCATCAAAAGGAAAAAATTGGATACCACCCATCCTTATTGGCATGCACTACTAGATTGGTGCCCAACACTATCGAAACTAACAAAGCCATACACATGTTTTATCCAAGTTCAAAGCAACAAGAAACAAAACTTGTTTCTCTTTTGTGTTTTGCAATCTCAAAACACAAAAGATGGGACTCTAGAGCCAAACCTGGGCACCCTGGGTGCATGCTGCCTCACCTCATTAGCTGCAAGAATTGTTTTTTTTGCCTACGTGTGCTCTTTGCCATTTTTGGCCTAGACTAATGGCAATGGCATGAACTATTTGAGTGTATAATACTCACATGTCCAAACTCCACTGCATGACTGTGGACGTGCATCTCTGACTTGTGTTCAGCTGCTCGGACATACTTGCTCAGATTGCCCTTCCATTTTGCAGACCACAAAAAAAATGCCCAGTGCATTTGATCATGATCAGTTTGTGCTTGCAAAGCATGTGATGTAGGTAAGAGCATCTCCAGTCACAACAGCAAACTAGCCTGTACACACTCTCTTAGATGAAGTGCAAGAGCTTTATATAGCGTGAATGAAACTAAGTTTGAGACCTGCAAATATGTCCACAAGGGCCAGTACAAAACAGAGTTATTGCTTCTGATTCGCCAATGTGGTGACATTTAAGTGGTCTGAGGCATTCTACAGTCCTTTAAAACAAAGTAAAAAGCACAACACCATATGTTAGATGTGATAAATGTGAGTAGAGCTCCAAATAGGGGGTTTGGGTGGAGGTGTTCTCACAATATCAAGATGGAAATACTCATTATCTGTTTTGCTGATGCTTTGTTCCACCAAAGTGAACTTGTGTAATAATGCCAAACCTCTTTTTTGGTTTCTGATTTTCTAGAGAAATTAGGTGTTGTGGATGAGAATGCCTATTTGTTGCCATTCAAAGTGCCCTTGGAAAGGTCTTTGTAATGTGTCCTTAATTGGGGTGTGACTCTAGCCATTTTGAGGCTGTAAATAAAAGGATTCCAAACTGATCAAATTTCAGATAAGAACTTAATGGGAAATATGACTGTAGAAACTGACCTAATCATTTTCCTTAGTGTTTGTCTTGAGGGGCATATGGTCATATGGAATGTTAATTTTGGTACCCATATTCTATCAGTGTGTTTGTTTAGTAAAATCTTCAGCCAAAGCCCTCTTTTTTTTTCCTGGTGGAATTTCGCCATTTTTGCAACAAAGAAATTGGGAAAATTTAGGAAACAATCTTTCCACTTTCCAAACACATACATGTAACTACTAGAAGTTCCAAGTTTCATGAAATTTATGAGATTTTGCAGATGCATCACCCTGATCCCCAACCCACCAGAAAGATTTTGAAGTAAACAACTGCATTATCTTCAGCCTGTGAGTACCAAACTTGTCTGGGTGAGCATGAGGAGAAAGTAGGTAATACGGGACACAATAAGGACAATCCTGGGGCCTGAAGAGTAAACGCAATTACTATTGAAAGAGCTTTGTGGGTGGGCCTGCAAACATCAGAACTGGCTAATTATTGCATTGAAGTGGACAGTGGCAACAGAACGAATAGGTACTTACCCAATCAGATCTCAGGACAGCCATATTCTTGTCCCACCATAGACCATCATATCTAATAAAAGCCAATTTTGATGCAGTGAGCTGCTCACATTAAATGTGCTTGTTGACTGGAATTTTGGAGAAGAAAATGCTACCACCCTGCACCAGCTTCCCACCAGATTTGCTTCAGAGACAAAAACTGGATTTAGATAGATATTCTGATGACACTTCAAAAAATTAGAATCCTTGCTCCCTATCAGACAAATCTTGTACTGTATCAACCTTTTGATGCTATCTCATCCTTTTATCACATGTAGTCTATATGCAGCCACCTCTCATTTCGTCCTTTTAATCACTGACAACATTGGCCATTCTTGATTTAGCTCAAGCTTATGGATTTGTATGCAAACTTTAATGTCCATGAAGACAACTATGGCAGGCTCTCCAGTCTCTGTTGCTGTTATAATCATTTGTCCACTAGTGTTTTTGTCACTGCCCAGGGACAAGGCTTGTTAGGGGGGTATTTAGCATCCTGCATTGCAGAATGCCTTCTAACACTAACAAAATAACATGATTCCACTCATATTACAACAAATTGTTAACCTGATTGGAAGTTTATGCAAGTTCAGATATGCAGATCTCCTGTTACAATAGTTTTTCCACTAATGGTTTTGTCATTGCCTGCAAACACCAACAAAATAACATGATTCCACTGCTTACAACAATTTTTTAGCCTGATTGGGAGTCTAGATCACAGTACTTACTGACTAGGTGCAGTATCTCCTTGCTCCACCCCTGGGATCACTATTTCCCTGGTCCACTGTGTGGTCCACCATATGATATGGTTGTAACCAAGGCCCCAATCTGCCTTTCCAACCAAGGCCCCATGCTGCTGTTGCAAACACCAGGAGGTTCTCTCAAAAACTGTTCCCTCAGGTGTTTCTCACAATCTCTGTGCTTTAGGATTACCAGTTCCAACTGTGTCCTGTTATGGTGCCCATGTACCAAGTTTCCTCTAGATTTACTGGATGTCAGCCATGTCTTTCCTACTATTGAATATAGTTCAAAGATGGGACGTAGAGCTCCTATCAGGGCATCAAGGTGGCATATTCCCTAAAGCACATTCACGCAGGGCTACAATAAGCTGGAAGGGACCTAACTCCAATGTGTTCTTCCCATTTGCAATCCTTGCCCTTCTGCTTGATTGGGATGAACTGCCCTCTAGTGTGCTTGGGACATTCTCTGTATATTCTCTACCCCTATCAAATTTCAATCACAATATGGTCATATTCTAGTACTACAGGTTGGCTCTGTGAAACCCAGTTTGTACCTTGTACATAGCATTTCAGTAATAAGAAACATGATGGTAGTACTGTCTTCTTGCACCCACTCCCTTAATAGAAATCTTATCAACTGCCACAGCATCTTCAGGTGCCTATTGCCTTCTTTGACTTCTAGATTCCCTGGAAAAAAGGATTCCAAACACCTAATTGCACCCAACAGAAAATTCCAACAACAAACTGAAAGATGCCATGGTTGTCAAGAAGCAGCAATGACCTATGTAGTCAGAAAATCCAGAGGTTTGCAGCAGGCTCTTTGATGGAATGGGGGGACACATCCTGTCCTTGTTCAGCAACAGTTCAGGTTCTGTCTGCTTCCAGATGGATGGAATTCCAGGTACTGGTTTTGACCAACCTGCGATTCCAAAATACTTAATGAGAACTCAACAGAGTCTGATTGTCCAAATCTTCTCCCTAAAATCTAACAAATCCCCTCATAGCTCCTAATATCTTTACACACAGGTACCTGGACAGCAAAACTGTTCTTGGGCAGGTACACCTGGTCACCCACAAAGTAGGTAGTAAGAACCTGTTCCACCCACAGTCAAGCAAAGTCAACCTCATCAAACAATTGCAAAGCAGAGTTCACTTAACTAGGCCTAATTGATACACTCCAGGGTACACCAACAATTTGCTCTCAAACTTGCAAAAGCTAAGCTTCAAATCAAAATTGTAACTGGAAATGGTATTTTAAAACCACCAATTGGCACACAACCCATGGAGATGGCACTAGAGACAAGATGCTACTGCAGGTAATGTGCTGCAATGTTGAGGGAATCTGCTTGAAATAAACAGCAGATTATGTGCCTTCTTGTCAGTGCATGAGTAGGAGAGAAAAAGTCTTGTTCAGAAAATTAATTGTGTCACTGCTTTGAAGAGTGAAGGTCATGTGGTTTTTTCTTTGTCCCTAAGCATGACCCATTTCAAAGGTGAGTGCCTAACTAATGCAGATCGCAACTAGCATAGACAAATCAAAAGAAGGAAGCTATTACTTGGCTCCCACCAAAAAACCCAAAATTACTCTGTGTCCTGCAAAAGAGCACCTTAGCAACTGGGTTCCAGATGGTGACAACAAGAATTTACAGTTACTCAGGTGCTAAAGGAAAACTATGATCTAAAAAAAGTAGCAGCAGAGTCCTAGCTGTATTCAATGCTCAATTGGCGAACACAGCCTTCTTCAGCACTCCCGAGTCACTATCTCCCGTAAATGAGCAAGTGGTGGCCCTCACAGCAGTGCACTGATACCACAGATGGCCTGGGAAAATAATTCCTTTCAGAAATTTCATCACAACCCAACCTACCAATCTTTGCATCAACAGATGTCAAGCAGCACAGATTCCCGTGTTGATACTGCTGGTTTTGTGCAGCACAATTTGCCAGGTTGCAGACCCTCCCCAACAGCAATGCTCACATCTGCTGCTGCTGCTGCTGCTGCTTTTGAATTTATTGCTCCTGTGTCATCAGCATGCTTAATTAGCCTTCTGATCTCTTCCTTGGAGGAGCAATGGTTCGCACATTTGCTGTGCTTGATCCAACTGGACCCTGACTTTTCACCATATCCACAAACTGCCCAAGGGTCTCATGAAATTGCTCCAATGCCAAAGCTGGTAAAATGATGGCTGATCGATCCACTCCTGTTACCTGCACATAAAACCATGAAAGTTTCAGATAAAACTTCCACATTAGGTTAATCATCAAGTTTCATGATGACTCCTCATAACAACACAACTTCTAAACTAGGAGTTATTACAGGGTTTCCAGAGGTCAGAGGTCAACACAATTCTCACCTCTGAAATGCGAAGGTATTGACCACGAGCATTGTTTCCAAGGTCGAAAAAAAACTTCTTTTGCTCAGCCCATATAACGCGTGCGGTCACAATCCCATCTGTGGCAGTGGCTGAAGAAGCCACATTAGGCAATCCAATATCTGTAGAAGCACAACTGATTGCAGACACAAGAGGAGAACTGCTACTCGGTATGAATCCAGCCCAGACAGAATCTGTTAAATTCCCCATGTGCTCTGCATGGCTTGCTTGCTGGAACAAAGAGCACCAGAATTGCACATTCAAGGCAATGGAAAAGATATTTCACTCCAGCAACAATTATGAATCTGGATATTAGAGCCACCAAACCAGATGACATCCTGATCACAAACTTGCAATTCGGATAGACAAGGAGCACCCTGCATCAAAGGACTTGTCATATGAACACTTCCAACCTCCACAATGAGAGAATATTTTGTCCTTGGGTATATAGAAAGGTGAAAGCTAAATGAATATGTACCGACTTCAATTGACTAGGGAGCAGCATGATCAATATCTCTCTAGTTTCTACACTTCACATTTGTCTGGCGGAAATTAATCAGAAAAACTATGAGCTAAACAGCAGTAGGGCATTGAGGGACACCTGGGGAGGTCCTGAGCCTTTGGTAGGTGAAAGCAGAAGCTGTGAAGATTCATGAATCTCTACTAAGATGTTTCTGAATGCTGGCCACCCATCATCAGCTGCATTTCCAGCAGGTACAATGATTGTGCTGCGACTGCGTGTCACTGATGCTTCTGAAACCTGTAACCAATTGCTAGGTCTCAAGGAGTTACCATGCTTTGTGATCAAATCAGAAGCAGTGCTTCCAGAGTCTTCTTCCATTCCCTGAAGTTCTTTACATGTTAAACTTTGAAAATTTACCCTCAACATATTCAGATGCACCGAGCAGAATAGGAAGGCCAAATATACCTTTAGAAATCGTCCCCTCTGATTCTCACCCACATCAAAATAAAACACCTGCACAAATGAAACAGCAACAACTGCTGCATAATCAGCAACAGAGAACCTGAATACCCATATCAGCTCTTCACCTCTGAAACAAACTTGTTCAAACCCTGCTCTGATCCTCCTTCACGCAGCTTTTACCACACCTGAAGGTGGAATACCATTACTGTGATTTCAAGAATCAAAGAAGAAAAGAACCCTTCACAACAAGCACAAATGTCTCCATCAACCCAAGAGTTGCAGCATCTTGTTGAAGCTGTTCAGTCCAAACCAGTGTAGCACAAGGCTCTTGTCCAAATAACTATAATTTAAGGAGACAGCATCACCAGTTTCCAACCTAACTAACCACTCAGAGAACTGGTGACCCTGTCACAGCCATCTTGAATATTGCTGGCATGGAGCTAATGGGTATTAAACATCTGATACAAAACAACCATGAGCCCTAAAAAATGGACCTTAGGGAGCTCTGTAACCACTTAATCAGTATTGCACAAGGAATATCACCTTGGTATCAAGCTGTAGCTCCTTGCTGGAAAGCTCAGGATCATTGCCATTTGCATAGTAATTGAAGAGGTCAATAAACCATACAACACCTGCAATGGGAACAATGATGGTGGACCGGGACCCTGATGTCTTCTCTGAAATCTTAAGGTACCGACCTCGTGGATTCTCCTTCAAATCAAAGTAAAAAAGTTTGTGCTCCACCTGGAGTGTCTTGCAGATGAGCTCTGCATCCCCTCCAGCCAGTGTACTAGCTTCCATTGCTGGGTCCTGTCCCTCCATCATCAGAGCTTTAAGCTTTAGTCCATTAAGATACTGTGACTTTTTCCAAAATTCTCTGGACAGGCTATTTCTTTCAATATTATGGTTTGCAAAATCCTGCACCAAAATGCACTCAACTTCGCACAAAAGCACAGACCAGAAGATCTGATAAGCTGTGTCTCGACAAATAAGAGGAATATGCAATCCTGTTGCCACTATGCAGCCTCTCAAATTTGTGATGTGCGTTTCGTCGAAAACCCTGCTAGACAGCGCTGCAGAGGAAGTTCTGCTGAATCCCAACATTGTCTCCTGTACACAGATGAAGTGCGCTTCTATTCACACGATTCCGCCATGCGTTTGTTTGGGAAATGCTTTCAGTGAACTTTCATCCTTCAAGTCATTACATGAGCACGCTCTTTCTACTTCCCTCAACATTCACTGCCTTCTACTTCCCTGAGCATCAGATTACGAATTTTCATCAACCAGCTGTGGTCTACCAACTCCCTGACATGCATCGCTCCTTTTCCAAATCTCCGATGCACGTCATTGCAAAGAATGCTGTAGCTCTCGAAGAAACATGAACAACACAAGTCGCACATACACTTCGCCACACACAATTACTCACTCTTAACGAGTCACAACGCCACAATGTCACAAGACCTTACCACGACCATTGCAAGGATTGCGTCTGAGTCTGCTCCCCTATTATTCCAGATGCAGATTCTCATTACAAAACAATGCTATGTATCGCTCGAAACACCGAATGCAAATCCCTGAAATACAGCTTTCCGAGTCCTTTGAATTATGAGTATCTCCATAATAACCAAGTACAAAACCGTCGAAAAAACCCTACTGCTCTTTAAGAATACCGCAACAGTTTTTGCTTACCAGGAGTCCTGTAGCACGAACTGCAGTATAAGGTCTTTCTCCTCTGCGGCTGGAAGCGGATCTCCTTCGCGTAAAGTCGACGACGACGATTCAAGGTCCAAAACCAATTATCACAGAGCTTCTTAGACGCAAATCTTCCTCAAACCAGAACCGAACCGAGACTTCCGTACACCAAAAGACTGAGAAAACTCTCCTCTATCAAGTGCCGTCCTCGCCAATCGTCCAACGGGATGCTACAACAAAAAAATCAACGGGGAGGAGCGATGGAGAAGAAGAAGAAACACGCCGTCGTTCGAAGAGCGTCGACATAGCCGCAGCAGCATCAACGAGGAGAACGAAGGCCGCCATAGTTTTACTGCGGTAAATAACGTCCTTGGATTTTTAACCATAGGACCATTGCCGGTATAAATTCGTTGACGGCTTCACACGAAGGGAAAGTTCTTTTTATCCCTTACGTATTTACTTACCCCGGTCAACACAACCAGTCAATATTCACAATTATCATCCATCGAAACGTCGTCAATTTCCAGTCTGTTATTGTATCCACGAAAGCCTGTTACTCCTCCATTTATCATCCAAAGTTCAATGAAGTAGAGAATGTGATATATCCGGACCAGCAACGGCCTCCGTGCGTCCACGCGGGAAGTAATTTCTCTGGACGGACGATCGAGATCACACCTGACCCACCACCAAATATAATTTCTCGGCAGCCAATGAAATGAGTCAGCATGCACCCAAGAGGCCCAGTTTTTTTTTTTTTTTTTCCTTTTGGGGAGGCTGGGTGGTGTTGGATATTTTGAAATTTTGTTGTTCTCAATGTGTTCCCAACAAGTTCCCAACACCTTCCTCAAGTTCCCTAAGTTCATAATGTGTTACCCAACATGTTCACAACAGCTACTCATTTTTTCCCATATGCTTTGCCCATTTTTACCATCTTGGGATGACCCAATGTGAGTGGGTCAATATTGAGATTTATATAATTTTTTATGTTTCAAATGAATACTTCTATATTGGGGACGTCTGTAAAGTTTCAAGTTGTTTTTTTGGTGAAATGAGCCAATCAAAGAAGCCCATCACCAAAAAAGAGAAAAAAGAAGGTGAACTTTGGGTTCCTTAGAACTAATTTATACGAATCACATTATTTTTTATATTCCAAAGTTTTAAAATTTTGAAATCCTTGCGATTTATGAAATCTCTTTTCTACCAAAATTGGATATTTTCATGTAGTCTTGTAAAATGTGAAAAAAATTAAAAAATTCCATTTGGTAAAGTAGAAGGGAACTTCAATGGAAATTTTTAATGAAAAATAGTTGAAAATAGGTTGAGAATTGGAAAATCCTTATCATTGAAAGTGCAATAATTGTTAATATTAAAGTCCTGTAAAGCTTTATTAAAAAACACACCATAAATTAAGAAAATATACAAAGGAGTAAAATTAAGTAAAAAAGAGAAGTGACAAGACGCCAAGTTAGCTCAAAGTAGGTGTGAAAATCTCTTCATGTCCATAACCAAAAAGAAGATGACAACCTAAGACAATCGCACCATTTGGACTTTGGGATGAAGGAGAAATGAATGACTTAAAATGCACATCCAATGGGCACCTACATTGAATGGCAATCTTTGTGACAATTTTCACCTAGGTTTTTCAAATAATCCTTTTAGGGTTTCCTTTGTGCGTGTGAATATTATTGTCTATCCACAATAAAAGGGGTTTTCTTCCTCTCAGACAACACATCTCTCATATTAACTTACCATAATAAAATGTGGTATAAGCATCCTTCAAAGGCAGAAGCACCTTCACACATGTGGGAGGTGCTTTTGAATACAAACAACAAAACCATGTAGTGCTTTTAACATCCTTATAAACCCCAATGGGTGAAGGACATTCCCAACCCTCCCCTTCCCTAGGGTTTCATCCAGGACTGAGAATACTGACCTGCTTTTATATCCCCAAATGACCCAAACTCCCTTTTTACATGCATTAAATATGGATTTGGAAAAGAAACCCTATTTTTAGGGTTTAGGGTTTTAGGTTTAGGGTTTTTTTTTAAATGCTGGTTGTTAGCAATTCATTACACTCTTGAATATATGCATCAAGCAGTAAGTACATGTTGACCAAACTATCTAATAAAATCCACCAAATTTTTTGTTATTATTCATCACTCCTTGTTGACATATTGTGGGAGCTTTAGTGTAAAGCCCCCAGGGTGGTTAATATTATTTTGAAACCAAGAACCACCAATGCACCATCCATCAAAAGCCTCTTGTAAGGCAGCTGTGTTTAGAGTTTGGACCAATGTTGTGTGAGTATATTGTTTTTGATATATTCTTCAATAAGATCATTTTAATAAATAAATAAAGGGATTACCCATTGAGTAAGAGTATATTAGCACTAAAAAATTTCCATCAATATGACTTTGGGTATGATAAAGTTATGGTTTCAGATAGATAGATGGGTAGGTCTTGGATAACCCCTACCATATACCCCCAATTTAGGGTTAAAGACAAGTATGTATTATTTATTTATTTGATTAAAAATTAAAAATTCAACATTTTGGAAGTATTGAGACGATTTTCAAAACACAAACCCAGTGGGATAATGCACAAATCCCATGTTAGAATCCAAAAATCAAAGTGTTTGATTCATACTTGATACCATGAACATACAAGAATTTTTTGATTTGAAACATGCAGTTCAACTACATATGTTAAACATACATAGGTATAGAATGTTGCAACTAAGGAAATTTGTGAGGCTTTTGTGAATTATAAGTTCAAGATTCATCGTCCTCCTCAATGGTTTGTAGACCACACAGTCCAATAAATTGGTAAAATTGAAAACACCAATTATTGAAAAAATTGGCACCAACACAACCCAAACAAATTGATAAAATTGAAAACATTCACAAATTAACTTTTGATGTATATAGTTTTCACTTACCTTTATCCTACTTATTTAGATTTTTGGCCATATATTTTTCCCATGTATGAATATGTTTTGCTTATGTCTATATTTTGAGATACATATAAGATTATGATTTTTTAAATCACATACTTTTGGGCATGTGCATCATGTGAATATATATATTTTGAAAATAAATTTAGGCAAATAATATACCTTATCCATACCCAATGGGTTTATTCAAGCAAAAGATATGACCGCACAACAGTCGTATGAACTTAACCCAACTAACTTGGCATTAAGCTTCACCTTGTGAAGCTATCCTATAAAGGAGATATTGTAGATAGGATAAAAAATGGTTACTAGGTGAGCAGGTGTATCTAAATGGTTAGTACATGAGTAAAATGTTAGTTTAAACTAATGTTTATGGATTAAGGTGTTTTCAAAATAAGTGTTTGCCTTGAAGGAAATCGAAGGTGTGTTTATTTTAGGAATGCCCCACTCCAAAGCAAATATTTGCATAAAGACCTACCAATTTTTTTCCTTATGACACCTATTATTCTCCTTGGGAAAAATGCAATTTTAATTTTTTTAAATCCCCTAGTTATAAATCAAAATCAAGCTTTTACACATTTTATAGAGAAGAAAAATATAAAGAGGAAATGAAATATGGATATGTAAAGTGTTTTATTGTCATTCTCTCACGAAGAATTAAGGTTTTAAATTAATTGGGCCCAAGTCATTGCACCTCCCAATGTCACGACGTATTATGGTTTGTAAAAAATTAAGGTATTGCATTTCACACTATCATGGAAAATTACAGTTTGTAAATAATTCAAGGTAATGCACACTTCATTATCATTGACAATAATGGTTTTTAGAAAAATGAGGATATTATTATGCAAAACCATAATGAAAACATGTGCATAATGACAAGGGGTGGAACTCACATAAAACATGTCATTGAAGAATCTTGCAACAATGTTAAGGCCTATAAGATGGTAAGGCATCACGATTTGTATTTGCAAAAAATGTAGATGAAATAAAACAACATGGGGAAAGCCTCAAAAAATATACCACATTATACAAGACCATAGAAAAGGAGAATTGCAAAACAACCACAAGGCAAGGAAAAACAAAATGACAAAAGTAGTAATGAATTCACCTAGAACAAGTCATTGTAAAGTTCCCAAAAAATCATGAATTGCAAGACATTGATCACAATGCCACCAACTACATTTGTAAAAAAATTAAATGAAAGGTTAAACATGGGGAGAACTCAAAAGATCACGGCAATCTACAAAATAACATTCCTCCATCCTTAATTCCTTCTTTCCTACCTACCTATTACCTACTTCCCTCTCCTCCTACCTACCATTTGATCAGTTTTTTTAGTTTTTAAATTACCAAATCAACTACCCTTACCTATAGTCATTTGTTTAATAGAGTGGAAGAGGAGAGAAAATAGAAAAAGAGGAAATGCAATATGCATGTGTAAAACATATTGTGTTTATTCATTCATTTTCTTTCAAAGAATTAAAGTTTGTGACAAAATGAGGTTATTTCACCTCCCAATGTGATTGAAGATTATGGCTTTTATATCAATGAGGGTATTGCATCATAATTTACACTTGCACAACCTTACCTCACCAAAATTATATCCATGGAATAGTGTAAATGTATTTATAAATATATGCACAAACAATGTGCAAATGTCAATGTAAATGTCAAAATTTGCGTGTGTAAATGTAGATAATTTCGACAACATTACATGACAATTTACACTTACATACACAAGTGAATGGGTTATTAGAGTTTGAATACAAATTTCATTACAAATTCAAATTTTTAAAAGGAATTTGAAACATGCTTTTGGTATTGTTAGAAATCTCTCAATGAATAAGGTTTCATGGAGGTGATTTCATAAATTTAAAACTTAATTGGTGTAGGAGATATTGAATTTTGATTTTATTTGGTCTTTAGAATTTCAATAAAGATTTTTAACCTATTTTTAAATAAAATAAAAAACAAATGATTACAAACTTAAGTTGAAGAAGGTGTAGCATTTGTGCTTTTAGAATTCATTTAATAATTTGTAATATGTGTTTAACATGAAACTAGTAATCAACTAAAAAAGAACAAAAAAGAATGTTTTGTCTTGTTGAAATGTCTCGGACCATGGGGCCTTTAGTTATGTTTATGGTACCATTGGAAAGCATTTGATAAATAGGGGTGCAACAAGGTGATTTCATAATGTTTAGAATTAAATTTATAATATTTTCATGACTAGAAATTGATTAAAATCATAAATCTAAATTGAAAAGAATTGAGGATGTAGTTTAGTATTGTTGAAAAAACTTTTGATAATTATCAATGCATTAACAAGGTGGTTCTATAAAACTTAGGTTCTCATATGTGTTCAAAAGTATAGACCACACTATCATAATCTATAGTAATTAATGTATTTTCATTAAATACAACTTACAAATAACAATAGGAGACATGTTTAATGCAACTCCACCATTACATCTTATTTGGACTTGAAGTAGTGTTTATTAAATTCAAGATTATGTACAATTGTTTCCCAACCCTTAGCCATAAACATGAAAAATGGGACAATGTAAGGTGAAATTTATATAAAATCAATAACTTACGCCAATCATTATAAATAGTTGATCAAGAACATTTGTTTTACTATGTAAATCCTTTCACAAGCATTAAATCATGTGTGGATTTATTGACCAAGCTAGACATTTATTATCACAAATTGATAGACAAATATTCCATCCAAAATATATATGCAAGTTACCATTGAAACTACTTTTAGAACATCTACACCCATAACAATAATATGGCATTCATTATATTTTGGATGAATCATAACAATAAAACAATGTGAAATTTAGTTTGGGTTCATAAATATTTCCAATATTCAATGTTTTCGAGAGGACTTGTACAAAGAAATGATTATTTTTCATTATTCAACCATATTGACTGTCGTAGGTGGTGATATTTAAATAATTTTTCATTTTAAACCATCCATTTTCTCATATTTATGGGTGGGGATGGGGGAATAATTAATAATTTATGTTGCTTGTGGTAAACACCCAAATACAAGGCATGGGTGAAGATGTTCATTTCTGATGATAACCATAAAATGCCTTGAATTAATTTTTTTGGATGATGGACAATATGAAATACAACAATCAAACTCAATTGATTAAATAAAAGCTTATTTGGGGATTTTAAAATGCACATATTTTAGGGCATTAAAAGAGCCTTATAAAAGTGCAATAAATAAAAAAGTCTATTATTCATTATTCTTTATTGACCAATTATAATGAATATTGGTTCAGGTGGTGACATTTAAACCATTTTTCATTTTAAATTGTCCAAATTTTCTTGTTTATTGTGAAAAGGGGTAAAAAATTTGATTTATATTTTGGATGTGAAAAATCATACCCAATTTGAAGGCATGGGTGGGAAATTAATGGTTGGGGGGAAGTTATTTTTCTTTAAATTTACAAAATATACATGAGTAAAAGTATAATATCTCATATATAGGTTGTTGGTTTGAAATATAATTCAAGTAGTTATATAATAGGCTTTTTTTTTTAAAATCAAAA
>Ga0209208_10005946_pt1 | contig 16904 bp, 10 predicted proteins | sample S1TSphfallax_3_FD_187694 | JGI IMG/M metagenome (GOLD analysis project Ga0209208, IMG submission 187694) | Host-associated microbial communities from peat moss isolated from Minnesota, USA - S1T2_Fd - Sphagnum fallax MG (SPAdes) (version 2) | ecosystem: Host-associated > Plants > Peat moss >...
AACAAATGTAGTGTACATGTGTATTTAAAAACACAAATATATTTCAAAAATAGTTTAAATGATTTTTAATATTTATGGAAGTTGAAGGTATATTGAACCATGTTTGGATATCATGCAATTAATTTGAAATTTTGCATTTCAAAAAACTAGTTTTCTCAACAAAGATGTAATAAATGTGTAATAAATTGAAATTTGATAAGTAATCACATTCACATGATAAATGAAAAGCATAGCTAGATGAGTCATTCTTTTGATTCCATTAAAATTGATTGTTTAATGATTAATGAAACTTTAAAATTAATGTAATCAAAACAAGACAATGGCCTTATTATACCAATGTATATTATAAATATATTCACATGGATCTTTCAATATAAATAATAAAATTTATTATTATTTTAAAAATAATATAACATAACTTAACATTAATTTGTAAAGATTATAATTGTAGGGCCCAAAATTTAAAATTGATATCGTACTTTTGGAACAATTATATTGTATGTATTATAATACTAGACCCAAAAGTGTCCCAAAAGAGGTCAATGTAATATGCTTTCACCCAATACATGCAAAGTATCCCGTTCATGCTATGACCTACAAGAAACTTGTAATTCTTGGACAACTTTCACAACCAATGTTTTTCCTAGGCCCTATTATACCCCCAAAGCTCAGCATTAAAACATTGGTCCAAATGTACAAAGTTGGGACCAATGTTTTTCCTAGGCCCTATCAAACCCCCAAAGTTGAATGCTAAAACATTTTTCCAAATGTATAAAGTTGCAGAGTTGGCTAATACATTAATGAAAACAAATACACGACTACAAGCTTGTCTTGTAAAATCAAGCACGTTAGTTCCTTTGCCTAGATGATTACAAAACAATACTATATAATTGGTTGCACACAAGTCATTTTAAGCAAAAATAGTTGAGGAAATAATGAAGGGAGTGGAGGAATCTTCAAATGTTGATAATAATGAGGATGCAAGGCTATCACCACCTTGACCAATTGAATATTGCCTTGATCAATTAGGCATGTTTGGAAAAATTCACCTTCACCCCCCCCCATTGCCCTCACCTTCCAATATGATCTATCACTAGTTATGCCTAATTGGCATGGAAGGACTAATTTGACCATGAATTACAATTGTCACGATGGATAAAAGATTTGCAAACAAACAACTAGACGTATCTCGAGATATATAACCCATTTTTGGGCCATTAGTTGCAGACATATGTGAACCTCCCCATTGCAAAAGTCGATATGAATGAGTTCGACATGAATGGTAAAATCTTGCACATGCTTTGCCAATTTATTCATGTTAATCTTATTTTTTTTGGAAGTCTTTTTTAACACCAAGGAGCAACAAATTGCTTGTTTTTCTTAAGGGAATTGGCTAAGGACAAGGTCTTTTCTTGGATTCCTTGGGGGAACTTGCTAAGGGACAATGTCAAGTTTTGTTTTGGGATTCCCTATGCAACAGAGACAGATTTCTTGCTTGACAAGTGTTTTGAGTGAATAGAAGCTTAGTCATTCCTTGTTGAGGAGATGGATTCTTGCTTAGGAAGGACCACTCTTGCTCACCTTGAGCACAATCTCTTTGCACATGAAACTGATCTTTCCCAATGACCTCTTGGCTAATGATACTTGTAATGGCCTTGAAATGGAAGTAACATACCTACTCATGTGAAACAAAGGCCAAGTGCCAGGACCAAGACAATCTCAAACAATCTCACTGCTTCAGGAGCATCTTTCAGAGCAGCAGCAACTTACATATGTGGAAACCTGGAGCTCAGTGATAGAGACAAAAACAAGAACAGCAGCATTTGCTTTTTAGAACTGTAGAATTGGTTCCTGAGTGTTGAATTAATTACTTTTTTGAACTCTGAACTGAAATCAATTGTTGGGTTCTCACTGCTCAGGGTTGCTTTGTGCAGTATTCCATACAACCGTGCCACCCTCAACAGTGTACAAATCTGAATGCAGAAAGCCAAGAAGCTCATCAGCTCATCAAAATAAACCAATATGCAACAAGCGTACAAAAATTCATCATGACTTGATAGCATTCTGCTTGCACTTCTCTCGGTGAGAACATCCAACATTTCTTGAGAACCAGTGAGAGAGACTTATGGTCTATACTTCAGAAGTAGATCCAGAAAAACCAGATTGCAGCTCCTGGAGAGGTTTCAAGCTGTGAGTAACTTGACAACATCAACTTCCTACACAGAGAATACAAAATAATCACATTGACAGTGAGAACAATAAGCACATGGCTGGGTTGTCAGGACAGCATATTCAACATAGTGTCAGTTCACAGATGTTTGGTCATTTTACTTGACAAGCTTTCCTTTGGGTTGGTGATGATCTCCATCTGCAGGGCATCAGCCTCTTGACCAGCCTCATGGTTGCCTTCAAGCTCACCAACCTGGAAAACAATGTCATTTGACATGAGAAATGATGACCAGGAGATGCAAGTAACTCAAAATATGCAGAGTAAAAAATTGGGATCCAGCTTTCACTGTTCTCTAGAGTCTAGATCAATGCATCCATGGTAGGATGCAGAAGAGAAAATTCACCACTGTACATGTTGTTTGTATTGAAGATCTTAAATTTGGTACTTCACGTGAACTCACTGGCCTGCATTCAAAACCAAAAGCAATTCAAGTAGCAGTCGTACAAGTTTCTGCATAGGGTAATAGGAAATAAAAAACTTATTGGTGCTTGGGAACACATGCACAGATGATGAATCTCAATGTACAGGCACATTCTGTATTCCAATTCCTGCAACCATTGTGAAGTTATACATCTGTACATCTGAAATTGTGTAGAATATGTGTGCTCATTTGCAGAAGCTGCATCGCACACATAAAACTGCTTGAGCGAAGTGCTCCAAAATGGCCATTGAGAAGGTCTGAACAAATCACCTCGAGTTTATCATCATGAGCATTGACAGAGTTTATCAGAACAAGTGGCACATAAATGTGTGGTTCAGATTCTGCATTCAAAAATTGTCACAAACTGTGATTCTGGTGTTGGCATTTGTCTCAAGAATTCTGTGGTGTGGCAGAGACACGGACTATCTGTTGCAAACCCCCTGAACTTGAGATTCATGAAAATCTAATCAAATGTGGAACTATACAATTTCTGCACTTCCTTGACAAAAAGTCACAGACCTCAATCTGATTAACAACCAGATCCAGGAATGTCAATCCATCTCAAACCTCAAAAGTACTGTAAGACTAAGCCAAAGTCCACAGTTCCAAAATTCGGAGGATGGCTCCAAGGTGCTGGATGACAACAATGCTCATGATCCCTATCTTCGACATTACCCATATGTCCCTAGCATCTGAAATTGCTATGCTTACCTTCTACTCCATCCAGTGTCAAGAATTATGACCATGTGCAAACAATATGAGCACTATCTCTGTCCAATTTCCATGCATTCAAGACCGGAAGGGGAGCGGGATTCATACTGTGCAACCCATTGTTGTTTCAAGGCCAGCATTGAACTAGAGAACTGCAAGCTTATCAAGAAGGCCTTTGATCCTTGCTGGGTGCAAATAGATGAACATCAACACCAGAACAAGGCCAACAAGTTCATTACTGTCAACAATATTGCATATTCGAAAGGAAGCAATTGCAGATAGCTGCGATGACTTCAGACAATCTGCAACGGGAAACAGCTGAAAAGCGAAACGTAATTGTTTTCTAAGTGTATTTCTAGGGTGAGTTCTGATGCAGATTCAAGTTGGTGAATGTGATTTTCATTCGAAAGGATGAATAATATTCCATCTTTGATAGGTAGAGTTAAAGTGATGATTATTTTAAGGTTAGGGTTAAGATGGTGATTATATTAGGGTTAAAGTGGCGACTATTTTAGGGTTAGGGTTAAGGTGGTGGCTACTTTAGGGCTAGGTACCGACTAGGGTTTGAGGATGACGACTATTTTAGGGTTAAGCTGACGGCTACTTTAGGGCTAGGTACTGACTAAGGTTTGAAGATGACGACTATTTTAGGGTTATTTTAGGGTTAGGGTTAAGGTAACGGCTACTTTAGGGCTAGGTACCGAGTAAGGTTCGAAGATGACGACTACTTTACGCGTAGGGAATAATATAGATAGAGGTGTTTGTGGCTGAGATGTTCTTTCTGTTTTCTCATGGTTTCGAGAGGGCGCACAGAACTTTCAAGCCTTGTTTCATGTTGTAAGTCATTATTTTGTGATTGTAACACTTAAGAAGCATAAAACTTTTCTAATTTGTTTTTGTGAGGTAATGCAATCGTTTCATTTCATGAACTTTGAATGTTTCACTTCTTGCTTGTTTTCAATTTGTTTCCATTGTTTGTGAAAGTGGGTGTGCGGTATTGATAAGGAATCTGTGCTTGCTAGCTGGCGTTGAGTTTGTTTTGTTCATTCTCACTTGTTTTGGAGCGTCGTAGTCTTTTTTTTTCTTCATTTTCTTGCTGATGGTTTCAACTAAAATTCTTCATGCAGTTGGTAAATGTTTGTTTCGTGCTCTCCTACTTATGATGAGTTCCAATCATCTAGTCTAGTGGGACAGTGCATAGGTTTCAGTTCGTCCACTACTCAAGGGTTGGAACGGTGTCGGTCAGTACTATCGAAAGCGGAGACAACTTTTCTCTCTCTCTTCTCAACTCCGTAGTTCTGCATTCGTACCACTCGGGTGGTATAAGGCGGCCAAAATCAAGAGGTGATGGCAGATGCTCATGACTGCAGCAGCTTAGGGCTCGACAAGGGACCGAATGGTGTAGGACAAGTTACACACTTCCTATCAGCAACTCGGTCGTTGCTGATAGGAAGTTTCCGAAATCTTTTTCGAAATGATGCAACTGTTAGTATTAAAGGTCAAACGGAGCTCTGGACTGAGCCTTCGTCGAAGGATCTTCAAGATGCAGCTACTAGTAGTACAGGTGGAGATATATATTATTCAACAGCACCGCAGGAGCTCTGGACTGAGCCTTTGTCGAAGGAGCTTCAAGATGCAGCTACTTGTAGTACAGGTGAACGTACGTATTATTCAACAGCACCGCAGGAGCTCTGGACTGAGCCTTTGTCGAAGGATCTCCAAGATGCAGCTACTAGTAGTACATGTGGAGATACATATTATTCAACAGCACCGCAGGAGCTCTGGACTGAGATTTTGTCGAACGATCTCCAAGATGCAACTACTAGTAGTACAGGTGAACACACACATGATTCAACAGCACCGCAGAAGCTCTCGAATGAGATTTTGTCGAACGATCTCCAAGATCTAAATTTTGTGTCGAAGACTCGGAGTAATGCCGGCGAGAGTGGTTTCGTGGAGGTGCGTGAGTTGGGACAATCTGATCTTCTTTTACTACAGTTGCTTGCGGAAGGTGGCCAGGCACATGTTTACTTCGCTGAGTGTGAAAAGTTTTCTACTCCTGTGGTCGTGAAAAGGTTAAAATACGGGAACGTTGATTTGTATGAGTTGCTATGCCGAATGGAGAAGCTGATGAAGATTAGAAAAGAAAACAATTCGGCAATTTGTAGAGTGTTTGGCGCAGGAAAAGATTTCGTAGGAAATGTGTGGGTAGTTATGGAACGGATGGCTGGTGACTTGCGAACCCTCATTAACAGCCGTATGCCATTTGACTACACCAACATGCCATTTGACTACAATGAACCAATGCCGTTTGATTACATCAACACAATCACGATGATGTTGCACATTGCAGAAGGGATGGAAGACTTACACCGATGTGGTTTGATACACGCAGATTTGAAGGCTTCGAACATCCTTGTGACAACTCTAATTATGGATTCTAGAGAAGAAGAGGTTGATGGATGGCAGGAAACCTCGGAATCGCTGTATTTTTACGTGAAGATTGGGGACTTCGAAAGTTCGGATGGTGTAGCGGGTACACAGTTTTGGAGAGCGCCGGAAGTGTTGCAAGCGCTGAGAAATGATGTCAAGCCCATACTCTCACCTGCGGCAGATGTGTATAGTTATGGAATGGTATGTTATGAGCTACTAACTGGACGCATTCCGTTTGGAGAATGTGCAAAGTCAAACTATGATGTGGTTCTTTCAGGGCAAAGACCAGAGCTTACTGCTCACGTGAATCTGAATATGAAAAAAATGTTGCATGCTTGTTGGGACATGGAGCCACGGCAACGACCTGGATGGACATTGATCATAGAAACCCTAAAGGAGGAACTTACACTACACACAGCCGGATCGCAGCAACCCAAGAGGAGCGGCCGACCTCGGATGAAAATGGAGCGGGAGGAGGTGGAAGCTGCGGCCACAACCTCGAAAATGCCGAATTTGGTTGTAACCTCCTGGGAGGGGGCAGTTGCACAAGGAAGAAGATTCCCTCACCGCATGGAGAAATTTACCGATTGGAAGAAGAAGACTGTTCCAGAGATACTGCCAGAGATACTGCCAATTGTGAAAGTGATCTTGAAACTGGGGAAAGCTACTAAGCAGGATACTTATGATATTAGCACGGGGGACAAAGATCAAAGATTTTACTATCCATGGAATACTACCTTCTCCAAAGTCTTGAGTACCTTCGCCAACGCTTGGTATGTGGTGCAAGAGAATTGGAGTAATCACTTGGGGAGGGGGGCAGGGGAGTATTTGCCAAGGAGCACGGATAGGAAAACATGCGCCAGATATGCACCAATGAGGATGGTTATGGAGATATGTGTCAATAATGCTTTGAAACCTTGCAATCTCTTAGGCCCAGAAGCAAAATATTGGCTAGAAAAAGTCTTGGCAACCTCAAAAGAATGGAAGGCATTCCTGACGACTTTACGTACTTGGCGTTGTCAAAAGAAAGGCGCTCTCCAAAGACGGAAAGCCCGAAGATGGAAAAAGAAGCTGCAGCAAGCCTCATCTGCTTGGGAGGAGGTACATGTTTCCTTACATGCGTGTCATGTGAGAAGTGCAATAGCCCTCACAGCTTTGGAAGCTGTGGAGAAGAAAATGGACAGAGTGTGCAGGGAGGAAATGAAATCTCAGGTATGTTGAAAATGTGAACTTAACTACTACAATCAACTTGTCCTAATCTTTCTTCCAATAGTTAATTGCAAGTTTGGTTGCAACTAATAAAATTCTATATTTTTTTTGCAGTACTTTCTAGATATTATGGTTGCGAGAATTTATGCGGAAGGGAATGATGGACCCGAACTTGAAAATGCCATGAAATCCATAGAAGCATGGAAGGCAATTGAACTCGAGCTAGTGACAGTTAGAAGGCTGTTTCTGGAGAAAATAATTCACACTATCACTCAGGTACCTGTAAATACTTGTGTGCCCTTTACCTGTGGCCAATTTCTCTGACCAGGCTCAAGTTTCTCATTGGTATGGTAGATATGATGCTCCACCAATGCTCATCTTAATCACTATTATTGTTCTGCTTATTAATAGGCATTCTTGCAACCACAGTACATCCTTTTAAAAGAAATGGTGTGTGACATGAAGAAGGTTCCTTAGTGCATATTGCACCCACTCCATGTACATACAATTTGTTGGTAATTTCATTGGCAATTATCTCTTGCTCTATGTAGAATAAAATTCAGAGATAAAGAAGATACTAACTTGTTTCTCAATGTATGTAGTGACATCCAATACTTGAATGGTGAAAATTTGTCTGTTGTACAGACACATTAGGTAGACACATGAAGGGAAGGATTAAAAAATTTTGGCCTCCCACATTGCATGACTCAAAAGTTGTTTACTTTCACAGATGTGTACACAGACATACAGAGAAACTTTCTCCAGTTATGCAATGGTCCAGTTTGACAATGTCAACTAGGTTTAAGTTCAAAAATTCATCACAGAATCTACTGTGATGAATTTTTCAACTGCCAAAAGCTGAGTTTTTAACAATTTGGAGACAATTGTAAGTGGCATTAAGGTGCATGCAAGACCAAGACAGATTATCAATAAGGAATCATGTGCTAGCCAAGCGAGCAAGAAGCATAACAGAACAATGCCCAAAAAATTCTGCCCAAAGAAACAATGGGTTGAATCCAACATCATAATCCAAATCTGTTTTGTGCATGTGGCTGCAGTCTCTTCTACTACTACAAGGAAGACAGATAGGCAACAATTTTTGGAGATGGCAACAAGAAAAGTTCAGGAATTTTGAAGGTTTATCTTATTTTTGAATTTGAACCTTTTGGCACACAAAAAAAATTTGCTGGGCCACCTCCAACATGTTTGTCATTCACTAAAACTTAATTGAAAATTAATTAAGAGTGAACTCAATCTAAATTAAAAGTTAGGTGTAAATGTATTACAAATCATGAATGAACATCAAAATGAATGAACTCCATAGCATTATACAGAAATTTGAACCAAATAATATTTTTTAAAAATAGCCTTAAAACCCTAATTAAAATCCTTAAACCCCAAAAGCATTTCAGATACAAAACCTTAAACAAATTTTCAAGTGTTTTTAAGAGATAAATGCGAATGTGGATGCATACCTGGTTAGATGATAAAGAGAATTATCTTTTCTTGCCACCTGCAAAACAAAAGTAGACAACATGTGCAACAGATTCTTAATCAAACTTGCATCTTCAAAAAGATCAACAATCAACTTTGTCATGTGAAAACCATGAAACTGCCTCCACTTATCAAAGGCATTTTTTGTTTAAAGTATAGCATGTTTGCTAACTTTCCTTCCACCAAAATTCACATTTTTTACCTCTTTATTATCAAGATCAAAAAATTGTGACTTCAACTTAGGCTCTCCAATAGGAGACCCATAATAAACCTGAAATCCAAAACCCAAAACCTAACAACTTTCATCAATAGCAATTACAATGCAAAGGCAAAAGTATCCTAGCTCAATTGCCTTATAAGATCAATTGTGGTAGAATGAACATGAATAGCAGAAGGATTAGGTGTAGTAAACATATAGTAAAATGAAATAGGAAGATTAGATATAACAAAAGGATCATGTATCACATCATACGACATGTGGCCATGAATTTCCACTAAGATTGTGCTACGTGTATTAGTTATTTTGATTGACAAATTGACCACAAGTCAAGTTGTACCACTGGTCAGGTTGGATGGGCAAAAAGTCCACCACTACTTTAGTAAAAAAAACCAGCAATCAAATTGGCCATGTCAACTTGACTTGACCAGTATGACTATGTCGTCAAATGGGTTATGGTTCGAAATAAGTACTTTCTGACCAAAAACTCTGGTCAAATAAGTCATGTTTTCTAATAGTGCTTGAATCCACACCAACTAGGTAAAATGGGAAAAAAAACATTGAATCCATATGAACTGGACAAAATGGAAAACAATTTGGATAGTGAATTTTGTTAAATCAAAGTTTAACTAAAAGGCTACTAATCCCAATGAATGGAAATTGAAGAAAAAAATGGCAAAGGCATAACAATCCACTTTAATGGATTGGGATTTTTTAAAAACGCCCATCTATATAAAACAACAGTCCATTAAAGTGGCCTTTTAAAAATCAGCCATTGGCCCCTAACTACTATTCAAAGGCCTACTTCCACCCATTAGCTTGGGATCCAGGCTTTCATTATTCTTCTTCTTTTTGGGCATCTACAAGTTTGAAACAATTTTTTTTTTTTCTTTTTTTTTCAATTTCTTCCAATACCATCATTTGTTTTCTTTTTTTGGTTTTTCCTTCACATCTTGAATCTAACTATTTAAAAATAAATAAATAATTGCAAAGCTTGCAATTATTACTTGCATTCTTTGTTTCTATATTTGTGTCAATTTTGGTGCAACCCTAATCTCTTTTTTTTTGTGTGTAATTGAGGTTGGACATTTTGCAACCCATTTTTTTCCTTATTTTCTTTCCATTTCTTACTCTGCATCTTCAGTAACATTTTTTGTGGTCCTACAATGTAGTGCGACTTGTGTTTATTATTTCGACCTTGATTTCAAATTTCATGGTTTCACTATATTAGACTTTGGATTTCAAAATTTTAGATTTTAAAGTTTCTTTAGATTTTGGACATTAGATTTCAAATTTTCAAATATTAAAGTTTCATTGGATTTGACTTTGAATTTCAGATTTTAAGTTTCATTAGATTTTGGACATTGCATTTTAGTATGTCAAATATTAAGGTTTCATTGAATTCAACTTTGGATTTCAAATTTTGAAATTTTAGGGTTTCATTAGATTTTGTATTTGAAAATTTTAGTTTTTAAGCTTTCACTAGATCTTGGATTTTGTATTTTAGAATTTTAGATAATTTCAGTGTTGTCATATTTTTTTGTTAATTTGAATTTGTAGATTCTTATGATCTATCTTTTTTCTTGTTTATTCAAGTTCCATTAGATGGACTTGGAAAGAAAAAACCTCTAGAAAGAAGATAAATGAAGATAAAAAAGAGAAAAATATTTATTTCAAAAAAATTGAGAAGTGTAATCTTATGGATGTGTAAGGTTTCATTGACCTATTGATTAACCTTTTACAAAAATGTAAGGTTCCCTAACAAGTTATGCTTGAAAAAATATTGAAAAATACAAGAAAAAACCCTATTAATTTTTTACATTTGTATAATTTGAATGGAAACCCAAGCTTGTGACATGGATGTCCAAACCATTTCAAGTGAGGAAAATTGTATCAAAACGAAATTTTTGATAAAATTTTTGTGACAACAAATGAACAAAAACACTAAGATAATGCGACTCATGCATAAGGCTTGAGGGAAATTATGTTATACAATTGTGAAACTTGGAAGATAATTTTTTTTGTGTAGTATGTCACAATAAATGTCACATACTTGTACATTGTAATGGATGAAACCACACATTTTACCTCACACAAGTGTCATGAATCACGACTTTTCTATGATAAAAGTCACTTTGTTTTGTTGTGAATAAAAATAACTCACAATTTGTTAGTTCTAATTTATCACAATACTAGAGCCTTATGATGAATCAAGTTTGTTGCTCCTTTTTTTTTCCATTTGCTTCAAAATAATAATTTACAAAAATCTAAACATTCCACCCAAGCCAATCAAATGTAACATGTAAGAAGCAAGGAAAGACAAGTAAACAAATGTAAGAAGATGTGATGGGCATGTAAACAAGTTGTTGGTAAACAATCAAAAGTTGAGTTATTGTTTTCCCCTAACCAAAATTGTCTTACAATTAAGGCATGCATATTGCAAAATGTGATAGACACATCAAAGTTTCACACCAACAAATGTTGGTGCAAAATCAACAATTCCACCACAAATTAAAAGTGTCATTTGTATAACCACCTCCCATAATAGAGCTTCTCTTTTCCCACTCAATAATTGTTGTGTAAAAGGGAAGCGTGTCAAGCTTGTAAAATTATTGCACATACTTTCTCACCATCAAGTCCATATGTGTGGTTAAGCAATTGTGAAGCTTTGATTTCATGAAGCTCATTATAGAAATGGTTTTTTCATCCTTCACATTGTTTAAAACCATGAGAATAACATGCAATTTTCCCAAGCTTAAAATATTTCAACAATCTATGAGCAACAATGGCACTTGAAGCCAAACATTCCCACAATTTAATTGCAAGGTTACAATTTTAAAATGGATGCAAGAAACATGACTATTGTTCTTCACCATAATTGCAAAATAAAATCTTGTTACTTAAATAATGGTGGACCCAAGAATGGACAAACCAGGGTACCAAATGGTATTTTTACTTTGGGGTGGAAAACTTTTGCCTTTAAAATTGCCTAGTGACCAACAAATGTGGCCTTACTCCCCACAACAAATGATTCCAATTGCATTCATCATTTTTTAGGCAAAGGAACACCTCACAAACTCTTTTATCAACTCTTTAACTATAACTATGAATTGGTCAAAATTAAATATTGTAATATAATGCCAAGTTATCCTTTTTCACCATAGGAAAAAATGCCATAAAAATCATGATATTTGCACCAAAATAAACCATCTTGGACATACTTAATGAACTAAGGTGCTTTAAACATGTTTTTTAAATGTTGATTAAATGGATGACATATAACCAAAAGATACAACTTATGTCAATACATCTAACATTTAAAAGAGGAAAAACTTAATAGGATTTTTCATGGCTTGTGCCATTGTTTGAAGAAAAAAGTTGCAAACAACATAGGTTATAGTCAAGACCTTCAACCAAACAACATTTCTAATGATAACTAAAAACCAAAAATGAAGGTTTCAAGGTTTTACAATTATTATACAAAAGTAATTACATTTAAAAATAAAATGCCAACACGTGTAGCAAAAGTTTACATGCAAACAACACGTCACACATCATGCACCAATTATAGTAAGTTAATTTGGAAAGAACATATAATTGAACAACACCCAAGTAGAAAGGTGATTTGGAAACAAAACCTCTAAACAACCTTAACATGTCTAGCCAAACAATATTTGTCACAAGCACTTGCTACCAAAAAACACATGCACAATTCAACATTGAAACTTGAAAGATCTACGACACAACACAATTAATTATAACACTAAACCTTAAACCCCATGCAAAACTTAAATTTTGATCCATTTTTAAAAAAGAATTATTAAAGGTCCTCCATTACAAAATGTTGTAAATATGGCAGACAATTTAACATCACACCTTACTTTTACACCTAATGCATGTCTTGCACAAAACAATTTCCTTTAGAAACCCAACAATTCTTTTGACAATGACCAACAAAATAATATAAACCAAGGGAAGCATGACAAACTTAACCAAACTCTATAACAATCAAACCACTATGAAATTAAATTCCCCATAAACAATGAACAATGCAACTAATTCAAAAGTTTCATGAAGCACTTGTGCAAATGACCATGAATGCACAACGATATAATAACACAAGCAAAGGAAAGTTTGAACAATTTTTCTATTCACATCCGAAAGATTATAAAATGATTTAAGAAAAAAGGTACCTTTAAATAGTTCCTTCAAAAGCTTGAAAGCTTGCAACAACATCCACCTTGAATCTATTTCAACCTACTACACACACCTTGAACATTTAACATTCTACACATAAAATGTGATGTGCTCAAGAAAATAAACTATAATGCCCCATAAACATTCAACATACCTTTGCACATAAAAAAACAAAGCTCCTCCCATGTCCACAATGTAAATTTCAACAATCACAATGGAAAATACTTTTGAATTTTCTTATTAGCCTTTCCACATTTGTAATCCAATGTGAATGAATGTGTGGAAAGCATTACAAGAAAAGGAACCTAGCACACCTTAGAGATAAAAAAACAAGGTGAAATTTTTCCAATGGAGGAGAAAATGAAAGTAGAAAGTTGATGATTATTTGAGCATGATGGGGAACTTAAATGTGATAGAAAGAATGGAAGAAGAAAAATGTCTATAAAGTGATGATTGTTTGTAGGGAAGGACATATGGCATTATGATGTGACATGTGTCTTTGACCTAAAGGCACATCCAACCATTGTTATTGGTAGAAACCAATTTGACTAGCCATATGGAAAACTTACAATTTAAAAATTTGAACCTTCTGCTTTTAGATTTTTTTGAATTATTATTTTTTCTTGTTTACATTTTGCATTGGTCCTTTTTTGTTTCAAATTTAATTGAGATTTCATACAAAAAAATTTGTTGTTCCTAAACATTTAAAACATTTTTTTCATTTTTAATGTTCAAATGTTGACATGTGTGTGCATGTGTGTGTGTGTTTTCATTGGTTATTAATTAATCCCAGTGTTGGAAATTAGGGATTAGGGTGTTCAACCTTATCATTAAATGTACATCTTACAAGGCGAGTCGATGGTTGAAATGATGCACAAAAATAGGAATTGAGTTGATTTGAAAATGTTTTTTAGAAGATTTATAAAATGCAATGAATGATGGTACCATTTTTTTAACAAGAAAAGAGCAATTGCCCAAACTTACTTAAAAGGACTTTTTTTCACATTGGAACATGGTTTTGAATGTTCAAATGCGAAGGAGAGGCATTTAATGTGTCCTCCTAGTTTGTTTTTCATGAAGATTAATGTTTTGTAAATATATAAAATAATGAAAGACATAGAAAACAACAAAGGGGATGTAGTTTTTAGCCTTTGTACCTTGTTTTTGTGTCTATGTGTACTTGGTAGCAAATTATGTGAATATATGTTTATGTGTATTTTAAATGGAAAATTTGAGAACTTGGAATTATTTTTGTGTTTCTTTCTATTAAAACATATGTACAATAAGAATACATGGAGATAATTTATTGCATGCGTGTTAGGTATGGTTTACTAATTTCTACTTTTCTAAACATAATAATTTATTTTTTTTACAAAGTTGCAATAATTAGGGAAGCAATACCATACCCCAAAAGGCTTAGTACATGTTTTGGTTCTTATTTCTTTCTTTAACTACTTTTTTGGGTTTAAACAATATTAGACCAAGAAGTCATTTCACTAGTCCAAAATTGAGGTGTAGTACACTAACATAAATGATTACGGGACTTTGAAAATGAAATAGGTTCACCCATTAAAAGAAAAATTGAATTTTTTGATTAATGTTCGTAACTATATTTTAGTTACAAGCAACATATGACAAAAATAATAATTTATGCACCATTTTAACCTACCTATTTTATTAAACATTTATCTTGGGTTAAACTTTTTTATTAGCTCATCCCATATGGGCTAGTCAAAAATATAAGACCAGACGCTTTTCTTTATATAATTTTCAAAATATGAATGGAGAATAAACAATATGGGATAAGTTTCAAAGTTACAACTTAGTCACAAACTAAATTCGGGTATATAGGCCAATGAACAAATACTGAAGAACTCAAATGAAGACGAATATTCACACATTGTTCTTCTATTTATGAAGCAATAACATTTGTAACCTTCCACCTAATGATTCCAACTCCATAAAAGTTGTTCAATTTTGTAAAGAAATGGTGAAAATATGGGGTATTGGATGAAAGGGGTTTAGTGTTTCATGATGGGTTAACTAAAACATATTTTGAGCTTAAAATATTTAATTATTGCATCTTTCCCTTTGAAATACAAAGAAGTTTTGTAAAGCTTTAGTTGGCACATCCATTCACTAGAAAGAAAATGCCAATATGTGACTATCACATTTACAACTATTTGATTTTTACAACTAAATTGCTACCCTTTGTGATTAGTGTGACATCATGATGACATCAACCAAATCACCTACAACAAGCTTACGACTACTTTGCAACTAAATTAGATTACATCTACATATGGGTTGGTTTATCATTTAAGAGTAACCATCTAAAATTTCATTAGTCACAAGCAGAATGGTGTTTAATCATAATCAACATATGTTTACATACATCATTATAATAATAATTTGAATTATGATTAAACTTAATATTTCCAGTATTCATATTGTAATTAAAATCATTGATATAATTATTGTAATTATATTAATTTCATTAAATTGAATCACTTATAATTTCAAATAAATTATTTTAATTAATATATTATTATTATTACGTCATAATATTTAAGAATATTTTTTCTTAATTTTTTAAATATTTAATATAAATTAGATTATTGATTTTTTTTGCTAATGTAAAATGAGTAATTAATATTAAAACATAAATTTTCACATTAATTAAATTGATAGTCCCCAATCATAAAAAAATATTATTGTATTTATAACATGTATATTTTAATAATAATAATAATAATAATTTGTATCATAATTGAGAAGTTATGTCCTATAATTAAAAAAATTATTTAAATTATTTATAATAATTTTAAAATAATGAAAAAGTTGCTATAGTTATTGGCTAAGGACAAGGTCTTTTCTTGGATTCCTTGGGGGAACTTGCTAAGGGACAATGTCAAGTTTTGTTTTGGGATTCCTTGGGGGAACTTGCTAAGGGACAATGTCAAGTTTTGTTTTGGGATTCTTTGGGGGAACTTGCTAAAGACAAGGTCAAAAGAACTCATTTTCATTGTTTTCCTTGCTTCAAACAATGAATCAAACAATGAAGGAGATGTATTGGTCTCCTTAAGACATCCCCAAGGATATTGATTAGAAGTCTTGATGGAGACATGCGCCCCATGAAGATGGATAGGTCTCCCCATGATTTCCAATCAACATTCTTAATGAAAACCCAAGGAGAACAATCCATTTCCTCAAAGAACTATCCTTGAAAAGACAAATCTATTTCCTTGGAAAATGTATACATAATTCATCTCCCCAAGTAAATATCTTCAAGACTTTTCAAGAAGACCAATTCATCTCCTTGGATGTGTCTCCTTACGACATCCAAGGACATCATTTAGGCTTTTTCAGGACTTCCTTGGAGATGGTGTTTTCTCCCTAAAGTCTCTTGTGGAGATTAGTTTTTGCGTGATTGAAAATCATTTAGAATTTTGTAATGAATTGTTTGAATCAAATCTTTGAAAACTTGTCCATTTTGTGCTCCAAAAGGTTTTTTCGTGAAGGAGGTTTGGTAAAGAGGTTGTCATGTTGTATCAAGCTCATGATGCATATATGTCCTTTCACATGGGTTTCAAAGAGGAGATGGACAAATGCGATGTATTTCAAGAACAATTGGGCAAGTAGTTACTTGAACATGGCATCCAATATGCTTTTTGATGCACCTTCACCCCTAAAATTTGAAGTGCAAGAAACTACATTCAACAACATGCAAAGGGAGGATGATGATTGAGTGAATCAACTTCTAGCATTAATCTATTATTTTGAGTCACAAGTTCGACAAGTACATTAATTTTGGCATAAATACAATTCAAGTGATGGGGTCCGTTGGGGATGAAAAATTCATCAATCTCTCCTTCATGAATAATAAGTTATAAAATTGGTTAAATACTCACCATTGCATGTTAAGATTTTTCATCAATTTTTTTTGCATCATATCTAAGGTTTTTTTTATGAAGATGCAATAGCATTATGGG
>Ga0209208_10005947_pt1 | contig 16902 bp, 19 predicted proteins | sample S1TSphfallax_3_FD_187694 | JGI IMG/M metagenome (GOLD analysis project Ga0209208, IMG submission 187694) | Host-associated microbial communities from peat moss isolated from Minnesota, USA - S1T2_Fd - Sphagnum fallax MG (SPAdes) (version 2) | ecosystem: Host-associated > Plants > Peat moss >...
CTTTTATTCCGGTGGGGGGGGATCGGAACGGGCCGGTTCTTTGTGGATCCGACGTAACCGGACAGAACCTGAATAATTCCGCGCACAATGATGGAACTCGTCCTTCTCCTGCCTTACGCGAGAATGATTTTACGGAACTCCTTTGGGGGCGTAATGATGGAATCCCAGCTACGCGTAATGATGGAATCTGTGTTGCGCGTAATGATGGAACCCGCCACCACCCATGCGCGTAATGGTCCACCAAAGTGCCGCGTAATGATCGTGTTCGGGACGCAGAACGGGGAGCTCGCTCCTTCCGCTTTTCCTCTCTTTTTTCTCTTTGTCTGTGGTGTCGGAATCTGGCGCTCTGCATGTCTTCTGGTGCAGAGCGTTTGTTTGTTGCCGCTGTTGTTTGTCTGTTTTTTTTTTTTTCTTCCACCAGTTTGCGAGAGAGACGGGGGGACGAGTACGAGAGTCGTTGTTGTTGTTGTTGTGGTGGTTGTTTTGTTCTTTTTTCCCCCTCTTGTGTTTGATGAAAGTTTTTCCAGAAAGCAAAGCAACGAAGGGAAGAGAAGAGAAGGGAAGAAAGGAAGGAAGGCTTGTAGAAAACACAAGCTCTTTCTCTTGTCCTTTCTCTCTTCATCGCTCTCTTTTGCTTCCTTCCGGTTTTGGTGATTCCTTTCTTTCTCACCCATTCCTTGTCTCTTTCTTTCTTTTGATTCCTTCCTTCCTTCCTTCTTCACCCATTCCTTTGGAATCTTTCTTTCTTGCTTTCTTGGACACCTCGGACGGAGTAGCAGGAAGAAGAAGGAGGAGGAAGGAGAACCAGGAGGAAACGAGAACTGGGAAACAAAGGGGTGGGAGAGTGGAGACGAAGCAAGGAAGCAGCAAGAAAGCAAACGCTCCAAAACTGGCTGGCTGGGTTGTGGAATTCTGCAGTAGATAGATAGCCAGAGAGAGAGAGAGAGAGAGAGAGAGAGAGAGAGAGAGAGAGAGAGAGAGAGAGAGAGGGAGTGAGAGAGATTATGGAATGACAGAAAGAAAGAGAGAAAGAACGAGAGAGAGAAATCGAGCAACTACCCACCAAAGGAATCGACAAGATCTGGCAGTTGCAAAGAGCGGAACTCTGGAACAAGACTTGTTCTCCGAAGGGCCAGGAACTCTGGAAGACACTGGGCACAGGGAACGGTGCTAGATAGTTTTTAGGAGGACAGCGAGTTTCTGGAAGAGGAGAAAGAAGCCTGGGGGGAAGGAATCATTCAGTCAGGCTCGAGAAAAACGAAAGAAGAAACACAGGGAACAGGAACAGCAGGAGGAGGAGGAGGAGAAATCTCTTTGGGTTCTCCTCCTCGTATGTCGAGAGCTTTGTGGGGGGCTTCTTGTGGTGGTGGGAGAAGGAAGCGGAAGTTGGAATGGATTGTAGAGGAGGAGGAAGAAAAGGAGCCTTGGGGAGACAACAGGAAACAACAACAACAAGAGTCTCAATGGTATAGTTTACAGAAGTGGGGAGGAGGACTGCATCAAGAGAAGATCATCACAAGAATGGTCCTCATAAGGTTGTTGCTAGAAGACAATTTCCTACGGATTCCAGGATTGGGCTGAGCCCGTATTCTTGCATAGTGACTTGGGAAAGCAGGAGCAGGAGGTCAAGGAGCTTGCTGCAGCTTTGTTTAGATTTGGAAGCCAGAAGAAGCTTGAGGACAAAGAAGACTTGATTTTGGGTACCTAGAAATCTGCATATCAAATGCAAAGAAGCTAGAGGAAGAACAAGAGGAGTTTAGAGACTTCAGAGAATCTGCATATCAATGCTTGGGTTTGACTTTCAGGTAGAGCCAGTGCTGGCTCGACGACAACAAAGAAGATCTTCTTCTTATCTGCAACAACATGATGGTATGTTTTCTCTGTCTGTCTGGGGTTTTCTTCTGTTGATGCAGACAACACAGAGCACACCACTCACAGAAGGTCTCTTGTCCGATGAGGGATGACTTTGTCACCCGGGAGAGAACCTAGGACCTGTCATGTGTTGAGAGGAGAGAGAAACCCAAGTTGGTGGCTGGCTATTTTTGTGGGGTCTCTGCTATTGATTGATCAGCAACCAAGGGAATTTTTTTGCTTTGCAAGCTCTTAGTCCTGATCCTTTTTTTTTTCCCCCTTTCTTTCTTTGCTCTCTTCTCTGTTGCTTTTGCCCTTGTTGCCTCACAGCAGCAGATGAGTTTAGCACTGCAGCAAGCTGTTTCTTTTGTTGAAGAGGGTGGTGGTGCTTTCTTTGTTGGTTATGCTCAACAGGTGAAGGGAAAGTGTTTAGAAGCAGATCAAAAACTGCCATCCGAGGAGGTACTAATTGTAGGAAAGAAGCCGCAAATGATTGGACTGCCACCACAAGTGCGGAGGAGACTCGAAAATGGCCATACAGCAGCAGCTGCAGGAGTAGGAGGTACTACTTCTGTCATTGCTCGAAGTGGAGGTGATGCTCTCCGAATGCGAGATCATGTTCAAAGTCGAGGCATGCAGCAGCAGCAGCAGCAACAGCAAGGAGTGCCCCAAAATCAAGAGACCCAAGAGGAGGAGGAAGAGGAGGACGAGGAGGATGAGGATGAAGAGCAACAAGAAGAAGAAGAAGGGAAATCATATCTAAGGTGGAAGCAACCACCAGTAGCACTAAAGCTTCCAGCAACAACATTGCCATTGTCAGAGATGCGCAAGGGATTGGACTCAGAGGACAAGAAGAACAACAGTGTCAATGACACAAGCTGGATCGATGAGATTCCCATGTGCCCTGTATTCTACCCAACCAAGGAGGAGTTTGAAGATCCTTTGACATATATACACAGCATTGCCCCAATAGCTCAACCATATGGTATGAATCTCTCTCTGAACCTTGAGAGAGTGGTTGGTTGGTCATCAGTTCCAAAGGGGAAAAGAAAGAAATTGCATGCATCTCTCTCTCTCTCTCTCTCTCTCTCAGGTCTTGAATGTGTTTTTGGAGGAGATCACAATTCACATGTGTGTTGTGGGAAAAGAGAATGCAAGAAAAGTGAATGAAAATCCTCCTCATTCTTCTTCCTGTGTGTTCCTTTCAGCTGCATGAATTTTTGCTCTTTCTATGAACCCTAACTGAGTTTTGAGTGCTGCCTGTCCTCCATGGTGTCATGCAGGGATTTGTAAGATTATCTCCCCCATCATGGCTGTAGTTCCCGCAGGGGCCGTTCTCATGAAAGAGAAAGTGGGTTTCAAGTTTCAGCCTCGGGTGCAGCCTTTGAGGTTTGCCAACTGGGATTCCAAGGATAAAATGACTTTTCTTATGAGCGGCAGGTGAGAGTTTAACAATTGGGCATGATCAGTTTTTGTTGAAGCATGATGTGTTTTTTGTTGAACACATGACTGTCATCTCTGCTGTTTATGTTTGCTGCACAATGGATTGATGCTAGCTTGCTATGAATTGTTCTATGTGAAGAAGGATTCCCTGCCATTCTCAAGGTGTTACAACTTGTGTTTTTGTTTGCTTCTTGTGTATGACAACACCAGGCATTACTCATTCCGTGAGTATGAGAAAATGGCAAATAAGTTTTTTGCACGGAAGTTTAACAGCACGGCGATACTTCCGCACAAGTTTGTGGAAGCAGAATTCTGGAAAGAGATTGCATCAGGCAGAAGTTCGATGATTGAATATGGATGCGATATTGAAGGAAGTGCTTTTTCAAATTCATCCTTGGACCCACTAGGAACAAGCAAGTGGAACTTGAAGGTCTGTATCTGGAAATGGGTAATTAACAGAGTTGGTGGTGGTTCCTGTCATTTTGAAATGTTTGCTTGCTTTGACTCTCTGCTGTCATCGAGGTTTTTCTGGAAGTCCAAAAAATTGCTTATTTATACAATCTCATATTTGATCGTTTTTTCTGTAGGTTCTTCCTCATCTTTCCAACTCAACATTGCGTCTTCTGGAAACACCTATTCCGGTGTGAAGTCAATCCACCCAAGCCTTTTATTGGCATTTCTGCTGCGTAATTCAGATATTTTTTGTTATGCCTTTGAGGATCTTCAGATGGGTCATCTTCTGGCTGGGGTTTTGTTGTTGGTTTGTACTGATCATTCTATTGATTATGCAGGGAGTTACAGAGCCCATGATGTACATAGGAATGCTCTTCAGTATGTTTGCATGGCATGTTGAAGACCATTACTTGTACAGGTATATTTCTTCTCACAAACAACTTTCTCTCTTGTCATTGTTCTTATGAGAAAGGTTCATGTTACACATTATGAGCTTCTTACTTCAACCAATATCAGTAGTATATTACAATTATTTATGATGTTGATGGTTTGTGTCTTGTGTGTGTATGTGCTTTCCAGCATAAATTATCACCACTGTGGTGCCTCAAAGACATGGTATGGGGTCCCAGGGCATGCGGCATCAGCCTTTGAAGAAGTGGTGCAAACATCTGTTTATGATGCAGATATGTTGTCAGAAGATGGAGTTGGTGCAGCATATGATTTGCTGATTGGGAAAACAACAATGTTCCCTCCAAAGCTCCTCTCGCAAAGGAAGGTGCCAGTTTATCGAGCAGTACAAGCGCCCGGTGAATTTGTCATCACATTCCCACGTGCATACCATGCGGGTTTCAGTCATGGTGCGTGTGTTTCAAGTGCCCATGTTGCTGCTATCCATGCAAAGTGAATTAGTTACAGTTGAATTATGTATTGAAGATTGGGTGCCTTTTTGTTGTTGTCCAACAGGTTTTAATTGTGGCGAGGCGGTGAACTTTGCTATGGCGGATTGGTTGCAATTTGGTGGGGCAGCCTCCAAACGATATGAGCTCTTGAATCGACCTCCACTTCTTCCCCACGAGGAGCTTCTGTGCAAAGAAGCTATGTATCTTGCTGTGGACAATAATAAGAGAAGAAGGGGTTGTGCTGACAACAACAATTGTGTACCAAAGAAGTTAGCTTCAGAGCAACAACGTGCAGTAAAAGTTGCATTTGTGCGCTTGATGAGGTTCCAACACCAGGTCCGCTGGTTATTGAAGAAATGGGGATCACGGACAATTTTCACATCCCCAGGCTTTGATACAAGTGTTTCTTGTGGCCTCTGCAAACACATGTGCTATGTTGCATTTGTGAGCTGTAGGTGTAACACAGAGGAGGATTGGATCTGCCTCAATCATGGTGAGTGAGAAAACTCCTTCTTTTTCTTCTCTTATTTTTTTCTTTCTTGCATTCTAGACTGAATTTTCTATTTGAATTGTTTGTTCTTCTGGCTTTTCTTAACTGTGGATATGGAGATTTTTCTCAATTTTTGCATGAGAGTTATATGAATTGCTATTTTAAAATGCCTCCCTGCCACAGCTCAGGAGAATCGCAAATGTACCTGTGGAGTTTTGCGGGCTGTTGTGGTGAGGGAAGGGTTGCTGGAAATGGAAGCTGCAGCACATGCGTTTGAAAGAGAGGATGATGGATCCATATTGGAAGAGGCTCTCAAGGACCCAAGCATTCAGGATGGAACTTGCATGAGTGAAGATGGGCTTGAGGAGCACATGTTGGACTGTGATGACTACAATGGTTACAAACCCTATGGGGATCATCATCTTCCGGTGGAAAGAGTTGAAAGCCCGTCGACCAATTCCCCCTCACATGTCTTATGTGCAGATGATGCTGATAAAGGTACAAATGTAGCCAACAAATGTGTTCCTACAAAGTTGAAGAGGCCGGTCAAAATTGAGGATAATGACTCTGTTTGTGGTACCACAATCAATGGAATGACACATACAAATGCCGGTACAGTTCTTCCTCAGGTTCATTCAGAAGATGCTGCTGGTGAGCCATCTGTTACTGATGATGCAAAGGAGATGATAGTTCGAATGCAGTCATTGGAGACAGCTCAATCTCAGGCAATGGCAGCAGCAGTCTCTATCTTGGGGGAACCAAGTTCAAACACAGCAGCATACAGGTTGTCAAGTGGAAAGCAGCACATCTCCAGAGTGATGATGCCCGGACAAAAAAGAAAGCGATCTGGCTTGGTGACCAGGACCATGCCTGCAGTAGATAAGATGCAAACTACTACTACTACTACTCAGAGTAAAGATAGCCCTTCCAAGGTGCTTTCTAATAGTAGTATATGTACATCATCTCCATGCACCTCCAGTGAGGTTGAGGATGACTACTCTCTCCACATGAAGCGACAGCGCATGGCAAGTTTGGGGAAGATCAGATTTGAAGGTGGCAAAAAGGTTGTTGCACAGTCTAAACCTCAGGAGATGATGACAGCACATGTCACTGTAAGTTTGTCTTACCCTCCTTATTTTGGGTGCTTGTGAGACATTAGTGTCAGCAAATTGGTAATTGATAGATAAACAGGTAAAACTGACAATTCACTGGTACCAAATTTCCAGCAGAAAGTGGGTGATGATGCTTCTGTAAAAAATGCCTCCGGGGAGAAGAAATTGGGTAGGAGGAAGGGATGTCCACTGGTCATCCAAACCCCAAAAGGTGGCGTGCTGCTTCTCCAGCATATCATCAGAGAGCTGAACATTAAAGCTGCATTGAATGAGGTACTTGTGTTGAATGGTGTTGTGTGTGTGCATTGGATTTCGGTCTGCCTCTCATATTGTTTGTTTTATATAAAGCATGTGGTTTAGGGTTTAGAGCAAAGAGAGCCTGATACTGAGTGACAGCATTACCAGCAGATGGGTTCTAATAATACATCATTGAAATTGCAGGTTCAGAGTGACTGGCAGTTCAAGGCACAGAGGAAGGATATCGATCTGCAGTTTGTGTTTGTTCATCAGAGATTAGCAATCAGTGGTACCCAAAAGGAAGGTCGTGAACTTCCTGCTCTCACACTAAAGGTGAGTAGTTTAAGCTTTGTCAGCTGATGATTGCATATTGCTTGTTGCTTTAAGATCTTTAACATCTGGATGACATTTTACAAGTCATTGAAATCGGCTTTGAGTCTGCTAAATCCCTTTCAACTCTGAGAGAGAGTGAGTGTCAGATGTCTCTGTTTTATTTTCCTGTCAGAGATGGTACCTGCCAGCATAGGCTCCAGGGTGTCACTCATGAGGTTTTTTTGTGGGTTGATTGATTGATTTTGTGTCCGTAAGGGATGTCAGCAAGTCAAAAACATTTTGACTCCAAAGAAGGGAGGTAGGTTGGAGAAACTCATTGAAGGGACTTTTGGGAGCACAACAGCAGAAGACGTGGTGGAGGTCAAACAAAGTTTGAAAGAGTCATGCATTGAGTTAAAGGAGGACTACTCTTTGATCCGAAGAAAAAAGCGAAAACCCATCAACCCACATGAGAAAGGTGCACAAAGTGATTCTTATTACCCTGAGCAGCGTGCCACTTACACTTTTAGCACTGGGGACATCAATCAAAGCTTGAGGGAAAAACCCATCAAGGACAAAGCAGTGCAGGTGAACATAAGCACACAAATGTTGAGACAACAACCACTCCCTGCAGTTGCTTCTCAAGCTCCAAAACTGTCGGCTCCTTTGCAGATCTCAGATGATGGAAAGTTCCAGAATGTTACTGTGTTAGCTTGTGGGCAGCTACCATATCGTACATGCCTGACAAGTCAGCATTGCTGGCAGCAGCAATCCCAGCAGCAGTCAATTGGCATTTCGGCGCAGAGCACCTGTGACTGTGACAAGAATGTACACAGGGACAAGGCCTTAACATTGTCTCCAAGGGGATCCAACTCAGTTAAGGATGCGGGGATGTACTTGCCTTTGAAACAGTCAGAAAGCAATGTAGAAAAACCATCAGTGCATAGTAGTGCCATGCATTTCAAGGTCATGGAAAGCATGAGCAATGCTGTAGCTAAACCAATCAGTAAGGAGCTTGATGGCCCGTGGGGCAAACCTGATCAGCTAGAAGTCGGTTCTCCTGCAGAGAATTCTGGGGTCAAAGCACACAAGGGACATGAGGGTAAAAAGAAGAAGCTGAACAGGCATAAGATGAAGGAAGGCAGTGTTGGTAGTGCTCAAGTTGTGCAACTCACTGCCAGTTGCAAGAAGACAGGCGATGAGTCAAAGGGGCCACCCAATCTGGAGCAGCCTGTGAGGAAGAGCTCTGGTCTCCTCCTGCCACTAAGAATCAAAGTGAAAGGACCTCAAAGGAAGGAGCCAAACAGCAACATGGTGGCAACCGCTGCTGATCACCATGATGTGCAGAAGGATAACAATTCTCAGAATTTGATGTTGGCTAATGGTGGTCCAGCAAGGAGCATGATGTCCTCTGGTATAGATGAGCAATCTAGTAGAAATAGGAATGTGCTCCTTGATGAGCAGTGCTTGAAAGACAATTCAGCTCAGGTTGCTGCCAGCAGGGGTCCCGGAAGACCCAAGAAACAACAAACTGCCTCCCAAGAAGAAGAAGGCCATCATGTCCGTAGCAGCATTTTGGGGGCAGCAGAGACAAAATGTACATCCGAGTTGTTGACCTCCTTGGGTAGAGGAGCTAGCAAGGCCGATAGGTCTATTCATGTAGAGCAGCAGCAGCAAAAGCCAGGTCTTTTGAATACAGATCTGCCTTCAGATGATAGGTGTGATGCTTTTCCACCAAATGAAGGTGGAGGGGGTGGGGAGGAGCATGAAAGAGGTCCTGGTTCATGATCCAGCTTCACAATGTGTATTATTCTGATGTTCAGGGGTCAGCATATACCTTCAAGGGTATGTATGTTGCTGTGGATAGGTTTTGTAGATATCCACTGATGCTGAGAAAGACTGGATTGAGAGAGGGATGAAGGAAGAGAAGGATGATCAGCTTCTTGATGAGACATCAAAGCAGCAGAGATAAAACCAGAACGTCGCCCAGGTTGTTGGAGCTGTGCAGGAATATAACTCTATCCAGCATGCAAGTGTAATATTGTGAACACTGAGATTCTACCAACAGATGTGGAGTGTAAAATCAGCTGCTATGGAGATGTCTTCTCTTTGCCACACAGCTAACGCCTGCAGACAGTTGCTGGGGTCAAATCTCATAACACCCATAAAAAGGTGAAATTCCAAAAGCATTTGATGGCAGTCATGGTCTAGTTGTTTGTCTTCCACTTGTGGTGTGGATTTTGAGATATGCATGAACCAAGGAAATCACAACCATCTGTGATCATCAGAAGTGGTTCTTGGTGCTTTGCTTGAGCATATGTTGACTTTGTGCTATGCCAACAGATGTGAATGAGAGAGAGTTTATTTTCTGAAACTGATGGGATCTATAATGTTTTGTTCCAGATCTGCAACAAAACAATAGGTGGAACTTTTAAGAAAGTGCTGCGGGTCGTGTGGTGGTCAGCAGGAGAATCAGCAGAGGCCGGCTGGCGAGCAATCTGTGGGAGTTTTGAATATCCAGAACCAAGCCTCTTTGGAAATTGCTCATGTGCAAGCATCTGAGGCATTGTGGGGGAAGTCCAGATGGTGGCAGGAGAAGCTGGAGGGTTGTCTGTCAGTAATGGGAAATGTCCAATCCTATCTAAGTTCAGTGCAGGTAGTGGTGTGTCAGTGTCAACAGCTTCCCAGCAAGACACATTCAGTATGCAAGATCAACATCATCTTTACAATTAGGGCCAATTCAAACTTTGGGGGCTTTAGGACCATTTCTTCAACAGGAGATGGCTCTCAGACACAAAACTGTTGGCATAGGTACATGAGGAGACCCAGATTGGGAATGAATTCAAGCACCCTCAATCTGCTCGATTGTTGCAGGGAATGTGACCTCGCAGACATCAGGATTACTACCTCTATTCTTTCAGAGCAGTGTAAGAAGAGATGATCAAATCGGATCTTCTGTACAGTGTCTGATCTCTCTGCAAGTAGGACTGTTTCCCTGTCCACAACCTCCCAACACAGTAAGGATCTTTGAGCTCCATTTTGTGATAGATGTAGGAAAAACTTAGCTAGGCAATTTCTATCATTCAACATTTTTCCTGGTGTAAGCTCAACCAGGGTTTTGAATCTGCTTGACTTGATTTTTAGGCCCTTGAACCTCTTGGGGTGCAACCAGAAAACTTCCATTGTTCATTTTGTGCAAGCTACACAGCTTAGGAATAAAAAACCCAGGCTTCCAAATCTGGGGGTTGGTGTTTTCATCCTGGTTGGATGTAATGGAATTGTGTCTTGTGGATCTGGCCTCTGAATGGACATTCCACATCTGCTGAACACGGCGTTATGTTGAAGAAAATGCAGCAGCTATATAAATTTAGTGTGTACCCACTTGAGCTCAAAAGTGTAGCTCCAAACTCCACTTGCTTGCAAATACTCAAAAGAATATTGACCAGGGAACTCTGAATTCATGTAAGAACACATCCTGTCTAAGAATCTGCATGAGATAGATTGCAACATCCTGGACCTTATGCTGGGCACTAAATAAGACTTGACAAGAAGAAAAAAATCTTATTGATTACAAAGCTCAAGTGTGAGAAAATTGTTTACAATCTTGCAGCCTTTGGAGGATGCAATTTCTATGTGCACTCAGACAATTATTCTCTACAATCTGTTGTCCAGAAAATGGGAATTTGCAAAAAGCTTGTCATAATGTTGGGATGTGTGCAAAGTCCAGGATTGAGAAGAGAAGCTAATCTTTACCCTTCTCTTTGACCCGTTTGCCACCAAATCCTCTAGGGCCAGATTGCCCAGCTTCAACGACTTCTGGAGTCGCACTACTCTTCTTCCCTTGTGCAACAGCTTTTGATTCAGATTCAAGCTGTCTCTTCTCCAAGAAATCTTGCACACTTAGATAAACAACCTGCAAGTGTAACAATTGTCAGCCATGTGCACCAACGAACAATATATTATAAAGAAAAATTGACCCCCTCAGCTTGAAACCTTGAAATACCTTGAAACCCTATGGCCTTTATAAGTTTGAATTGCCAAAACCTACAGTGTATTTACTTTAAACTTCTGGCTGCGGATATTGAATGAATTCAGTGAAGAAAGATCTTCTAGAAGATGGAAATAACATACCCCAATGGTGAGGACAGAGAGTCCCAAAAATGATGCAATGAAGAGAAAAGAGAGGGTGTTGTTGGCCACTAGATCAGGTGCTTCTTGAACTCCAGCCTCAATGATTTCATCTGCAAGTGCACTTTGTGAGCTAACCAGAAACAATCCCAATGCTGCAGTTGCAGAGCCCTTGATGATGAGTGCCTGCACCAGAATAACTGCACCAATTTCAGCGTCACATAGTACTGTTCTTCAAATCAGTTTTCAGGGATGAGGATGATTTGATTCAAGATCCCCAATATGTGGGATTAACATCCACACTTGTGCAGAAGCCATATTGTTGTCACTTGAGCTCAAGGCTATGGCAGAGGAAATCACATTCAAACAATGCCCTGACAAGTCCATTGACCTTCTACTATTTCTAGGTCTCATTGACAGCATTACAAATACAATCTTTTGTAGAGACAGATGACATCAACAGAGGGGTTTGAACACTGTCTGTTTTCTCAAACAAGATGGTATAGATGAGCATCCTAATAAAAAAGACGTAAAGATCCAATTTCCCTGAAAGGAAGGAGCACAAAGCATGGCTGAATCTGGTTGTTGACTCTCCAGAAATTATTTTCAGGAGAAAGAAAAGACCAGAAACATTTCATTGTTGAATAAAGTCCAGTCGTCTGATAGAGGGGTCCAGGAGCAGAAGGGAGAAATATTTCACTGTTACCTTTGTAAGGAGAGCTTGGCAAGATTGACACCAGATGGCAAAGAAATCATCATCAGCCTGCTGACAACAGTAGTGGCCTGCATTGTCACGTGCATCCACAGTCTCCTGTGCAGAATCAATGCCAATAACCTTGAATTGTGCATCTTTCACAGAATGGCCTTGCACAACATCACTAATCTTTTCTAGAGCCCTAACCTGCACAGCACCAAAAACCCATCACCCATGACCACCCACTTTGTCAGATTCCAGAAAAAAAATCCATTCTCAAGCTCCCAATCTAAAGAGCAATTATTATCCCTTGTTACCAATCAAGTATTGTTCTGGATCACTGAATCAGGAACATGGCAGAGTCAAACAAGCCATGCCTTCTTCAAATGCTCTCTCAATCTCACTTGCTTGCAAAGTTCATTGGGAACCCTGGCACAAGATCAATTAGCTTCTCAAGACCACGTTGCAAACCCTAGCACAAGAGACCAATTGGCTTCTCAAGACCACATTACAAGCCCTAGCACAAGACCAATTGAGTTGTCAATACCACATTGCAAACCGTAGCTCAATACCAATTGGGTTCTCAAGACCACAAAACAACTTCAACCCTAAAACCAAGTTGAAAATTGCAAACACACAGAAAGAGGCGAGTACTAAGAGCAGAAAACCTGTGGGGATGATGATGATGATGATGACCAGAGCTGCGCTGGAGGTAACCACCTCTTCACCAGCTGCCTCCGGGGTTGCAAAACCTGGCGCCCGGACATGAACGAAAATGAGGAAAATGGGGACAACAATAGGCGCGTACAAGGGGGGGAGGAGGAGGAGGAGGAGGAGACAGGAGAGCAAAGGGTGCATGCCATACTCTCCATAGCCATAGCTACTGCTGGTTGCTGTCTCTTATTATCCTGTATGCTAGCTAGATGTCCTTCCCTTCCCTTCCCTTCTCTCCTTCCTTTCTGCCTTCCCCCAGCAGATAGTTATGGATGCACTCTAGGTCCTTGTGAAAAAGAAGATTAGGGACTCATTTGGAGCTCGAATTTTTTTGGAATTTTTGCAAAAAATTAGTAGCAAAAAAAAATGCTCACCCACAGCAAAACAATCTCCTCCTCGGAGCTCCACAAAACAAAAAAATGCTGAGCAATAGGAAAAACAATCTCCTCGGAGCTTGCCCTTCTCCTCAGACACTGGACAAACGGAGATGGTGATCGCCTGAGGTAAGAAGGGGGAATCCGATTATGAACTCCAGCATGGTCCCTTTCTGGATGAGAGACACCCTATCTGGATGAAACATCCAGAAGGGTGGAACTGTATATCTTGTTAATGTGGCCTCAGAAAGGAAGGACTCCATTAGTGACCCTAAAAATACTTTAAAATGCCTTTTTAAGGTACCCTTTGCTGGATAAGAGGCCCCTCCTACTAGATGCTTGATCCAATGGGAAGGGGTTAAGGCACTAACTAGTAGGATTAGGACATGGGCATTCTTTATTTGGGTGCGTCCCTAGGGCCCTTGTAAGGAGCTTTTTTTATTATGATGCCTACCTAATAGGCCCTTGCCTCTCAGATTTTGTGTAGGGGAAGGACAGGTCTAGAAGGTTGTAAGGTGTTGTTGAGGTTAGGAGGAAGACCATATTTTCATAAGGTTTGGTAGGATGCCTTCTTAGGAGAACATTTATTTAGTAACTCATTTTAAACATTTGAACATTCTAAACTTTCTTTTTTAATGACATAACATCACATTTCTTATCACTCTTCCTCAAAAAATGCTTTTGATCAAATTTGTTTCCCTCTCATTAAATCAATAATTGTAATCAATCATTTGAAAGTAAGAACACACTTTGCAATCCCTCTCAATTTTACAACACTCTCTACCTTACAAGAAAATACCTTAAAAAAATTTATGTTGGGTATTTACATGTAAGTGGAAGCATTATTGTTCGTGCATTTTGCCTTGTAAACTAAAAGTAGAACCCAAGGTTTTAGGGTGAAAGGCAACCCCTTGTAAAAATGGAGGTACATTATTATAAGGATGACCAAGATGCATTCAAATGAATGTTCTATATCACTTTTACAACAAATCTCCCTCTTTTTCTTAGTAAACATCAAGTTGCATTATTACAAGGATGGCTCAAATGCATTCAAATGAATGCTACATATCACCTTCCAACAAGTCTCCCCTTTTTCCTTCATAAAAAACCAAGGTACATTATTATAAAGATGACCTAGATGCATTCAAATGAATCTTGCATATCATGTTACACAAACATTCTCTTTCTTTGTCAAAATCAAGGTGGATTATATAAGGATGGCCCAAATGGATTCAAATGAATGTTGAATATTACTTTACAACAAATCTCTTCCACCCTAAGATTTTTTTACATGTAATCTCCCCGGCCTCAAAGCAAATATATGGAAAATATCCAAGAATGGGAAGCTTGGGAAGGTCTCCCAATCTACATTACAATTTTCAATAGATTTTTTATGTATTAAAGAAAGGGCAAGCCTTTGATTACTCTACAAGGTAAGTTGGGAGGTGAGCCCATTAAGGCAAAGCTTGTTAGCACACTTTGCAATATAGGGCAATTGTAAACTAGATTGTGCATTTTTAGAAGTCATAGGATAGAAATCTAACACTTCTAGTTATTGCAATGTCTCCTAACTCCAATTAGTAAAGAAATGTGTAAAAAGGGGTTCAAATTTATAATCTATATTGTTACATGAAGCTAATACCAAAAAACAAACCAAATGACCATTTTTGCGTTTTTCAAGGACTTTTAAACTTATGTTTCATCATGTGTCAAAGTCCATACATATTTGTAAATGGACTCATAACTCTTGGAATATTAAATCAAATGGTTTATGGTACTTTACCATAGGTTGTATGACTAAAGTGAAAATTAAAATTTTTATTGGAGATATAATTGCAAATGGGAGGTTACATTTACATACTTTTTAGAACCTCAAATTTGTGAAAATTTATAAAACCGTTTTTAGTGTGAAAAGTTTTAATTTGATAGAAGTTTGTTCATTCAAAATATTCAATAATGTATTTGGAATGGAAGGCATGATATAGTTCTAAATCTTGCTCAAAAAAATAATTGATAGACATTTATTCATGTGAAGGTGTTAATAACACTAAAAACTACGCAAAAATGAACTCCTATCATGCCACTTTTGGTCCACCTTACTGTGCAACTATCTAATAATTAAGGGCATGCCCATTCTTATTTATAAAAGATGTTGTACCATTACATATTTTAAAATCAATGATTATGTTAAATTATGGACAATGACAAGGACATGTAACTAATTATAAAATAATCAACTTGGATGAGAATTTTGCAATTTAAAGAACTTCGAAACTTGACACAAAATGCCCTCAAATTCTTTTATTCACAAAAAAACTAATTTCAACAACTTACATTTGGCTTTGGAAAGAGTTTTTGAAAAAAAGGTGTCTTTTGAAATTACACAAGATATTTTAACACCATGATTGGTACCTTCCACAATCTAAAGGCATTCAATCAACTTCCACCATACCTAAAGCAACAAAAAACAAATAGAACATTGGGCTAGGACCACCTAAGGTTGGCACATGACCTTCTTCCATAAGCAACACAAGTTTGCATAAGCAATCCTTTTCTAGCATCATTTCTAACATGTTTTTTAATCCTCAGCACACCCACCTCAAGTGTTTGGCTCTTCGCCCATTTTCTCATCTATGATTTTGTATGGCTTCAAACATCTTCTTTTTAGTGCTACACACTAGGTTGGGCCTCCCCCATCCAACAACTTGTGTTTACATTTAATATCTAACATCTAAAAACTAACTCAATCATCTAACATCTATGTCTGGCCTATAGATTTGGTGGGAATACACCTTATATAGCGTGCCCACAAGGGGAAGTGCAATATTACTCACAATGTTATGCAAGATGTTTTTTGCCAAAACTATTGATTTTCATGTTTCACATGGGCAAACACATGTCTTCTCATGCCTTCCTTCTAGTCTTTGCATTGATAAGTTGAATTCATGTTCCCCCTAAATGAGGTCATTATCAATGATCCCATTCAAGCAAATTTAATCGCATGAGTTGCCATTTTTCAAAGAGTTGCTCCAACAATTGCCCATGCAAAGGATGGGTTGTATTATAATGTGTTTCTCCCTTTTGCCACAAATGTATTTGTGTGTTTATACCAACAAGTTGATAATTTCCTTCATTGATGTGTTAACATGGCATGGTTAACCAAAGGCCCTTCCTCAACTGGTTTTACATTCATTTTGTAAACAAATCAATGGTTCTAGAAGGAGTCTTTATCATTACCACATTGAAGCAAGTCATTGTTGCTAAATAAACAAATTCTAAATTAAGTGTGTTTTAGGTTTCCCACCCATCTCCTTGTCAAAAATGTTTCATACGATCAGTGAACGTTTTAGGTCCAACGTTGTTATCTTGAACCCCTTTAGTGTGTCCCCACATTTCGTTCCTCCGTTTCCCCTTTCACATGGGTGTTTGTTCTTTAATTAAATTTTGGATGGTTTCATCATGAATAAAATTTGCTACAAGATACGATTGTCAAAAGTATTCCTACATATGAAAACATAGTAATAAAAAAGGTAAAAGGTAATAACTATAATTGGATTGGTTTTGGCTAAAATAACAAACATAAAACCACACTAAGAAAATTTCCCCAATTTTTTTACATGTAAGGTAAAAGTCCTAAGGTGAATTCATGCTAACATTCTTGCAAGATTATGAAATTATTTATTTATTTAATTAATTAATTTTTGAAAAGCCTATCAATTTATGAAGTGTTTAATGATTTGTTTTCTTACTTGTTTATTTGCGTTAATAACCTATTTGGAAATAATGGAACAATATTTTCCTTTTGATTTTGAGTTTTACAACATTTCAAAGTTTTTAAAAATAATTTGAAGTTTGAAGTTTCAAAACTCATAAAAGTTCCAAAAGTTTAAGGTTCTTCTAAAAAGTATCATGAGTTGTAATTTTTTTCATATTTTCCTTATTTAAAAATAATTAAAGGTTTCAAATGATTTAGGAACATGTTTCAAATTTTTCATGTTTCAAATTGCCAAGTTTTAAATTAAATGTCATGTAGGGTTTTCTTTCAAAATTGTGATGTATCCAAATTGGTAATCATTCACAAGAATATTTAGCCAAATTTGGTTATGGATTATATATGAAAGTAGAAAATTTGGGATACCTATTGGAACTAGAATTTTATTTTATGGTGAATGTTTTCCATTTAGCAAAAAAGGCG